>Ga0222719_10006176_pt1 | contig 10230 bp, 7 predicted proteins | sample C33_34DmetaG_FD_165039 | JGI IMG/M metagenome (GOLD analysis project Ga0222719, IMG submission 165039) | Estuarine water microbial communities from San Francisco Bay, California, United States - C33_34D | ecosystem: Environmental > Aquatic > Marine > Unclassified | place: USA: California...
CAACTCTGCAAAGTGCGATCGCACCACCGCGCGCAGCACCGCGCGCTTATCCACCGCGCTCTCCACCGCCTCTCGCTCGTTCGCCGCGCTCGCCTCGTTCAGCACCTCCGTCGCCGCCTCCTCCAAAAAGATTCCCTCCACCGTCTCTCGTATGATCTTACCCAGCCCCTCGCTCGCCGCGTCCACGCGCTTCGCCGTGTCGTCGTCTTCCATCGCGCGCTCGTCCTCGATCGCGTCCGCGCGCGCGTCGCGTCGCCGCCGTCGCCGCCGTCCCAGAATTCGTCGCGCGCGAATCGACGCGTCGCGTCCCGCGCGGCGCGTCCCGAGCGTCGCGCGCGGCGCGATCGCGCGCGGCGACGCCGCGGCGAGCATCGCCGGTCGTCGACGCGCGCGCGCGGCGCGGTGTCGCGCGCGCGCCGCGCGGGACGCGACGCGTCGATTCGCGCGCGTATACCACCGCGAAAACGCCCATCGGGGTGGCGAGCGGACGCGCGTATATTACCTCGAAAACGCCCATCGAGGGTGGCGAGCGGACGCGCGTATACCACCGCGAAAACGCCCATCAAGAGTGGTCGCGCGTATATCACCGCGAAAACGCCCATCGAGGGTGGTCGCGCGTATATCACCGCGAAAACGCCCATCGAGGGTGGCGACCGACCGATCGACCGTCGCGGTCGATCGACGCGCCGGGACCGCGGTGCCGAGGGCGCGTCGGCGCGCAGAGCGCGACGCGCACGGCGCGCGACGGCGGCGGCGGCGCGCGCGCGGAGCGCTCGCGAGGGATCGCGATCGCGCGAGAGACGCGCGCGAGAGACGCGAGAGACGCGCGCGCGAAGCGCGCTTAGGGGGGGGAATTCGATCGACGCCGACGCGGTGCCCAGTGCGTGGGACGCGAGGACGCGGGGCGTCGCGCGCGCGAGCGCGAAGGGATAGAGAGCGAGAGGGAGAGAGGGAGAGAGAGAGGGATTGATTTGTTGATTGATTGATTGGACGATGGCGCTGGATGATCCGGTGCCCGTGCTGGTGACGCCGCGACGAGAGGCGCGGAACACGCCGGCGCGCGTGGCGTTGGGTTTCGACGTCAAGGACGTCGTCAAGGATGTCGCGGTGGGCGGATCGAGCGATGCGGGATCGCCGACGACGGTCGTGACGTCGCCGCTCGCGCGCGCGGGATCGGGGAGCGGGGAATTCGGTGAGAGTTTGTTGAACGCGGACGAGTTGGTCGCGCCGAAGCACGACATTAGAATCATGCTGAAGAATGGGTCGTCGAAACCGGTGGAAGTTTTGCGATCGCAAATGGTGACGTCGTTGACGCTGAGCATGAAACCCGAGTGGTTCACGAAACATAGACATGTGTTCTCGCGCTCGAGTCGACTGTTGCTCGGCGAGTCGTCTTTACCGGCTGATATCAGTCGGGACGAATTGTACAACAAGCTCGACGATCCGAACGAGTACCGCGAAGTGGTGATGAAACTCGCCGATTTGCAGTATATTCGAGTCAAGGCGGTCGTGAACGTAAACGAGGCGGGAGACATCGACGAGCGCGAGTATTGGTTGCCTCTGAATAGATCGCAAACCGTCGGCGAGATAAAGCGCTTGGTCGCCACCGCGGACGACTTGGAATCGTCCAAGGAAAAGTTGCTAGACAACGTGGACTTATCGACGGGAATGAGCATGGTTTTGCGTGGTAAAGAGTTGAATAATGATTCCACGATCGAAAGCCAAGGTTTGGAGCACAACGCGTTGATACATTTGTTCGTCAAGCGCGACGCAAACGTCAACGTGTCGATGCGCGGAAACAGCGAGTTGGAGATTCGTCTCAACGTCAATAAGACTGCGGAGACGTTTCGCGATCAACTTCACATGGTCAAGCCTGGTTCAGTGGATAGCGCGCAGTACGCCCATCGTCGAAGTGGTAGCGTTTCCATCTACCCAGGACGCGGCTTGCGAAACGGTCCCTTGAGCTCGTACGGCGGACGCGAGGGTACATCGCTCGAGTTGCGTCCGCACGTGCCGCGAATATCGCCGCGACGAAGTTCGTACACGAATTCTATGGCGATTCCATCACCACATTCCGCGTCGTTTGGTGCCCACTCCTTCGGTGGCCGCAGTATGCCTATTGCTTCTTCTTGGGGAGCAAGAGCCGCGCTGAATTCTTATCGGCAGAGCGGTAGCGTGAACGCTGACTCCATATCGCCACCAAGCGCGCCGATAACGCCTTTCGGTAGCCCTGGTACGCTTTCAGCGTCGTTTGACATGGCGCGAGAAGGTTTACTCATGGGTAACGCCCCTCAGCTTTCGCAAGGAGGCAACGGTGGCGCATACTTTTTGAAGGGCATCGATGGCAAACCCGCCGCCGTGTTCAAACCGGCGGACGAAGAACCGTTCGCTCCGAACAATCCGAGAGGACACCGAAGTAGCCATAATGGTGAGGGTATGCGCAAAGGGACGAAGGCGGGCGAAGGTGCCACGCGTGAAGTTGCGGCGTACTTGCTCGATCACGGTGGTTTCGCCGGCGTTCCCGCGACGTCTCTCGTCAACTTGACGGATGGGACCGAAGAGGATGATGGAAAGCTCGGCTCGCTTCAGGAATACGTCGAAAACACCGCTGAGGCAGAGGAGTATGGCCCAAGCATGTTTCCTACGGAAGAAGTGCACAAGATTACCGTTCTCGATATTCGCTTGGCGAACACCGACCGCAACGCTGGAAACATTTTATGCCGTAGCGACGAGAATGGCAACATCGTGGCGTTGATTCCAATCGACCACGGGTACGCACTTCCGCACACACTCGAAGACGTCTGTTTCGAGTGGGAATTCTGGCCCCAAGCATCAATTCCATACAGCGACGACGTCAAGGAGTACGTCGCTATGCTCGACGCCGACGCCGACGTCGAGTACTTGCGAGAAAACGACATCGAGCTTCAAGCCTCCTCAGAACGCGTTCTTCGCGTGTGTACTTTGGTTCTGAAAGAAGCTGTACGCCGCAACTTCACCGCAGCGAACATAGCCTCCATGCTCAGTCGAAAGATGTCCAACAGGAAGTCGGACATTGAAAAGATTGCCGCGCAAGCGGCGTCGACGGCCATCGCCGAGGGGCGTTCCGAACGTGGTCTTTTGGTGCATAAATCGCCAGAAAACGGTTCGTTTTGGAACGACTTGGCTGACGATGAAATCGCCGAAACGCGTTTCATCGCTCAATTCACCAATATCCTCAACGATTTCCTCGACAATTACGAACCGGAAGCCGACGGATGATTCCGCGAGCCCGAGGCGCCGCCTCCTCGCGCAGCGTCCGTCGCGCGCCGACGTTCGTTGTACAAACAATCGAATCGCGCACAGCGTGCAGACATTAAAACATTTGTTCATCGTACTTGTAACACATACCCACCTATATTTTATCCAACGTCTCGCCTCCGGCTTTCGCGCGTTGCCGCGCGACGCGCTATCCAAATCCAGCCGCCTTTCGCGATCGACAAGATGTCTCCACATCGCGCCGTCGTCGGCCCGTGCCTCTCGCGATGGCGCCCAAGTCGTTCGAAGACATGTTCGCGTGCTCGCCCGCGTCGCTGACCAAGCTCAGGGCGTCGCACGCACCGCACGCGTCGCCGGCGGCGTCGCACGCGCGTGACTACTCGCCCATCGCGTTCCCGTCGATGCGTCGAGACGACGAAGACGAACGCGCGCGCGCGGTCGCGGGCGCGTTCGATGACATGTTCGCGTGTTCGCCGGCGTCGCTGAAGAAGATGCGAGGATCGGCGGTGGAGCGGGCGTCGGGAGGGGTCGGGACGCCGACGGGGACGCCGACGCGGCCGACGGCGAGTCGCGAGGATTTAGCGTCGGCGTTCGGCGATATGTTTTTAGCGTCTCCGGCATCGTTGAAGAAGATGCGCGCCACGAATACGGCGGTGACGGGAACGAAGGCGCGCGAGCGTGGGGATGGATTCGGATCGCCCTTGCGTTACGACGGCGACGCGAACGCGGCGGAGCCGAAGAAGGAAGCGGTGAGTTTCAGTGAAATGTTCGCAAGTTCTCCCTCGGATTTGGCCAAGATGCGACGGTCGGACGTCGGTGGTGCCGCGCGCGGATCTAATGTGGAGGTTGCTAAGGTGGCAGTGGACGCGCGAGAGCGCACGAATGCGTTCGCAGGCATGTTTGCCAGTTCACCGGCGGATTTGGCCAAGATGCGCGGGAGGTCACAGTCGTCGATTTCTTACGCCGAAGGGCGGCACGGCGCGAGCGATCGATTTCAGGTTATCGCGCCTGATTTTCAAGCCATGTTTTCTAGTTCGCCGAGCGATTTGAAAAACTTGAGAAGCGCGTCGTCGTCGTCGAGGAAGAGGCTCGGCGACGAAGCTGATAGATTTGAGGTGACGTACTTGCTCCTCGCCCCTTGCGAAGCGGCAGCTCGAGAGAAGGTTTTAGAAATTTGTTTGGAACAGACTGTGGAGTTACCAGCGTCGCTCGTGCCGGAAGGGACTTGGATTCGAGAGCATGTCGTCGGTCGATTGGAGTCTTTGACGAAGCCGAAGACCGGACCGCACGCCCGTCGTCCGGACGCGTGGAACGCGATTGTCAGCTACCACGCCGACACTGCGGGTGGGGAGTTAACACAGCTTGTGAACGTCATCTTCGGCAACACGAGCATGAAGGAGAACGTGATGGTCGTCGATATCGAACTACCTCGCACCATGCTGCGCGAGTACCCTGGGCCACGATTCGGCGTTCACGGTCTTCGTCGTTTGCTCCGCGTACCCGAAGGGCCTCTGGTGATGACGGCACTCAAACCAATGGGATTGTCTAGCCAAGAATTAGCAGAAATTGCGTACGGTTTCGCCAAGGGAGGGATCGACATCATCAAGGATGACCACGGACTCGCAGACCAGCCGTACAGCCCTTACGACGAGCGAGTTCGAATGTGCGCTGCCGCTGTAGCGCGCGCCAACGCAGAGACCGGTCGAAACGTTCTCTACGCCCCGTGTATCAACGCTCCCGCGCATTTAATCATTTCTCGAGCGCACGCTGCGAGACAGGCGGGCGCGGGCGCGGTGTTGATGATTCCCGGCATTACGGGTTTGGACGCCATGCGTGAGCTCGCTGCAGACCCGAGCTTCAACCTCCCCATCATCGCTCATCCCGCGTTGCTCGGGTGCATGCTAGGCGGAGGGAGCACAAATAGAATAGCGGGCTTTAGTCATGAAGTCCTTCTCGGGTTATTACCGCGGTTGGCTGGTGCGGACGCCACCGTCTTCCCGTCCTTTGGCGGGCGGTTTGGATTCAGCGTGGACGAATGCAAGGCCATCAACGTCGGGTGCACGCGGGTGATGGGAGATTTGCCCGCCATTTTACCCTCTCCGGGCGGTGGCATGACGCTCGAGCGCATCGCTCAGATGCGCGAGGTGTACGGCCCCGATTTATTACTTCTCATCGGCGGTTCTTTGTACTCGCACTCGGAAAATCTCGTCGACGGCGCTCGTCACTTCATGAAACTCGCCGGACGCAAAGAGCTCTACGGTCCGCTCGAGTGCCCGCACGACGGTTACCGCGGACATACGATGTGAAGTTAAAGTATCGTATAATAACAAAGGTATAATACTACCGCCACGCGTCTTCAGATACGATGCCGCGTTTCGCCGCCCACCCCACCGCCGGCGACACCAGCGTCGCCAGCATGTGCACCCCGAGCAAAGGCTGAAACAAAAACGGCCACAAAAATAACCACGTCCCCAAAAACGGTTCATCGTACGACAGCCCGTTCCCTTTGCTCAACCGCACCCCGACGCCGACGACGAGCCACGCCAGGATGAACAAGATGACGAAAAAGTCATACAACAAAAACGTATCGATCGCCTCCTTCACGCCGTCCATCGCCCCCGGCGCGGCTTTCGCGCTCGACGACGCTTCCTCCGCGCTCGTCTCGCGCGCCTTGGCTTCGGCGTAGCGCGCTATGTCGGCCTCGAGCTCGCTCGACACGTCGAAATCCCTGCGCTTGGTGATGTCATCGTCGTCGCCGTTCTCTCTCGCGCGCGGCGCGTTTCGCGCGCGTCGGCGCCCCGGCGCGGCGCCCCGGCGCGCGGTGCGTCGCGCGGGCGTCGCGCGGGCGCGCGCGGACGCCGCGACGGCCGTCGAGGACGCGATTGAATTCATCGTCGGGACGTTATCGCGTCGCGAAGTGACGCGCGGCGCCGACACACCGCGACGCGTCGGCGCGGCGCCCGCGGCGCGCGAGGCGGCGGCGATGGCGCGCGCGGTGACGACGGCGCGCGCGCGAGCGACGGCGCGCGCGCGCGCGGTGACGGAGCGACGAAAAGATGTCGATTTCGCGACGGCGACGACGTCGGGACGACGACGCGCGCGGCGCGCGGCGACGACGACGCGCGCGACGGCGACGACGCGCGGCGCGACGCGCGATGGGATCGATGGTCGCGCGCGCGCGCGCGCGGCGTCGATCGAGAGACGGGGTGAACGCGCGGCGCGAACGCGCGCGGCGGACCCGACGTTCGCCGACGCGCTGGGGGTGACGGCGGCGACGTGGGAACAAGTCGAAGGCGGCCTGTTCGGCGCGTCGTTGTTCCCGTACCTTGGATTTCTGTATTTTTTGGCCAAGCCGGAGGCGAGGTGCCCGCGCGGGACGCTTTTCGGATTCAAATTCTTGCTCGCGTTTGTGTTCGGGACGATTCCGTTCGCGATTTACGCAAAGGTCGAGTACGACGAGATATTGGCGAACGTCGACGTGCTGCACGGGGTGGCGGAGTCGCTCCTGACGATGACGAATGTTTTCATCGTGCTCGGGTTTCGGCAAGGCCTGCGCGACGCGAGCGAGGGGGGAGATGGAGACGGCAGGCGGCGGAGGAAGACGAGTTTGGGCGACATCGGCGCGGCGTTGTTTTGCGCGCTCGCGACGTCGAGCGCTATTTTCGGCGCGACGGAGGCGTTTGCGGGAACGGAGATCGCTGAAACGGCAGCGATTTGGGATTCCACGTGGCCGCACGTCGAGCCTGCGAACGCGTTGAGCTTGCCCACGTGGGTGATTCACGTGTCGAGCTTGGTCGAGTGGTTGATCGCGATGGGATTGGCGTGGGAATACGCAGAGGTGACCAAGAGACCGGCGTGGAAGGGCTTGACACTCGGGATGATCCCGTGTCACGCCTCCGGCATCGCGGCGTGTACGTTTCACTTGTTCTACAACGCCCCGGCGCTAAACAGCGTCGTGGCGATGCAAGCGCTCTTGACCGTCGTCGGCAACACCACGTGCGCGCTCGCGTCGTATCGCATCGCCAAGGAGGGCGAACGAATGTTGGCGTCGCCGCCGACGACGACGGAGCCGGAGGCGGACGTCAACGGCGAAGTGGAAATCATCGAGATCTCCATCGGTAACGAGTCTTTGAAGGGTTGGGAAGATTTAAGCGCCGCGTGGGCCGCGGATTCCGACGCCGTGCTCTTGCTCAAGCTCGCCTTAGTCTCCGCCGTCGCCTCCGCAGGCGTCAAGTACGGCTCGCTCCTCGTCGATTTCCCGTTCGAACCAAACCTTTGGGTGGCGTATTCCATCATATTTGTCCCGACGCTGTTGAATTGCGCCAAGTGGAAGCAATTGAGCGACGAAGGCGCCGCCTTGTAACAACAACGAATTGCTGTAGAGCGCGCCGCACTCACCGGCGCGCCGTGACAATGACGGACCGACCGTCCACGAGCGGCGCGAACGACGAAGACGAAGACGACACCGCGCGCGCGCTTCGCCGAGCCCTGGGCGCGACGAAACACGCGCCAGAACTGCGCGAGTTTTTGCTTTCGCTCGGCATTCGCGACCCTCCGTCCGACTCAAAAACTTTCGCCCCGAGCTGCGAGTACGTCAATTTCAGGCCGCACGGGTTATCGCTGTGCTTCGAGGGCGGGAAGCTGGACTGCGTGCACTGCTACGCGGGGTGCGATGGGTTCGGGACGTACGCGGGCGGTTTGCCGACGGGCGTGGCGCTGACGAGCGCGGCGGCGGACGTCGTGCGGAAACTCGGCGAGCCGACGAGCAAGGGAGGGCAAGGCAGGATGATTTGGTTGTCGTACGATCATCTAGGGGTGAAATTCGACGTCGCGGCGAGTGGGTGGGACGAGCCGGACGCGCGGCTGACGTCGGTGGCGATTTGGGACGCGAGCGGTTACGGCGAAGACGACGTAGCCGCGAAAAAGTAGATGTAATGCGTAGTTTAGTACCGTAGATAGCACAGAGTTCGACTAGTTTGCTATTTTGACGACGAAACGAGTCGTCGATCATTTCTTGCGCCGCTTGCGACCACCCTCCGCGCGCGTGCGCTGTGGCTTGTTGCCATCCTTGCTCGCCTCCGCCTTGGCGCGTTCACTTCGCTCGACGAGTTTTTGAGCGTGATTCTTGATGTAAATCGGATCTTTAGTCACTGGAAGTTCTTTCTTTGGAATGTGCACGGGCGTGCGAGCTTTCTTTGAAGACGACGAACTCGACGAACTCGAACTCGAACTCGACGAACTCGAACTCGAACTCGACGAACTCGAACTTGAACTCGAACTCGAATCACTATCGTTTCCATCGTCAGATTCATTCAAGAAGAAGTCGTCCTGCTCGGCATCTATCGCAGCATCGCCTTGCGCCGCCATGTCCGCGCCGCCCTCGTTCTCGTCTCCGAGCGCCGCCGACGCCGCCAAGTTCGCCTTGACCAATTTCCGGAGCCTCGCGCGTTCCTTCGTCGCGTGTTCTGTATCTCCCTCCTTCACCAACACGCTCACATACTTCTCCCCTCTTGGAAAGTTCATCACGTACTCTAAATCTTCCTTCACTTGCGCCAATTCGTCTAATTCATCCGCGCCCAACGCCCCGTCGTCGTCTCGCTTCTTCTCGAGTTGCTCCTTTCGCCGCGTCAACTTTACCCGCTCGAAAAACTTCACCTTGTGATACTTGGTCGACAGTTTCTTCTCCCGTTCGATTCGAGCGTTCTCTTTCCCAGCATCTCGCAGCTTTTCCAGCTCGCGCGCTTTTTCCTCGCGCAGTTTCGGCGGTATTCCTTCGCGCTTGAGGAGGCGCTCGATGCTTCGAATTTGATTCTTCACGCTCGGACGCTTGGCGGCGGCGTGTTTACCGCCCGTGCGCTTGACCCATTTGCGCTTGACGCCACCCTCGGGCGCTCTTTCGTTTTGCGGGCGCATCGGCGACGGAACGGGGACCGAGCGCGCGAGACAGTGTCGGCGTGGCGTGTCGAAAAAAGTGGCGGCTGCGTTTGCTCGGGCGCAAAGAAGTGCATTTTAATTTTCGTTTACATTCGCGCCTTTCGGACGAGATAAGCTATACAATGAGCAGAGTTAACAAGTAACAAGTAATGATCGCGCGCGCGCGCGCCGTCAAACGTGAAGCTCGCTCTACCCGAAGAGCGCGCGCCCGGTGAGCATTTGAGTCGACCGCGAAGAGCCTCTGCTCATGCGCGGCGAGGCGTTCATCTCCAAGTGCAACTTCATCGCCATCTGTTCGTCCGTCAACTCTTTCGGTTCCGCGTTAGAATCGTCGTCGTCATCTTCGTCAGATTTCAACGCCTGTGTCGTCGAGCGATCGCGTTTCGTCGACAGCTTCTTCTTCTTCTTCTCCGTCGTCGCCGTCGCCGTGTTGAGCGACGAAGAGCTCATATTCCGCGGTCCCTTCTTACTCTTCGTCGACGCCGACGCGCCACCGTTTTCTCTATCGCTACTGCCTCCGTCCACATCGTATCGCTCCTCGCTCACGATCTCCAACGCCTTGCCCAACAACCGCGGGTCCCGCAGCGCCGTTCGCACGTACGCCTCCCCCGCGAGACGCGCCTTCTTACTCCCCAAATCCGTCGGCGAGTGCGCCACGTCTCGCAGCACGCACGCCAAGCGTTTTCGCGGCGGCAGCGTGTGCACTTCCGCCGAAGCGTACAAGAAATCCATCGCGATTCGGACGATTCGTCGGCGCAATTTCCGACGTCACCCGCGATTCAGCGCGCCGCCGTCGCGAACGAGTCGCGGCGTCGTCTCGGCGATTCTCGCGGCGTCGAGGGACGCAAAACGTGCGCGCCGCGTTCGAATCTCCCTCGGCGAGCGATCTCGCGTCGCGTCGAGCGTTTCGCGCGGCGACGGGGAATGCGGCGTCGGCGGCCCGATCGCCCGCCGGCGCCGCCAGCGCACGGCGGCGACCTGTAACAACGCGCTCGACGACGAACGCGAACGAACAGGTTCGAGTTTATGCGTTTATTACAT
>Ga0222719_10006179_pt1 | contig 10226 bp, 2 predicted proteins | sample C33_34DmetaG_FD_165039 | JGI IMG/M metagenome (GOLD analysis project Ga0222719, IMG submission 165039) | Estuarine water microbial communities from San Francisco Bay, California, United States - C33_34D | ecosystem: Environmental > Aquatic > Marine > Unclassified | place: USA: California...
AGAGAAGTGTATCCTGATACTTTTGATGAATATGTAAGTCAAGGTATCCTTGTTAAAAAAGAAGAGCCTAAAGTATCCGTTGAAGAAGATTCTTTTACTGCGTTTAAATCTCAAGAAAAAAACACTCTTATTGAGGAAATGTTTGGCAGAAACATAATTACGAATGTTATTATTGGGGACACATATAGAGCTATTAATTCAGGTTTAGCTCAATCAGATGTTGTTGACCCTACAATGGATTTGATGATTGCAGGTAGTGATGTTACCGATAGACAGTTGTATGAATACATAAGAATAAATAAAGAACTAGCTAAAAATCAAAGAATCCAAGATGAGATGGTGGCTTGGGATAAAGCTGTTGACGAATATGGAGGAGGGGTTTATGGTGTTTTTATGGCAACAATAGAAAACCCTGGAATTGCAATTCCGTTAATGGCTAGTTCTTTAGCAACTTCGATAGGCTCTCTTCAATCCGAAGAAGTTATGGCGGCTACTGTTGCTGGAGCTGCTTCTAATGCTGCTATTACTGCGGGTCTTGGAGCAGCCGCTACTGCCTCTACTGGTGGTGTACTTGCTCCTGTTGCTGTTGGAGCTACTGCTATTTCTGCACTTAGAGGGGGTCAAGCGGCTTTACAGGCGACTATGGAGGCAACATTAACATTTAATGAGTTACTCCAAGAAGAAATAGAAGGTGAGCTTAATTTTGAAAATGTAAAAGCTGTAGTAAGTGACCCAGAAAAACTATCAGAATTAAGAAGGAAAGCTATTGCTAGGGGGGCTATAATTGGAGCTGTAGATTATATAACTTTTGGAATTGCAAGTAGATTTGCAGGGACTACTCTAAAAGCAGTAAAAAAAGGCAAAAGCGTTGCGTCTAGAGCTGCTATAAAAACAGGTGCTGTTGTTGGTGGTACAGCAATAGAAGGTGCAGGTGGAGGTGCTGGTGAAGCTGCCGCTAGATTTGCCATAGGTCAGGATATGGATATTAAAGAAATAGCTCTTGAAACTATTGGAGAATTTGGTGGTGCGGCAACAAGTGTAGGTCCTGCTGCGTATAACAATTTAAAAGTTGTAAGCGGAAGAGTTGTGGCAAATAAAACAGCAAAAAGTGGAGGATACAAAAACGCTTCATATGCATTTGTTCCAAACACAGATATTGACCAAGCAACAATAGATTTAGCTTCTAATAAAAACACATCCAACGTAGTTGACGAGCAAGTCGAAATAGAGGTCGCTAACGGACGAATAACCCAAGAGGAAGCAGATGCTATAAAAGAAAATTTTAGAGCCACTCAGGGGGCTGTAAACACCGCAAACAAGGTTAGTGGGTTGTCAAAAGAAAACAAACCAGAGGTTATTAATCTTTTAATGGAAGAAAGGAAACTGAAGGAGGTTATAAAAGATGTTGACAATACATCCTTAACTAAAAAAGAATCAAATAGACTTAAAGAGGTACAGTCTAGGTTAGAGGAAATTGTAAGCATTAAAGAAGAAGCGTCTGTAGATACTCAAGAAGTTACCGATTCTGAATACGAAACCCTTATCGAAAACGCAGTTAGTGAAAAAGAGTTAGACGCTATTTTAGACCAAGCAGACAAAGCAGACAAGTCTACTCCAGAACTAATTGATGCTGTTTCTAAAAAGAGGTCAGAACTTACTGAGCCTGCTGTAGAGGAAGCGTCAGAAGTGCCAGCAGAGGTTATAAAGTTAAGAGCGCAAGAACAAGCTGAAATGCTTGAACAAGTTCCTGGTGCAGAGGATGCTTTGACAGATGGCAAGGTTGATAGGGAAAAGATAGCAACTGAAGAGGGCAAGGCTAAGTTTGACGAGATATATATCAAGTATGATGAAAAAATATCTCCTTTATTAGAGACTACACCTGTGGAAGGAGTATCGGAATCAACAACAAAGCCTAAGGCTACTAAAGCAACAAAACCTAAGACTACTAAATCAACAAAACCTAAGGTTGCTAAAACGACAAAGCCTAAGATTACTAAAGCAACAAAAGCGAAGCCTACTGTAGAAACTAAACCTGAAACTAAATCTCAGTCAGAAAGCAAAACAAAAGAAATTTCTGATGTTGTGGCTCAAAGAAAAAAAGCTCTAAAGAAGTACAAGGAAGATTCTGACAAAAATTTTGATAAAAGAAAAAAAATACAAGATGACAAAAATTTATCAAAGGAAGAGAAAGAGAAAAAAATAAAAGCCCTTGAAAAACAAAGAGATAAAATTAAAGACTCTTATGATAAAAAATATAAAGAACTAACAGATAAAAAAAGTAAGCTAGAAAAAGAGAGAGCATCTTTAGAAAGAAAATATAAAAAAGAATCTAAAGCAAAAGAAAGTAAAAGGTCTCAAAAAGAAAGTGAATCTAAAACTAATAGCGAAGCTACAAAAAATAAAATTAGGGGTCAGGTTGAAAGAGCTATTAAAGCCATATCAAATATTGCTAAGGGTGTTACAATTAAGGTATATGAAACCTCCGAAGAATACAAGGCTTCTGGAGGCGAATTTGATGAAGGTGGTTCATATGTGTTATCATCAAAGACTATAAAAATAAATCTTGAAAAAGCAAACTTAAGAACGGTTGCACACGAAGTATTTCACGCAATACTACTTAACGATGGTCCAACGAGTAAGGAAGCTCAAAGAATTACATCAGATATGTTGGATGCTGTTAGAAGAATAGCCAGTCCAGAGTTGATTAGAAAGCTTGATGCATTTGCTAGTAGGTACAATATTGGTGAAGGACTTCAATCTGAAGAGAGTATTGCTGAACTTTTTGGTATACTAGCAGAGAACTACGAAAATTCATCTTCTATTAAGAAACTAATAAATGAATGGTTAAGAAAGCTTGCTAAGGTTCTTAATCTCCCAATAAAGGGTATGCTAGATAGCGATAAAGAAATTATAGAATTTTTATCGGTTGTATCTGGAAAGGTTGCAAGAGGTGAAGTTATTGAACAATCTGAGACAAGTATATTGCAAGAGCAAAAGCAAGGCTCTGAGGGAGAAGTTGGAACTCTACAACTCACTAGACAACAAATAAATGTAATAGACTCACCTAAAGCACAGGACGACCAGAGGTCTTGGGTTAGAAACCTTGTTGAAGATATAGATATTTACGATTTAGATGGGAGAAAGTTCGTAACCAATATGTATGACTACACCAATGCAGGTATAACTGACTTGGGTAATGGATATAGTATAAATCTTTTAGGTGGACGCAACTACGTTCCAATTATTATGGATAAAACTGGCAGAAAGTTAGGTGATGTATCTAATCTTGCTGCTTTTAATACAAAATCTCAAGCTGAAGGGTTTGTTAGAAATGCAACGGAAGGTAAGGCGGATTTGTTTGCTCCACATTCAGGCACATTAAACGGTTCTTGGCAATTTCAGCAACACATTTTTGAATCGTTAGTTAATTTGGTTCTTAATGGGAATATACTTAGTAAGCAAAAACTTATTGATGTATTTAATAGTGGACTTAAATCTAAGGTGGGAAAGAGTGCCTTAGAAAAATTTAACAATAAGAATAAAAGTAAATTAAGAAATCTAAGTAGTTTTAAGGGAGACCCAAAAGCATTGGTTACTTTGTTGGATATTGAAAACAATTATTCTCCTGAGCTTAGAAAAATATTAAACCAAAAGATTGCATCTGATAAAACATTTCAGAAAGCAATTGGTGTAAAAAATATAACTGAGTTTCATAACAGAATGACTGACCCTTTGAATAAGGGAGTTGTTGGTGGTGAGATTATGTCCTTTGTTGAGTTTGACCCAACAACATTTGAGATTGCTAAAACTAATCCAAAAGATGTAGACCATCATCCATCATTTGGCTGGGTGGTTAGGGCTAAGATTAAAAGAATAATGCAACCTAATAAGTTTTTTAAATCTTATGATATAACAGACATTTATACTAAGTACAACACAGATGAAACGGTAGTATCAAGAAAGACAGAAGATAATTTTGCTGAGTCAAATGTATTATCAAGTGCAGGTGCAATAGTTAAAGTAGCAAAAGCAAATATCCCACAAACTCGTCAGCAGCGAACTACAAGGTTAGCCCCCAATGGAAATCAATCCAACTTAACAGATGTTCAATACGATTTAGTTCGCACCCCTGCATTTAAAAATTGGTTTGGTGATTGGGAGAATGACCCTAAGAATGCAAGTAAGGTTGTTGATGAGAATGGTGAGCCTATGGTTGTGTGGAGAGGAAGAGATAAAACAAAAGGTGATTTTGGGGATATAATGGACATTGGGAAAACTAGGGAAGGAGCTTTCTTTGCTGACAATGAAAGGTCCGCAGATTTGTTTATGTCAGAATTTAGAGGATTAAACAAAAATGATTATGAAGTAATAGATTCTTATTTAAACATAAGAAATCCTGAAGTATTTGAAGACTTTTGGTTTGATTTTCAAGAGAGAGGTAGAATGTCTCGTAAAGATTATAAATTTAGTCCAAAAAAGGGATTTGATGGTGCTATAATACAAGATGACACTTGGCTTGAAGAAGTAAGGGAAATTGATGATGAATTTGAAGTGTTTGTTATAGGGCAAGGAAAGCAGTTTATTGCTTTAGATTCTAAACAAATAAAATTAGCGGACGGCACTAATACCACCTTTGACCCAGACGCACCTTCTATTCGTAAGCAGATTATAGGGGGAAGCGCAGAGTTGTCTCAAAATGTAAGGGATAACCTTAGCGTTGCTAGACAGATGGAAACCGAAGGGGAAGACGCTAAAACTATTCGTATTGCAACAGGATGGGAGAAAGGTGCTGATGGAGAGTGGAAGTATGAGATTGATGATGTAAAAATAAAAGATGACTTTAACTTTAGAGATTTAGAAAGAATCCCTTCAGGTCTTTTTACGGGGAAATTATATGAAATTATAGAAAATAAAAAACTTTTTGATTCATATCCTACTGAGATAACTAAATATTTAGATTTATTTGAGGATGATGGCTCTCTCTTACCGTTTAAACAAAATGATAGATATCCCCCCTTAGCTGACATTAGAGTATACTTTGATGCTAATAAAAGGTATGGCCCTTTCGGTGAGTATGACCCAATCTCTAAAACTATAACTATTTATATACAGCCAGGTAACTCTACAAGCGAACAGATGTCTTTAACACTTTTACACGAGATTCAGCACTACATACAGGGTAGAGAGGGGTTTTCAACAGGTGGTAATCTTGAAATGTTTATAAATGAAATAGACAAAATTGATTTTAGCCTTGTTAATGGTCTTCGGTCTTTTGCTAAAACGGTTGCAAGAGAAAATCCTGAAAAGGGATTTAATGTAGCAAGTGATAGCGATGCAGCTAAGACATATGAAATTATTTTTGGAAAGAAACCTTCACCTACAGTAATAGGTCTTGCCGCTAAATTGGAGCAAGAGGTAAGCAGAGGTGTAGACTTAAATGAAACTACTGTTTATAAAACAGTAAAAGACAGCAACCTTACCCCTTATGAAAAATATGAAATGTTAGGAGGTGAAGTAGAGGCTCGTAATGTTGAAGAACGAATGAATATGACTCCTGAACAAAGGAGAGAAACAACACTACAAGAAACAGAAGATGTTGCTAGAGAAGACCAAATATTTTTTGAAAAAGAAACACAAACTCGTCAGCAGAAAGCAAAACCCTTAACTGATGAATTGGTTGGTTTAAATGAATCAGAAATAATAAAGCAAGGGTATCTTGAGTTTTTTAGTTCTATAAAAGATAAATCGAAAGATGCAGACTTTATATACTCTGAGTTTGTAGAAGAAGCTTTAGATAGAATGCAATCTAAAATAAATAGAATTAGAGAGACATTCAAAAATAAAATTAACAGAAATAAAGAAGCAAGAAAAGAAGTAAGAAAGCAGATTGCTGAAATATTAAAAAATTCAGGCTTAGATAGCGTATCAAAAAGAGCTATTAAAAGCATAATGAGGAATATTGAGAATGCAACACCAGCAACAATGCAAAAGAAGGTTGCTGAGGTTATGGATGTTATTAGCAGAGATATCAAAAGACAAGCTAGATATAACAGAAAGAAGACTCTTGGGAAAGCTTTAAGCAATATTGGTAAAATAGGCTCACTAAAAGAACTTAACAACATCCTTGTTGACGCATTAAAAATAAATCCACAATACTTGTCAGAAAAAACACTTGTAAAGTATGATAAAATAATATCGTCTTTAGCAAGTGTAAACAAGAAGTTTGATATGCCGTCAAGAGTTGAACTAAAGAATCTTGCTGAAGGTGTTATAACGAGCTTCCAGGCTGATTACAAGTTGGCTCAAGAAATAATTAGAGAAAGAATAAACAACAACCTTGACTCTAACAAGAGCGTCCTTGAGAATCTTAAGCAGATGAAAAAGGAAAAGAAAATTACAGACTCAGAATACAATTTGCTAGTAAGATTTAAAGACCAAATTAATAAAACTAAGAAGGAAAACATCTCAGAAGAAGACAAGGCAAAAACAGCTCAAGAAAGAAGAAATGAAGCAACTGAGGATTTTGAAGCGGCAATCCAAGGAATACCTAAATCTTTTAAAGACCTAAATGATGACGAAAGAAGTGTACTTAGAATTGTAAAAACATTAACACTTAAAGACCTTGATAATTTTACAACTAACGAAATACAAAATTTAGTCAGAGGGTTGGAGGGGCTTCAAGCTGGATACATAGGCTCAGACTTAATACAATCAATAGATAACATTAAGGCTGACAGGCTATCAAAAAACACAGCAACAGGAGAAACTTTAGAGAGAGGCGTTATAGATAAACTTTTAACTAGAGCTAAGACCACTGTAATGAATATCTTTAGACCTAGAGACAAGCAAGTTACACCAATAATGGAAAGAATTAGGTCAACTCCTCTTAAAAATATTGACCAGATACTTAACGATGCAGCAAAAGGGTTTAAATCTACAAAGATTTATGAAAATATTTTTAGACCAACTGGAGTTGCTTTTGAAGCAGCTTCAAAGAAGTTAAAGACAGCTAAAAAAGATTTAGACAAAGCTGGAGCGTTTTTAAATATAGGCATAAATAAAAGATACGCTCAGAAGGTTAAGATAATGATTTATCAAATCCAAAGGGAGTATGACTCTAATGGAGGCAAAAAAGCAAACGCAGAACTTGTAACTGCAATTAGTATGATTAATCACACCCTTAAAGACCCATTGGTTGACCTTTCGGACAGAGAAAGAGCCACTATAGAGAAAATTAGGGATGAGTATTTATCTATTAATGGTGAGATAGACGCAGACAAGATTTTCAATAGTTTTACAGACAAGGAAAAGAAATCTTTAGCTTTAATTGACAAGGTTTATAGCGACATACAAGAAATGGCTAGGATGGATGCGGCAAGACAAGGACTTCCATTTGTGCTAAGAAAAAATTATGTTCACCTACCTAGAATTACTAAGAGTGAAAACACAATGACTTCGGAGGAAGAGTTTGAAGCTTTGGCAGATAACTTCTCAAAACCAGTTAGTATGAAGAGTAAAGCCTTGTTTCAAAGAAATGGTAAGCCTCACTCAATATCTTTTGACCCTATTTATAATGCTAACGCCATTTCAAGGAAAGCTACTGTTAGTTACTATATGGTTCCTGCGGTAAAAATAGGCAAAAGGGTGTTAGCAAATTTAAAGGATAAAGCAAAGACTGACTATCAGAAAGATTTATTTAATTCACTTGAAGAGGTGTATGATTCTATAATAAGAAGTGAGTACAAAAACGTAACAAAAGACAGAGCTTTTATAGAGAAGGCTTTGAGTTTTTTAGGAAGGTCTGGTTACTTAGCCCAACTTTCTGGTCCAGTAAAGGCTGCTGTAGAATTAGCATCAAATGCTACACACGCAATACTTTATAATCCAGTAGCCTTTAATGAAGGATACCAAGTTTTAAATAAAATTCCTAAGGATACCATCAATAAAGCTTTAAACAATGTGTTCTCTACGAATGTCGAAAGGCTAACAACAGACGAAGGCGGTAATAAAGACGTTGAACAAAGACTATATGCATCTGTCCCTCTATTCCAACAAGAGCAAATGACATCAGATTTTGGAGATAGAATTGGTACGGTGATTGGCGTATTAAAAAGACCTGCTAAAGCTTTTATTAAGTTTAACGAAGACTTAATTACAAAACCAGATTCTTTAGTCGCAAAACCATTATTTATAGGAGCGTTTAGTGCATCATTTGAAGAGTCTACAGGACAAAAGCCTAACTGGGAAAAGATTGCTAACGATAAAGAGTATAGAGATAAATTTGATAGTGCGATAAGAAAAGCTTCTGAAGATGGGGATACTGCGGTTATAGATAATGCTGCGTCAAACAACCCTTTTGATGCAATACCAAAAAATATACTTGATAGGGATGCGAGTGCTATGAAGCAAGCAATACAAACAGTAAATAGGTATATGTCAAGGTTTAGAACATTTGAATATTACTCTGCACTAAAAGGTGTCCAGTCAATGATTGGTAAAGGTGACTTAACTAAATCTCAAGGAGCATTACTGCTAACTGCCACTATAATTCGTATGTCAATGTATAAAATGGCAATAGATATGTCTTTCTCTATAATATTCTCTCTACTAGGCTTAGACGATGAAGACGATGAAAAAGAAATAGACAAAGAGGTTAGTAAGGGGGTTTTAGGTGCTATTGCAACATTAGCTTTGGGTAGATATTTAGGTAATATAGCTCAGATGCCAGTAAACTATGGAACTGAGTGGCTGAACAGAGAGTACGGAGAAGGAATAACAAGGTCAGGAGATTACAATGCATATAGAGATGGGATTGTTTTCTCTAAGATACCTATGGAAGTAAAACCTCAAGATAATATGATTTCTAATGTTGTAATTAATTCTTTAGGGTCTTACACGCCTATGGTTAAAACAGTAGATAGAGCTGGCAAGTTAATGACTAGGGCTACTGCATCTAAAAGACAAGAAACAAAAGATAGAAATTTAGATGAGCTTCTTACAAGGATTCCATTTGAAATAGCAGGCAACAGTGGTGTTATTCCTGGATACAAAACACTAAGAAAAATATATAATAAATATCTTTTTGGTGCAGGGAAAAATTCAGCAACCTCAAAACCAAATAAAATAAAAAGATTTAAAGGTCCAAAACTAAACAAAACTAAACGCAAAGTAAAACCAAAATTTACAGGTCCAAAACTAAATAAATAATTATGGCATATAAAATGAATGGATTATCACAGCTAGGGGGAGAACTTTCTGCTAAAAAAGTTTTCGCAAAACAAACAAAAGAAATATCCAAAAGAGGCCCTATAGGTCCAAGAGAAAAATCTGAAAGCCTAAATACCTTAGAGTCAAAAGTTAACAACTTTTTAGGTAACCCAAAGAGAGCTGTTGATGAGGTGAACAAAAGGTATACTACCGATAAAGGTGGAATGTTTAAAGAAGGTAGAGATAGAGCAAGACATATGACTACGGCTCAATATACTACAGAGGGTGTAAGAAATAAACTTGATATGATTCCATTCTCAAATTCCACTGTAAATAAATTAGTTAGCGTTGGAATTTCTAATATCTTAGGTGCTGCACACGAAGCTAAGGCAGGATACGCAAGTATAAAGAAAGGCAAACCAATTTATGATACTATAGTTGAAACTGCCGAGGACTTAACAAATAACTTTGCAGGGTCAATTGTTGGAGCTATGGATAGACCAGCAAACAAAAAGATGGAGGTAATAGATAACTCTAAACTAAAAAACGTACTTCCAGACGGAAGGTACAAGAAGAAAGGAGATAACACATACAATAAAAACAAAAAGTAGCTATGAAACAACTAACTGAAAAGCAAAAGAAATTAGATGTAGATAATGACGGTGTTATTGAGGCTTCAGACTTTAAGGCACTACAAGGAGGCCCTAAGATGAGTTCTAAGAGGTTTAAAGGCAACGGCATAAACGCTATATCCGCTGCGTGTAAAAGAGCCGCTAAGAACAAGTTTAAAGTATGGCCAAGTGCATATGCTTCTGGATGGGGAGTTCAGTGTACCAAGGCGGGAGGTCCAAGTAAGTTTGGTGGTTCTAAAAAGAAAAAGTAATGGCAAAGACTGAGGGGAACTTAAATAGATGGTTTAAAGAGAAGTGGGTTGACATAAAGACTGGAAAGCCTTGTGGTAGGTCTGGTGGTGAGAAAAGGAAGGGATACCCTGCTTGTAGGCCAAGTAAAAGGATATC
>Ga0222719_10006180_pt1 | contig 10226 bp, 13 predicted proteins | sample C33_34DmetaG_FD_165039 | JGI IMG/M metagenome (GOLD analysis project Ga0222719, IMG submission 165039) | Estuarine water microbial communities from San Francisco Bay, California, United States - C33_34D | ecosystem: Environmental > Aquatic > Marine > Unclassified | place: USA: California...
AGTATTTACTGAATCGTATGTCGTATAGCCATATTCCTCTATTTGTGCAGAAGCATTGCTTGAGTCATATGTTGTATAACCAAATCCAATTGTATTGCTTGAGTCATATGTTGTATAACCATATGCTTCGATCTGACTAGTAGCATTGCTTGAGTCATATGTTGTATAACCAAATCCAATTGTATTCGCAGAATCGTACGTTGTATAACCAAATCCAAGTGTATTGGCAGAATCGTATGTTGTATAACCGTATTCTTCAATTTGGCCAGAAGCATTTGCAGAATCATAAGTACTTGCTCGAGCAGTCACATATGCGCTATCTACAATATTTGTAACAAACCCAGAATCTCTAAAAATATCTGCTTGTCGGGCTTGAACATAAGCCGAGTCAACCAATGTTAGTGTATTAGTTGAATCATAAGTACTTGCTCGAGCAGTAACGTAGGCAGAATCAACAATACTAGTTATAAATCCAGAATCTCTAAAAATATCTACTTGTCGAGCTTGAACATAAGCCGAGTCAATAAAACTAATAATTTCACTTGAATCTAAAATGCTAGGAAGATTAGCTAACTGATTATAATCTAGTCCTATTGCATGAGTTTGAACATAACTAGAATCAACAACATTTAATATTATTTGTGTAGTAACAGCAGAATCGCTTGAAAGATCGGCTGTGCTAATTGCTAATACTTCAGCCGAGTCAAAAACTTTTGGTGCATCAGTCAAAGAACCGTATGCGTAATCTTGTCGTAATTGAATATAAGCACTATCAACTAAATTAATAATAGAAGCTGAATCTACTAAATTTTGTCGCGCTTGAATGTAGTCTTCATTAATAATTGCTTCGATTTGTATTGCAGCATTGCTTGAATCATAGGTTGAATAACCAAATCCAAGTGTATTGGCAGAATCGTATGTTGTATAACCATATTCCTGTATTTGTGCAGAAGCATTAGATGAATCATAGGTTGAATAACCGAATCCAAGTGTATTTGTTGAATCATATGTAGTGTAACCGTATGTTTCAATTATTGTCTCTACTTGTGCTGAATCTGGAAGAGAATTAATAGTTGAAAGTAATGTATTATATGCTTGACTATCGTCGTTTAATGCTTCAGCTAATTCATTAAGTGTATCTAATGCTCCAGGTGCACCATCAATAATTGCGTTAACAGCTGAATCAACGGATGTTTCAACAAAAGATTCTGTTGCATAACCAACTAACATTCCGGTAGTATTTACTGAATCATAAGTTGTGTAATTGAAATTTAAAATAGTTGTACTATCTAAATAGTATGCGTCATTCAAAAATTCTGATACATTACTATACGTTATTTGTCTAGCTTGAACATACGATGAATCAACTTGTATTAATGTATCGCTATCGTGTCTTGCCGTAGTATAAAATAGATTTTCACCTTCTGGCAAATCATTAGTTGATAACGCAGATAAATCTAAAGTAGCCACTGAGTCATTAACAAAAGCTACAAACGTACCGTTCGATTCAGTAATTCGCATATTACCGATATGAACAGATGCATCACCAACATATAAGTCTTTAAACCGGTGAGTGCTATCTCCTAAAGAATACGCCAGATCTGTAGAAGGAAGAATAGTTCTATTAACTTGCCAATTACCATCTACTGAATCAAAAAATTGGGTTTGTTTTGATTGAACGTAATTTGAATCTACTATTCCGATAGTACTGGATGAATCAAAAGATAAAAATGATGCAGTTGGAGTAGTCTTTGGAGTACCTATAGTGATTTTTTTAATTCGTGTGGCCATATCTATCTCAGCTTACAGATGGTGTTACTTGAATTCTACCCTCTAGAATTCTTTCTACAAATGTTTGGTTATTAGAATCGTTAAAATATAACTCGACGTCATACACATAGCGCCCGACTTTAAGAGCATCAGTCTGTTGATTAGTAAGACTTAAAGTTACTGTTCCGTCAGCGGCAGGATCAATAATAGTGGCCGTAAATGCAGTAGAACTATCTTCACTCACATTATAATTTTTTTTCATGCGAGCTCTAACATAGATGTTATTTAAATTTTTTGCGGATCCATCATCATCGATAAGATCTAATTGAATGGCAATATCTGAGCCTTGGTCTATTGTAAACTCTTCGTAGATGGCCATGAAATTCTCCCGATTTCTTTGTCGGACGCGCAATCACGCCCCTGCCTATGGTTTTATTTATAATAAATAAATTATGTAGGAGCAATCATGATTGAAAATAAATTAATTAATGGAACTGGATATATTATTTTTGATGAGCCGTATGATGATTATTATGATATGATTCTACACGCTGCAGGATGTAATCATAGACTTGCCAAAAATTATAGAGCTAATCTTCTAGATCAAATGGAATACATGGCAATCCATTATAATAACCATGAAGCCGAAATTATGTTTGGTACTGAAAAATATATGGATAATCTGTATCGTGGTTTTTCTAGATATTATCATAAACCAAAAATACATAAAATCAATTATAATGATTATACGCATGTTTTAGATTTTTATAAAGACGATAAAAATATTATCTTTGTTACAAAAAACACTGAAGGTAAGCCGATGCGAGCATATACAAATGCTATGGCTAAACACGGGTTTAAAAAATTAGATGGTATTCGAATGTACAGAGACACCGCGCAATATATTTTTATTAACGATCAAAGTTTAGAGTTTGAAGATGAATTTCCTAGAATTGAATCATAAGTATGATTACAATAGAATATATCAAGAATATTTAGATTGTGGATTAACCGATTTGCAAATAAATATATCTTCAGATGATGGTAAAACTTATGTATATCCAACTGATGATCCTAAAAAAAGGCTTAAGCAAAATTTAAATCAAGAAAAATACAATGTTGTTAATAATTTTTTTAAAAATACATATTGCGAAACAATATATAATGAACTAGATAAATTATACGGTGTTTGTCGTGCAAGATTTATGATTATGACACCCCTGCAAAGAGCTTATTCAATGCATTCAGATTGCGCGCCTCGAATACACATACCGGTAAAAACAAATTCTGATTGTATGTTTATAATAGAGGATAAAATTTATAAGATGCTAACACCTGGATCTGTTTATAAAATAGACACCACTAAAAGACATAGCGCATTAAATTTAAGTTGGGAAGATAGAATACATCTTGTATTCTGCATTAAACGTGATGAAGTTACTATACGGAAACAAAGTAAAATTCTCTGAACAAGATATTATATTTTTGAGAGACTTAAAAGACACAAGCATGATTGTGTCCTCTATTTCAAATAGATTAGCTCATCAATATAAACTAATTGCAATGGGAATTATTGAGCCACCAATTAATATTACTATATTAGTTGAAGAAAGATTTATTGGTAAATTTAAACCTGAAGATAAAGAATCTAATTTAGATAGAATTATTTTTATATGTAATGAATTTGAAACTCCGGTTCCAATTAATTACAGTATATACTGTGTAGATCGATTTAAAATTAAAGATGAGTTTTTTAGATCACACGACTGCCATAACTCATTATGGTCATTTAAAAGAAAGCACATCGGTGATAAAAAAACAATATTGGTAAAAAAACCTTCTAATGTCGGATACCAGCCATATGGTTATGCAACAAGGAATATCGATATGTCTAATACAGAATTATACGCAAAAATGCATGGATTTGATATTATTGAATTCGATTATACAGATCGCTTTAGCGATATTTTAGAGAATATGATTCATTGTCAAAGAGTGTACAGCGAAAGAAGTGGAATTGCGTTATTGGCTGTATTTTCGCATACCCCATTATATTTAGTAACAGAAAAACCAATGGTTATGAATATTGAAGGAAAAGATACTCCACTTACTTGGGGGAGTGGAAACTTGACATTAAATCAGGCGTGTGATCAGATGATAAGCGGCAAATATACGCAACGGCGTAAAGAAGAAAATATTTGGTGTATCACCCCAAAAGATATATGAAAATAGTAGTTGGTTATGATGAAGAGTTTAATACTTCATATCATAAGTGTATAAGATCGATCGGATATCCGGTTGATCCTACTCCTAATTATATAATCACGCGCGCGCAAGATGGTGCGACACAATTTACATATTCAAGATTTGCCATTCCATTAATATATAATGGTTGGGTTATATTTTGTGATTCAGATTTTATTTTTCTAGAAGACATTAAAAAGCTATATGACTTACGTGATGACAAATATGCAGTAATGGTGTGCAAGCATCCGGATTATAAACCAAATTCTAGCATAAAAATGAATAATAAAAAACAAAGTGAATACCATAGAAAAAATTGGTCTAGTTTAATTTTATGGAATTGTGATCATGCTGCAAATAAAGTATTAACAGAAGATGTAATAAATAACATAGAGCCGAGTTACCTACACCAATTTAAATGGTTATCTGATAATTTAATAGGTTCTATTCCATTAGAATGGAATACGCTTGTTGGATATTATCACTTTGAAAATCCAAAAGCATTGCACTATACAGATGGAACGCCAGATATAATTGGTAAAACAGAATACGAAGAGGAATATTGGAATGATGAAATTTGAATTCAACGGCCGGACATATATTCATATGCATCCAACCAAGTGCGGGGGAACTAGTATTAGGGAATGGTGTAAAAAGAATATTGAAGGTGCGACTGATTTTGTTTTTAAACGACATATATCATATTCTAGCGAATATAATGACGCTATTACTTTTTCGGTATTTCGGAACCCCTATGATCGTGCAATAAGTCTATATAACTATAGCATACAATCCGGATTTGTAAAAAAAGATATCACATTTACCCGATTTGTTAAAGATAATTTTGACAGAGTGCTCTTTGATGAAAAACTTAAAAATGAGTATAAGCCATTTGAATTGCAAATGAATTATCATGGTCCTAGTACAATTGTTTTTGATTTTAATAATCTAAACAACGAGTGGGCTCTTTTTGCAAAACAACACTTTAAATGTGATGTGCCACTTCATCATGCAAAACAATCCTTTGAAGATGCCGTAAAGAAAATACCACCAACAACTAAAGCATTTATTGAAGAAAATTGGAAAGAAGATTTTGATTATGAAAATAGATTTATCACAAAACGTTTGTTATGATAGGTATTTAAATTTTAAATTAGATCCATTTAAATACGGAAGACATTCAGTTTGTTTAGATGTACTTAAAGAAAGATATAATTATAAAGTTGAGATAGGTTATGGTATTAGCGAATTATTTGAAAGGATACAAAGATATTTAGAATATAAAAACTATAGATTGGTTTGTGGGGAAAATTCCTGGCTAGGCGCAGAAAAATATTCGGAAGATTTTGGAGACGCATTATACATTGCAAATCCTAATGGAATCGACGGATCGTATCTAACAAAAGAACAGATTTACCAATTAGCTTCACAATATAAATTTGTTATTGTTGATGAGGCTTATGGTGACTTTTGTGATCAATCAATAATTCATAATATTCCTAATAATGTTATCGTACTTAAAACTTTAAGCAAGAGCCTAGCACTGCCTGGCGCCCGATTCGGGTGGGCGCTAGGTAACCATGAATGTCTAGACTATTTGGAATCGACATGTCCAAGATCTTGCGTTGTAGGTGGTATGGAAACACAGTTAGAGGCCATGCTTGATGAAATACCACACCATACAAAAAGAATGATTGAGACGCGGGACTTTATCGAAGAGAACTTTGAAACACAAAAGTCAGCTGGAAACTATGTTCTTTATATCCACTCTACCCCGGCGGTGCTTAATAATTATATCATAAAAGATCAAGGTTGTACATATAGAATGGCGCTTACTAATTTAGATGATTTCAAAAATGCATCCTTCTCTTAAAAGTATAGAACTAAATATCACAAATAAGTGTAACCGCTCTTGTTTGTTTTGTCCACAATCTCAAGGATTTGGTGGAACTGATTTTATGTCTCCGGATATTGCAAAAATAGTCAATTCTCAATTGGGTGAAGACTACAGCGGAAGGATCACGCTTTCAGGATTTGGAGAGCCTCTACTAAACCCTCATCTTGAAGATATTATAAAATCTATAGAATATTGGAATGTGATACTTATTACTAATGGCGATGCAATTACAAAGAAAAGAGTTGATTCATTAATAGATGCAGGTCTTAAAAAAATTAGAATATCATTATATGACGATAGTAATTTAAAAAATATCCATGAGTGCCTAAATGGAAAAATACGATATTCAATCTTAGATTATACAACGAGTCCTATTCACATTGTAAATAGAAACGAAATATACAATAAAGTAGAGGCAAGTACAGATTCATTAAAATGTTATATTCCATCATACAAAATGTTTATTGATTGGGATGGCGAAGTTAGATTATGTGCAAATGATTGGAGAGGTGTATTAAGCTTTGGCAATATATATAAAACTCCGATTAATGATATTTGGTTGTCTAAAGAGTTTAATAAGTATAGATTTAAGAATAGAACAGAAACACCTTGTAATGTATGCAAAGTAAATGGTACTATGCGAGGAAAAGAATCGTATAAAGAGCTATTATGTATAAAGTCATAGATTTGGATATTGGCATTACCGATAATTGTAATGCTGGTTGTCCACAATGTCCTAGAACTGATAAAGAAACTTTTCGCAAAAAAGCTAGTCTAGAAGTTGGTGAACTATCATATTCTGATATACAAAAAATAATTCCTCCCGATCAAATGGCATCTATTAAAAGTGTATCTTTATGCGGTTCTTATGGCGATCCATTAGTAGCTAAAGATATATTAGAAATTATAGAATATTTTTTTATTCATAGTCCTAAGCTATTTTTGCATATTGCTACTAACGGTTCAATGCGTAATCAAAAATGGTGGCATAAACTTGGAAAAATTCTTAAGAATAGAAATGTTTTAGTAACTTTTGGTATTGACGGTATAACACAAGAGCAGCATGAAAGATATAGAAAACATACTAATTTAGATAAAATTTTTACACACCATGAAATACTTAAATTATATAAAGTCAATACTAGGTGGCAATATATTATATTTGATTATAATGAAGGTGATGTGGAAATCGCCAAGCGCATGGCCGCAGAAAAAAAGTTTACCACATTTAAACCATTCTACACTGAAAGAAAAACTATTAATGGTGAGTACGATGTTCCGGAAGAAAAAAAAGAAGATCGTACAAATAGACGCGAGCAATTTAATTTGGATACGAATAATATTCAAAGCATTGATTGCATTGCAGAAAAATTAAATCAAGTTCATATTACAGCAAAGGGTGAAGTTATTCCATGTTGTTATATGGATACAATGATTGAAGGTGTTCGTAGGTTAAAAGACACCATATGGTCAACAAAAATTGAACATGCAGTTAATAACGATAAAAATGCTAAAGACGCATATAGAATATTTTATAACAATTTAAACATTCTTGACGGAAAAACTCATACTGTTTTTGGTGTATTAGAAAACTTATGGTGGAATGATTTTCTAGAAAATAGAAATAATATAGAGATGTGTAAATATATTTGTGGGAAATGTGAATGAATTATTGTCTTAAGGTCGGCGACAAATATGCTGCCGATGATGTGAATAAGTTAAAGCAACATATTCCGGATATTATGTGCTTGACCGATAATCCGGATGGATTAACTACTGATTACATGACTCTACCGGATCTTCCCTTATATGGCGTCTGGTGGAAGATGCTAATGTTCAATGAAAGAGACTTTCCAGAAGGTAGATTTTTTGATTTAGATATTAAAATTAAAAAACCTATAGACAACCTATTTAAGCCTAAAGGTAAAATGACATTACTAAGAACAGATTGGGAAGATCTAGAAGAACTTAACAAGAATACAATTGGTGATAGATACAAATATTGCTCAATCAACTCATCAGTAATGTCTTGGAGTGGTGGAAACCAACATATATGGGATGACTTTATACAAGACCATGAAAAAATTATGTCATTATTTAATGGGATCGATACGTATTTAGAACATAGGCATTTAGATAACTTATCATTTTTCGAGACTGGATTGGTTAGTTCATACCGATGTGATCCGAATGCTGATGTTTATATTATGTCTTATGATGGAGAAGGAAAAGATGGATTATACACAAACAATGAAAAAGTCGGCGATACCGTTTTGGGAATACACTGACTGGTTATATTATATTAATAATAATTTTCCTTATCGGCTCGAGGACTTTATTCAGTCATTTTCAGAAAACCAGATGTATGCAAAATCTTGGTTAGTCGAAAGATTAATGGTACATCCAATTTGTGATGTACCTAGAAAAGATGTGTGGATACTAGGATCATGGTATGGCACAATCCTTGTTCCTCTTTTACTCCGAAAAATACCTAACATAAAAACTATTCACCTTGTAGATTATGATAAAGAAGCTTTAGATATTGCTGGTGGAATGTATAAAGATTTTGATGTCCGGACACATCACTACGATATAAATTTTGATTGGCCAAAAATTCAGGGTGAACTGATTATTAACACATCATGCGAACACATGTGGCCAATGAAAGATTATGACTTTAAAGGGTTATGTGTTTTTCAATCTAATAATTTTAGAGATGAACAGGCACATATTAATTGTGTAGATTCGCTAGAAGAATTTGTAGAGCAAACTGGTATTAAACAAATTGATTACAAAGGTGAGATAGACTTTCATCGCTGGGATGACCATCATAAACGATACATGGTAATTGGTACTAAATGATACATGTTGTATGTAGTAAATGGGGAAACAAATATCCTATTGAATATGTAAATAATTTATTGAATATGGTAAAAAAATATTTACCAGCCGAATTCACATTTTATTGCCAAACAGATAATACAAATGGGATGCTAAAATCAATTGAGCACATTCCTTTTGGTAATAAACTTCCTCATTCTGAACCTCAGTACACACGCGATACTTTATGGGATCGGCCAAAATTAAATTACTTTAATCCAGATTTTATAGCTAAAGACGATATAAAAATTGCACTAGATTTAGATTTAATAATTCATAATAACATGAAGCCATTATTAGATTTGTTTAGCGATAAACCAATAACAGGCAGATCTTGGTGGCACAATATGGACTGGGAAGCCAAACCAGAGTGGGCAAGACGATACGGCGCACGAAATAATGGTGGCTTTTATATGTGGCAAGGAGATCAAACTAAACCTATATGGGACGATCTACTAGCAAATTGGGAGAGAATATACTTTTGCTTTCAAGGCGGATCTGATAATTTTATAACTACAAGACATTTGAAATTATTTGATTTCATTCCACCATCATTGTATTACTCATTTAACCGTGGTTGCAAATGGCCGGACGATATTGCAAAACATATTATCAGAGAAGATAAAATTATATGCGTATTTAATACTGATCCGGGTGATCCTACTAATTTTGATATTCATGATGCCATAAAAATATATCCAGAGATAGAAAAGCTATGGAAATTAGAGCAGTAAGAATTGGAAATAAGTACGGCCCTGAGTACGAAGCGTATCTGAAAAGCAAAATTCCAAATATACAATTTATTAATGAAGAAAGAGATGGGCTAAAATTACAGTGGAATAAAGTTCATTTCTTCAATCTAGATATTAACGAACCAGTATGTGTTATTGATATTGATATATTATTAATTAATGACTATATGGACATTTTTAATTATCCGATTCAGCCAGGTGAATTTTTAAGTATGCGGCAATGGTGGGATCCAAATAGCAAATCAGAAATAAATGGTGGATTTTATAAATTTTATCCAAAAGATACAAAATACATATATGATACTATGATGCAAAGTCCAGAATATTGGATGAACTATTTTATTCAAAATGGTGATAAGCCTGGACCTGTAAATGGCGAAGAGAATTTCGTGGAGAAGATGGTAAAACAAAAATTAAAACTTAAGTTTATACCAGATGAATGGACATGTAGAATGAAGGAAGATAAAAAATTCTTAGCCAAAATGAATAATTTATCTTCTTTACCTTATGTGTATTTAGGCGAATACAATCCTAAAATAAAATTAGTACATTTTAATGGATTAAACAATTTCGTTCAATATATTAAATAGTTCTAAAGGCGTTGTTGCTTTTCTAATTTTTTCTTTTTCTTCTATCTCAGCGTCTTCAACTTTATCTAAATCAAATGCCATAAGTTTAAGTTC
>Ga0222719_10006181_pt1 | contig 10225 bp, 8 predicted proteins | sample C33_34DmetaG_FD_165039 | JGI IMG/M metagenome (GOLD analysis project Ga0222719, IMG submission 165039) | Estuarine water microbial communities from San Francisco Bay, California, United States - C33_34D | ecosystem: Environmental > Aquatic > Marine > Unclassified | place: USA: California...
CAGCTGTACCTATGAATATCGAGCCGAAACCGACAGAATCATCACAAGGAGCAAGTGCTCAGCCATCGCAACCATCGCAGCCGACAATTCCAACTCAGACTACCACACAATCAGCGGCGACAAAACCACCCCCAGCCGAAATGGCAATGCGCCTCAAGAGCCTTTACTCTTCCAAACCCCCTGATAATCCCACTGCACCTGGAGGATCGCTGCAGCCTTTGGCTCCAAAACCAGCGGTGGGAATTTCAACTTCGTCGGTAGCCACGCCGGCTCCGGTGTCAAATGTGTCGACTGGGCCGCCTGCTGCGCCGGCCTCTGCACCAATAGCAGCGACTGCGTCAATGACAGCTCCAGCTGCTTTAAGCGGCCCAGTTCCAAGTTCTACGCCGTCTTCAGCAACCGCTTCTGGAGCGGCTGCTTCAGTAGCTTCTGGTGCCTCGACCAGTCAGCCTGTTGCAGCCTTAAAGCCCGCTCAACCTCAAGTCGTTACCCTTCAAAAGACTCCAGCCCCTCAGTGGGAGCAGCACATTCCTGGTCCGAATGATGAAATGCAGGTAGACCCAGCGAACAAGACTCCGAAACCCGACTGGTATGACCCGAAAGGAATATCGGAGCTCGAAAAGACACTGCTCACAGAATGGTTTGACGGGAGTGCTTCTCACCGAACGCCAGAAACTTACATTGCTGCTCGTGAGCGAATGATTGAGATGTCCGACAAACTCAGTAATCGGTACGTGACTGGAACGATGGTTCGACGGGCCATTCCAGGTGATGTCGGGAGTTTGTTGCGGCTCCACAGTTTCTTGACGACACATAGTATCATAAATGACGACGCCATCAATGACTCTGCGCCGACTCCGGTGGCTTTACAGGAAGACAAAACTAAGTTCCGGTGGAGTATGTCGATGCGCGACAAACTACTTCAGGCTGTCATCGAAATCTCTCGGAAACGTCGCAAGGTAGAAGAAGGTTCTTCTGGATCAGACGGGTCTGCGTCTTTCGACTGGGACGCTGTAGCGGCAACATTGGGTCATGGTGTCAGCGGCCGAGACTGTGAGCGTCAGTTCCTCGCCATGCCTATCGAAGCCGACTCTGCCGCAATCAAGGAGTCGTCGGTCTCGGCTTCTGGTACCACCGAAAGACCCATTACACCAGAACCGTCTGGTGAGCAAGCTCAAAAGACCGCAGCCTTGACGAAAGAGGAAATGGCGAAGAAGAGATTTTCGATTCAGAACGAGATATTCGAAGAGCTTGTGGAATCGAGTGACCCCAAAGTTGTTGCCGCAGTGACGGATGTCGCAATTCGAGCAGCAGAAGCCGACTCAACTGCTAGTCTGGAGCAAGCCAAAAAGGCCGGACTCGTAGGCTTGGTAGCGAGTCAAGCTGTTGAAGAGGCACGTTCGCACGAAGACGCAGTTGCTAATCTTTTGGCAGAGGTTGTTGAACTCCGAATGAAGAAGCTGGAGAATCGATTGCTTCTACTGGATGACGTCGAGGGGATGCTTGAAGCTGAACGTGTTGCCCTGGAATTGGAAAGGAGAGATCTGTACACGGCTAGATGCCGACACTGGTTTGGTGGACCGTAATTCGGGAGTTGAGGCTGTCGCCATCCTACGAGTGCTTATAGTTGTAGGAACTAATATGCTAGGTCTTACTAACTTAAAATGATTCTAAACTCCGACTCTAAGCAAGTCCATTGTGACGAAGAAGAGCCTCCGGACTGGGGTCTCTGCCACGGAACGCTTTGAAGACTTCGGAAGGCGAGGTTCCTCCACCAAGACTTAACACAGTGTCACGGAATCGACGGCCGACCTTCCTCACTTCCTCCTCGTTATCAAGTCCAACATCTTCGAAGGCAGAGAATGCATCCGCAGACATTACTTCCGCCCATTTGTAGCTGTAGTATCCAGCGGCGTAACCACCAGCGAAGATGTGCTGGAACGTGCACAAGAAACGATCCTCGGGAAGAGGCATACTGTAGGGAGTGTACTTCTCGGCCATGCGGCGGTGGACATCAAAAATTGATTCTCCCTCTCCCTTCTCCCCCTTTTCAGGGTCGTAGTTGGAGTGAAGCTCCATGTCGAGCTGTCCGAACAAAAGTTGACGACATGCCATCATTCCGGCGTTGTAGGTCTTCTGCATCTTCAGTTTTTCGAACATTTCCTCCGGCATGGGTTCACCGGTTTGCCAGTGCTTGGCGAAGCCATAGACGGTCGGCTTGTCGTAGCACCTGTGACGAGAGGAATCCTTGTGAGGAAAAGACATGAAGATGAAACGAAAAGGATACACAACGCTCCCGGGCACTTACCAGTTCTCCATGAACTGAGATGGAAGCTCAACAGCGTCCCACTCGACACCATTAATCCCAGCCACATCACCAACACTTGCCTTGGTCAACATGTGCTGAAGACCGTGTCCAAACTCGTGGAATAGGGTTTCGACCTCCCGGAAAGTCATGAGTGAAGGCTTGTCACCAACGGGGGGCGATCCATTGCAGGTGAGGTAGGCAACAGGAACGTCACGTTTGACTGCCTCACTCTTTCCGACGCAAACATCCATCCAGGCACCACCCCTCTTGTTTTCCGGGCGACTGTAGGGGTCCAAATAAAAGCTAGCAATGTGCTTCTTGGAATCACTGTCGTACACTTTGAAAAAGCTGACGTCGGGATGCCAGACCTCGGCATCACCATCGGCTGCCTTGACCTCAATGTTAAAGATACGTTCGACCAAGGAGAACATTCCCTCCAAGACAGCTGGAAGTGCAAAGTATGGACGGGTCTCTTCTTCAGTAAGTTCAAACTTGGATTCCTTCAAACGCTCACTCCAGTACGTGACATCCCATGGCTTGAGCTTGTCAAGCTTATCCTCGGCGTACTCTTCACCTCCCTTTTCACGGGCCAAGGCCGTAATCTCGGCCAACTCCTTCTCGGCAGCGGGAAGCGCCTTTTCCGAAATCAAATCCGAGAGTTCACGGACACTGTCGACGGAGGGTGCCATTTTCTTGGAGAGACTCATTTCCGCATAGTTGGAGAATCCCAACATGTTGGCCATTTCGGTCTTGAGTTTAAGGATTTCGTAAATAAGCGGAACATTGTTCTTGTCTTCGTTCGCCTCTGAAGCACGCTGAACGTTGGCCATGTACACCTTTTCACGGATACTGCGGTCCGGGAGATGAGACAAGACGGCAATGTAGGATGGCATGTCAAGTGTAATGCGCCAGGGTCCCTTTTCCGGGTCCATGGCTGGAGCTTCTTCTCCTTGGGATTTTTTCCACATGACGTGAGCATTGGCCCACATGGCCTTGGCCGACTCGGGGACCCCTTCCACGACGGCTGGGTCGTCAATGGTCAAACTAAAGGCCTTGGTTTCATCCAAGACATTGTTACTAAAGGTAGTCGACAACTTGGCCAATCGTGTCTTGATCTCGTTGAAACGTTCCTTGGCCTCTCCTTCCAAACCAACGCCGCCCAACTTCATGGATCGGAGCGACAATTCTACAGCACGACGACGCTGGCTGGCTTCAAAACTCTCATCTTGTTCATTTTCCCACTTTTGTTCCACAGCCGTCAAGGCATCGTAGAGCGGTTTGCTTTGTGAAAATTTACTCATGGCTTGGACAATTTTGGGTTGATTTTCTTCGTAGGCCGCACGCAATTCATCGCCATTCTTGACACCATTCAAATGTCCTGCCACACCCCATGCAAAGGAAATACCAAATTGAATACGTTCCACTTCGGGCAAGACATCGTCATAATCAATGCCTTCTTCTTTGGCCTTGGCAAGTTTTGCTTCCAAACTTTCGAAATCGTCATTCATTTTAGTCAAGAGTTTTTCGACGGCCGGTGTCAAATCACTCGGAGTAATCGAGGCAAATTTGGGCAAATCCTCTTGTTGCAAGAGTGGATTGGCTTCGACAGCCGTCGGTGGGGAACTGGTGGTCGATGACGCCATGATACGAGACGAAGTTCGTGAAAAGGCAGCCTTGCACTGTTGGTGTTTAGAAGCAGACGATCTGGCAAAGGTAGTCGTAAAGGCTCTGGCAGAAAAGGAACAAAACAAGGCCATGGAAACGACAGTCTGTCGTACTAGCATACTCGTTTTCATTCTCCTAGAGACTAACAATTGCAACAGGAGAGATTCTTCTAGTTGTTTGTTGTGAGACGACTCTAGTAACAACAAGGATCCGTCCGGCAACGTTCGACTGAGTGAGTGAGTCAACGAATGAGGGACGGCCAAAGATTTCGTTTTGATGACGTGGATGCATAGATCCGAGCGGGAGTCGTCCGTCCGTCCCCCGTTTCCGGCCATCTCCACCCAACAGCGCAGAAAAATTCTGAACAACTCAACGCGCAACGAGAAATGAAACAAGACGCATTGCTTCCAACCATCTCTCTTTCCCTACCTTCCACCCTGTTCCCAGCGAGACAAACAGTCAATCTCACGTCTGGAGCTATTAGGAGACAACCTATCACGCTCTCCAGCTAGTCTTCTCAATTCCCTCTCTTCTTTTCCTTGTGCCACACAGCAAAGAATGAGCAAAGTTTCCGTCTTTACCCGTGCGGCCGATTTTGCCCAGAAAGGAATGGTCTTGGGTTTGGTCAGTGTCTTTGGATTTCAGTTGTATCAAATTACACGCAACGCTATTAGTGGTCGTGTCGATCATCCCTACATGCAATCTACTTACTTTAAAGACGTGGAAGAAAAGGTCAAGGAAGAATATCGCAAAGACAATATTGTAGACAAACGTGATTGGTATCAAGAAGAAGACGATAGTTATCTCAAAAATCAAGTACGACCCAACATTTCACGACCAGAGTTTAAGAAACAATATGAACAACAACGAAAGAATCAACAGTGAAGAAACAGACTCTTGTGTTCCTACTATGACGTAGAGGGAAGCAATGTGACGTCTGATTGCTCCCACCAACGATGCGGCGAACTCTGTACCATATCTCAGCACAACATACTATCGAAACAAGATATCTAGTAGTACCATAGAAAGACTGTAATCCATACGGTCAAGTTTCTTTTTTATATCATCAATATTTTTTTTTGTTATCGTTGTTGGTCACACGCCAGGACGATGAAAGAGTATGTTTTGCAAGACCCCTTATCTCTCTTCCTTAAAGCTTAATGTGATCGATCGATTCTTACTCTGAAATGCATATGTCCCCATCTGAGGTTTGTGTGTTTTCCATAATTACACAAGGACCATCACCTCCTCCTTAAGTCGACTTGTAGTTGAAAAGGCAGGCAACAATAATGGTGGTATCGTCAATCACCTGTTCTTCCTGCATCCATCGGGTTGCGGCCTCGGTAACAAGGACGTCGACGGCATCAGAAGGAGTGGCTTGTCCATCGACAAGTTCCACAGTCTCTTGGTTCTCGACAAACTCCCAGAGGCCGTCGGTAGCGACGACGAGGAATCGGTCCGTCTCGGGGTTGAGCTCGTAGTCGGTGAACTCGGGTTCCGAGATCACACCCGCCGAGTGAGCGACAACGTCCCCCAATGAACGACTCATGGCCAATCCGGGAATGTCCATGTGTCCCAACCAAACACGAGGTGGTCCGTCAATACCATCGTCGTACTCGACGGCAAACACACGGCCTCCACAGGCAAGGATCCGTTCCTTTTCCTGAGGGGTGTCGGGCTTGTGATCAAAGGTAATGTCCTGGAAGTTCAAGGCACCGCCTTCCTCCTTACCCATGATGACACGAGAATCTCCAATATTCACACCGGTAAGGTGATTTCCTCGAATAATAGCCATCGACAAGGTCGTTCCACTGAACTCACTATCGATACGGTAGTTTCGTAGAAGGTTACGCTCGACCTTGGCAATGGCATCCGCCGTTGCCTTCTTGTAATCCCCCGTCCATTCCGGGTGGTTGAACATCTCGTGGATCAACTGGTCACGGAAGGTCTGGGAAACACCATCTCCGTGTTCACCATGACCATCTAACACACACAAGACCAAAGTCTCCGTGTTGGGATCGTCCATCATGATGAGGGCGTCCTGATTCTTCTTACGAGGATTGTAAGGAGCATGGCCCTTCTTGGAGACTCCAGAGTACTCGGTTACTGCACACTTTACCGATGAACGCAACTTGTTCTCATGCGGAGGAGGCTTGGCACTTGGGATAAGCTCCTCCGGGTCTAGAATTTTGGAGTCGGCTCGGCCATCAATGTTGTCCGAGGGACCCGAACTACCAGTGACAGTCAAACGACGGCGCATCTTCTGAAAGGGCTTTCCAATAGCTCCCATCTAGGAGTGAAAACGAGAGAGAAAAGTCAAGTGTCAGTGAGAAGTGGGTCATGGGATACGTTGGGCGGGCAAAGCAAGACACGGTTGACGTCGCAGAACGTTTGCCGATGGGACTAACATTAAACACGACATCACCATCCGCACGATCCACGAAAAAGAATCTCCCCATCAAGCGGAGGTAGAGATCGTCATCGACAGCGTATCCAGTCTCCATATCAGTCACTATCATCTTCCCCTCTCATTCACTCCCTCTAGAGTGACAACATGACCCTCTTCAACTCACCATGCCTTTGACTCCGGGCTCAGATTTTCGGTCCTTCTCTTGCTCGACGGTTGGTTTCTCTCCGTAGCCATATTTGTCACTTCCGACGGACTGGGCAGCGCTCATACTCTTGGTTTCCATTATTCTCTGTTCTATCCGATCTTAGCAATGGCCGATTCCTTATCTTTCGTCCTCCCTTTCAAGCACAATGTTTGGCAGTCTCACTGGGTGAAATTTTGCACCGCACAAAAATTCTACAGCGTGTGTCTATTTGTGACCGAGAATGCCAGCTTAGAGGAGCAATACAACAATCACACCCAATCCATCTGGGGGTCATTAGAGGACGAATTTGTGTGAAATAAAATGACCAGCTGAATGTCGTAATAATTAATCTATTTTGTCACAAGGATGTCATTTACTTAGTCATGAAACAGAAAAAGATTTTGTCTCCATGCTATGTCCCGGGGGCTATAGTCTGTCAGCAATCTTCCGGACATTGATGGGCCTTTACTCGTCCGCGTGGTCAGATAAGATGACTTTCACGCTCCCGACTTTGCATTAAAAAAGAGCTCGTAATAAACATCAATTCTCAAGCGCTACAAAAAGAGCGATAGAGTAGGGTACTTCTTTTGCTATTCTCTGGATGTCACACGACATTGAACCCTCGTCACCACGTTCTGTGGGACGTTCGCATTACGTACGACACAAAAAACGCGCGAAAAGACGGCGAAGGAAATGGTTGTACTCCCATGTCGCATTGAACATTGTATTGGCAAAAGAGTAGATATTGGTTACTCTACATACCATACCTTAAGCTGTAGGGTAAAATGTTTAACGTTAACCTTACGGTGTAAATTAGAAAGATCGGATTCGAGGACGTTGCAAGAGGCTCCGCCGCTGCTGCAATAAGAACTACGCCAATAGATACGTTGCAGTCTCTCTTCAAACAACTACTGTTTCCGTCGTCTGGCGCACCAACACAACTCCCTAACCATGTCTATCGACACGTCGAAACTAGACGACCAGATAAGTCGGCTGAGGGAAGGTGATACATTGGCGGAAACGGAAGTGCATGCCTTGTGCGAGAAGGTACGGAATATTTTTTTGCTGGTCAGCTCTTCGGCATAACGTTGATCCTCGGACGCAGAAGCACCCTAGACTCCTTTCGGGGCAATCTTTTTTTACTTGAAAATAAGGATGAAGAGGAATTAGGAAAGAAAGAGTTCAATTGCGTTCAAAGTACTGTCAGACAGAGAACTATTGACTCGGTCGGATCGCCAGCTTTTCATCCCCGACTCGACCGACTCACTCTTTTTTGTCTTGTCTCGTCAATCATCCTTTCTCATTCCTCCTTTCAGGCAAAGGAAATTCTTCGAGACGAATCCAATGTACAGCCCGTAAATGCCCCCGTTACAGTTTGCGGTGATATTCATGGTCAGTTCTATGACTTGGCCGAACTCTTTCGTATTGGCGGCGCATGTCCGGAAACCAACTATCTGTTTATGGGCGACTACGTGGACCGAGGATATTACTCATTAGAAACTGTGACCTTACTTGTCGCCCTTAAAGTGCGTTACCGCAATCGAATCACTATTTTGCGAGGCAACCATGAGAGTCGTCAAATTACGCAGGTCTATGGCTTTTACGACGAATGCCTTCGAAAGTACGGAAATGCCAATGTTTGGAAGCATTTCACAGACACCTTTGACTACCTACCAATGACGGCGGTTGTTTCGGATCGAATTTTTTGTCTTCATGGAGGACTCTCTCCATCGATTGACACTCTGGACCATGCCCGTGACCTTGACCGAGTTCAAGAGGTACCTCACGAAGGACCCATGTGTGACCTTGTGTGGTCGGACCCAGACGACAGGTACGTACTTTGGAGTCTATGAGACACTCGAGCTTTATACTCGTTTCAATGGATATTCCCTGACTTTTTCTTTCTATTTGTCGTCAGATGTGGCTGGGGTATCTCACCACGGGGAGCAGGGTATACCTTTGGACAAGACATTACAGAGCAATTTACACATCTCAATGGACTACACTTTGTGGCGAGAGCGCATCAGTTAGTAATGGAAGGATACCAGTGGCAGCACAATAGAACAGTGGTCACTGTCTTTTCGGCTCCCAACTATTGCTACCGATGTGGAAATCAAGCCGCGATTATGGAGGTCGATGATACACTTGACCAAACAACAAAGGAAACTATCCATGATCATTGCAAATTGTAAGTTTCAGGTCATGACTGATTACCGTACCAAGTTGCCATATACAATGCGTTTCTAACCTTCCCTCTGCCCCGTCGTTGCTACAGTTCGCAATTTGATCCGGCGCCACGAGATGAGAATTGGCACAAGAGCCCGAGAACTCCCGACTATTTCTTGTAGAACCAAAACAATGCCCGCCAACGAAGCCATTGTGTGGAATAGACACCCGTACACATGGGATGTGAATATAATATTGCTCTAGTTCTGGTTAGGAACGGACGTCTTTGTTAGTTTGTAATGCTTTTTCGTTCACTACAATCGTTTTTCCGAGGCGAAACTATCCTTAACTCTGCTGTAGTAATCGCCGTTTCTACGATCATTGTTTTTTGATGGACACCAACGACAAGAACAACAACGCATTCACATTCACATTGTTGAAGCACAGCATTCCATGATCCCAGTCGACAACCATATTTCATTCGGATAATAGTCAAAGAAACGAAAGACGACAGTGTAGAGGGTTTCCGTACCATACCATCGGTACTCTACTCTAGTAGGCGACAATAGTTGGGTCCACTATGGTGATGCGACACCACGGCATTTACCACAAGGGGGGATCAGGATCCATTCGAAGTCCTATTTTAACGGGCTCTCTGACACTAAACATCCTTTTGATAATGTCTCTCCTGTATCTGTGGGGCACTCCGAGTTCCGGACGTTTGTCCACAACACATAATGACGGTAGAGACCATCTGGGTCTTCGTCATTCGGAAATCCAATGGAATGGAGGACATCCGACGGCTTCGAAACAGACGGGGAGTTGCTATTGCAGCAGTTTTGACAAGTATTGTATGTGTACACCCAGTTTGGCGATTGATCTGGTCATTGTGTCCAATAAGGACCATATTTGGTTGGTCAAACGCAAAGATACCAGTCAACTGGCCACCATGGGTGGTTTCGTCCAAGTCGGAGAAACCGCCGAAGATGCCGTCCGACGTGAACTACAGGAAGAAATGGGTATTGTATTGTCCAAAGATGATCCGATTGTATTGTTGGGTATTTATTCCGATCCACGGAGGGACAATCGGCGACATACAGTATCAGCTGTGTATGTCATTGAACTGGATGGCAAGGAACAACCCGTGGCAGCCGATGATGTCAAGGGTGTGAAAAAGATACCCATCACTGATATTGAAAACTATACGTACTTTGCCGATCACAAGACCATTCTATTGGATTATCGCAACAGCCGTCTGCCAAGGTCGCCCGAAGCAAAGCGCACCCACAATGTCGCTTTGTCGCCAGGTGACTTTGCGACCGATATTATTCGATCGATATGTTGATATCCCGGTCGGATACTCTCATATTCCTTGCAAAAGAGATATTCCACTGAATCTGTTGTCAGTGTCCCATGTCGTCTCATACCACAGCAAACTCTTCCACACAGACTAGGTCATTGGTACACCGATGCGTCCTTATCCTATTCTCTC
>Ga0222719_10006182_pt1 | contig 10224 bp, 14 predicted proteins | sample C33_34DmetaG_FD_165039 | JGI IMG/M metagenome (GOLD analysis project Ga0222719, IMG submission 165039) | Estuarine water microbial communities from San Francisco Bay, California, United States - C33_34D | ecosystem: Environmental > Aquatic > Marine > Unclassified | place: USA: California...
TCGTTCCAGATCATACTGTGTCCTGTCGCCGTTCGCCGAGGGGTCATCCCTCGCCCGCCCCACACCACGCGGAGGTGGCGACTCGTGGGGCACCGGCTCGCGCCGGGTCACAGCCTGACAGCCTGGGGGAGTTCAGGCGAGGAGGGCGGCGAAGGCCGGCCGAGCGGTGAAGCGCGGCGCGGCCGTTGTGGCGTTGTCCTCCACGTAGTTGGCCAGCGCGCGCAGGCCGGAACGGATCCCCTCGTGGCGAGTGCGGCCAAGGAAGTCGGTCCGTAGAACCTCCGCCCGGTAGCGATCGCGGCCCATACGCTTGACCTCGACGCGGACGCGCTCGCGGGTGATCGAGACAGTGCCGTTGCGGGCGTCGAGGGTCACCAGGAGACCGTCGACTCGACGCAACTCGATCCGAGCAGTGTTGGTCACGAGGTCGACCTCCGCCGAGGTCAGGGACCAGCCGAGGCGCTCAAGCGTGTGGACGAGCGTGCGCTGCGCGGTGGTGGTGAGGATGTCGGTGGCGGTGGTGCTAAGCTGCGACACTTCTCTACCCTCCTAGCCGCCTTTTGCGGCCACGGATTAGGTATAACCCCTCTCGCCTGCCCCGTCAAGGGGAAATCGACCGCGCGAGATCGCGCGCTTAGGATCGGGGGCGTGGACGAAACCGCGATCGTCAAAGCGCTTGCCGACCAGTGGCCGATGGTCGCGGTGATCTTGCTCACGTTTTTTCGGGGCGCCCGCGGCGCGGTCGCGTACCTCCACGACCTGGAGCGCAAGATCGACTCGGCCCTGGCGGCCCAGATCGAGCACGGTAAGCGGCTCGAGGTCGGCTTCGGCGAGATCGCGCAAGCCTTGCGCCAGGGCGTCGCTGAGCTCCGCGACCGGACCGCCCGCCACTCCCAGATCCTCGGCGCCGTCCAGAACGAGGTGAGCCAAGTCACGGGCCGCGTCGAAGCCCTCGAGCGCTCGGGCTCGCGCGTCACCGCACCCCCGCTCCGCCCCGTCCAGTAGCCCTAAAATCGGGGCGTGGCGGATCGGGTCCTCCATCTGGTCGAGCGCGGCTACACCCTCCGGGCCGCGCTGGCCCGTGTCGGGTGGCTCCCCGAGGACTGGGGCCGCGCCGTCCGCGAGGACCCCGGGCTGGAGCGCCGCGCCCTCCTCGCGCGGGGCCGCGCCGACTTCGTGGCCGAGACCGCTCTCCTCGCGGCCGTCGAGGCCGGCGGGCAGACGGGGGCGAAAGCGCTCGAGGAGATGCTGGCGCGGCGCCGGCTCGACCTCCCGATCGGATCGGCGGAGACCCGATCGCCCCTGGAGATCCTCCTCGGCGACCGCGCCGCCCTCGACGCCCTCGCCCCCGAGGACCGCGCCGCCCTAGACGCCGCCCTAGACGCGCTCGACGCCGCGGGGGCCCTCGCCTCCCAGCTCCTCGCGGCCCGCCCCTAGCGGAGGATGCTACCACGTCGAGCGGTGCGAAAGGGGCTTGACGGCGCGGGGGAGCGGCGCTAAGGTTCTCGGGCGCCGGGGACGAACCCCGCGCAGAAAGGCCCGTACCGTGTCCCTCCCGCTCTCCCGAGCCCTGCTCCTCTCCCTCTACCGCGTCGCCGCCCTGCCCGGGCACCGCCCCGCCACCCAGGCCGACCGCGCCCGCGTGCGCGCCCGCCGCTCCGACCTCCTCGGCGCCACCTCGATCCACGCCGCCGAGTGCGGCACCTCGATCCCGGTCGACCTCGTCGCCCGGGCCCTCGACCACCTCGACAACCCCCGCGCGTTCTCGCGCGAGCCCGAGGGCTTCCTCGAGAAGAGTGGTGCCGCGTGACCCGCGTCCAGACCCACGCCCTCGCAGGCTTCCTCCTCGCCTTCCTCCTCGTGCTCGGGGTCGCTCTCTGGGGCTCCGAGCCGCCTTCGACCTTCGACCTCGCCGCGATCCCGATCCTCGGGGCCCTCACGGGGGCCTTGGTGGGGCTCGGCGAGTGGGTGGGGCAGATCGCCACCCTGGGCGCCATCGACGCCGTCAAGCGCGGCAACGTCGACCCGGACGACGTCGACTAGCCCGAGAGCGCCTCGGCCTCCGCCCGCAGGGCCGCAGCCTTCCCCCGGAGGGCCGCGGCCCTTTTCGCGTTCCCGCGCCCCTCGGCGGCGTCGGCCCGCGAGTCGAGCCGGACGGCCCGGGCTCGCAGGCGAGCCGCCCGGACCTCGGGCCGCATGGCGTCCTCGGCCGCCTCCGCCCCGGTCCCGAGCACCCGCGCCACCAGCGAAATCAGGCTCACGGGCCGATCCTAGGGGGCGCGGTCGAGGAGGCCCTGGGTCTCCTCGGCCCACCGCAAAAACTGCGTGCAGGTGTCGACGCGATCATCATTGCGCCCCTGGGGGAAATCCGCAAACTCTGCGAGGTGCGGCTCCACCCACCCGATCTCGACGGGCCCCCAAGCCCGCCCCGGGAGCGCCACCAGACCGGCGCGAAAAAGGTGCGTCGTGAGGGCGGCCCGGGTTTCCTTCGAGAGGGATCCCGTGCGACACCTCACGATCTCGACTCCCCGGCCCTCGGCCCGGATCTCGGCCTCCAGCGCCGGCCCGACCGCCTTGTCCTCGATGAGGAGCCACGAGACCCCCTGCCCGAGCCGGTCCCACTTGGCGAGGGCCCCGCGGACGTGCTCCCGGAGGTCCGGGTAGCTCCACTTGCCGCGGCTCTCCCCGAGCTTCCACGCCTCCTTGCGGTAGCGCCCGCCGCCCCCCTGGGGCACGGTCACGAGCGCCCACTCGTCGATCTGGGCGTAGCTCGAGCCGCCCTCCGCAAGGTTTGCGTCCACGCTGAGGGCGATCCCGTCCAGGATCGAGAGGTCCCGGTCGCCGAGAAGCCCCGGGTCGAAGCGCCCCCACGCCCCCCGAGGGAACGGACGGCCGCCAGCCGCGGTCGGCCGCTGCTGGTAGAGGCTCCCCCAGCCCGCCTCCCCGACGAGCGCCCGAGCTTGCCGATATTTCTCGGCCCCGAAACGCTCGGGATCGAGCCATTCGCCCGGCCGGCGCGGGTCATAGGGGAGGTCCTCGTCCTCGCGCTCGGCGCGGAGCGTGAGCACCGCGTAGCGCAGCCCCGCCTCCGCCCACTTCCGCACGATGAAGCCCCCGGCGTCGAGCTCGTGCCACCGAGTCATGAGGAGGACCTGGGCCGAGTCGCGGTAGGTACGGGTGAACGCGGTCTGCTCGATCTCGGCCTCGACACGGCGGCGCTCGACGGGGCTCTCGGCCTCCGCGCGGTTCTTTACGAGGTCGTCGAAGACGACCAGATTCGCCCCCTTGCCGGTGCACTTGCCCCCGAGCGAGGAGGCGAGGTAGAGGCCGCGGCCGGGCTCGACGGTCCCGTCGGGGCGGGCCTGGAGGGTGCGGAGGGCGGTGGCGGTGGCCTCGGCGGCGAGGCGGCGGGAGTGGACGCGTCCCCGCTCGTCCACCTCCTCCACGTCCCCCTTGCCGATCCGCGTGCGCGAGATCGCCCGGTAGGCGGGCGACTCCATGATCTCGCCCACGGCCCGCCGGGAATCCTTCGAGTATTCGATCGAGTACGTGAGGCTAATCACCTCGATCGCGGGGTCGAGCGCAAACGCATACGCGGGGAGCAGTTCCGCGCAGTGCAGCGTTTTCCCGTGCCTGGGGGGCATAAAGACCGCCACCGCGTCGAGCCCGCCCGGGAGGCCCCGGGCCCTGCGGAGGGCGAGGTCGAGGTGGTCGCAGATCGTGCGGTGGTACCAAGCCTGCTGGTAGGCCGGCCGCCCCCGGGCCATGGCCTGCGCGAAATCCGCCATGCTGCGGAGCCCGCGGTAGGCGCGGAGCGCCTCGGCTCCGCTCACAAGCGATCGGCTCACCCCCGCGATCGTATCACTTACTGGTCAAATAATCCAGGAAGAGGGTGAGGAGGGGATAGGGATCCTCACAGATCTCGCGCGCGAGGTCCTCGATCTCATGCCGGGAGGGGCTGAACGCCGGCAGGGCATCCGCGATGAGCCGGACGGCCTCCGCCAAGGCTTTGACGCGCTCGATCTGGAGGCAAGCGATTTGGTCGTCGATATCTCGGAGAGTGCTCATACCGGCATCTTGCCCCATCACGGAGGGATTGTCAAGCCCGGACCCCGAGGACCTCCGTCACCGGCTGGCGCCCCGAGCCCTTGCTGGAGAAGGTCCCCCGGCGCTCGATCTCGTGCCGATCGGCGTACACCTCCGGGTACTCGGCCGCGGCCGCCTGCGAGTTTGAGATCGCCCACGGCCCCGGCCGGGCGGCCGCCCACGCATGGAATGCGCGGTGGTCGAAGCCGCCCGGCGTATAGGTGTCGTGGGTACCCACGTAGGGCGGGTCCGCGTAGAGGGGACCCTCGGGCGCCTCCGAGTAGGGGGCCAGCTCGACCCGCGGGATTCGGCGAAGCCACGCCCCGTGCTCGGCGAGCGCCTCCAGGTCCACGATCCGCTTGCACGGGCCCGCCCCGATCTGAACGCCGGGCGGGGCGTTGAAGCGGCCCGCGAGCGAGAAGCGCAGTAGGCCGTTGAAGGCTAGGCGCCAGACCACCAGGAACCGCGCGGGCTCCGCCTCCTCGACACCCTCCCGGAGCGTCCAATAGGCCTCGCGCTGGGCGTCCGCCGACCCGAGCGCCTCGACCGGGCGCGCCACCTCCTCGACCCGCCCGAGGAAGCCCGGATCGTCGCGGAGGGCCTGGAGCACCCGCACGAGCGGAGCGCACGCATCCCCGGCCCACCTGACCCGGAGGCCGGCCTCGTCCATCGCGCGCGCCGCCGCCCCGGTCCCGAAAAACGGAACCGCCCACGCGCGGCCCCTCGCCTCGGGGAGCCGCGGCAAGATCTGCGCCATGAGCGCGGGCCCTTTCGCGCCCGCCATCTTGAGCCCCGTCTTCATGCCCCGAGCCTACCTCGGGCGGGCCGCAACGTCCAGCGAAATACGATCGGGGGAGCATGGCCGCCTCGTCGAAAGCCCGCAAGCCGCGCAAGCCGCCCGCCACCGCCGCGCGCCGGGACGGCTATCTCGGGGGCGACGGCGCGACGCTCTCGCCCGTCTACGACCCGGCCCGCGGGCTCGGGCTGGAGACGCGCTACACGGTGTTTCGCCGGATCCGCGAGATCGGCCCGGAGGAGGTCGCGGGCCTCTACGCGGACGGGATCGGCCGCCGGATCGTGGAGCTCCCGATCCTCCAGGCCCTCCGCGGCGGGTGGAGCCTCGACGTCGAGCCCGCCTATCAAGCCGCCGCCGACCGCGTCCAGGCGCGCGCCGAGGAGGTCGAGCTCCGCCGGTGGGTCGAGCGGGCCGCGATCTGGGCCTGCCGCGACGGCTGGAGCCTCAGCGTCCAGGGGTGGCGGGGCTCCGCGGGGCCGGCGCTCCAGCCCTGGCCCGAGGTCCGGGAGCCCGCGACCGGCCGCCTCGTCTGGGTGCGGCCCGCCTACCGCTGGGACTGCGCGAATCCGACCGCCTATTTCGGCCCCGAGCACCCCGATTTCGGCACCCCGCGCTGGATCCAGGTGTATCGGATCCGCCCAGACGTCGAGAGCGATATCGCGTACTTGGACGGCTCGTGGCTCGGCGCCGTCCACGGATCGCGCTTTACGCGCCTCTCCACCTCGACCGGCCGCACCGATTACGAGCGGGTCGCGCAATACCTCGTGAACCTCCTGGCCGGCGGCGGCGGGATCGCCGGGGCACTTTCGCGCGCCAATATCGGCGTGTTCAAGATCCAGGACTGGGCGCAGAAAGTGCGCCGAAACGACGCCGAGGCCTACGGGCGCATCCGCGCCCACTTCGAGGCCCTGAGCTCTTTCGCTCCGCTCGTCATCGACCAGAAGCTCGAGGACTTCACCTCGATCGCAAACGGCGCGCTGGGCGGCACCGAGAACGCGCTTTTTGCGCTCTCGTGGCTCGTGTCGGCCGCCTCGGGGATCCCCATGGTCGAGCTCTTCGGCTTGGAACCCGGCGGGTTTAGCGGGGGCGAGGAGACGAGCCGCCGGTGGCACGACACCCTCGAGGCCCGTCGCCGGTGGGTGGAGCCCGCGATCCGCGCGGTCCTCGACGGTCTGTGGGCCGAGGCCCTGGGGCGCCCGAGCGTCCCGCCCTATCAGATCGTGTGGGCCCCCCTGCGCCAGCCCTCCACCGACGAGCGCGCCACCCTCGTGACCTCCCTCACCTCCGCGGCCCGCTCGGCGCTCGAGCTGGGCCTCACCACCCCCGACGCCGTCCGCTCGGGCCTCGCCGCGACCCCCGAGGCCGACCTCTGGGCCTGGGAGGTCGAGGCCCCCGAGCCCTCCGAGGTCGCGGCCGGGGAGGCCGGACCGGCCCTCGTCGCGGGCCCTGCGGCCGAGGAGCTCGCCCTCAACGGCGCGCAAACGGCCTCGTTCGTGACCGTCCTCACGGCCGTAGCGTCAGGCGAGATCGCCCCCGAGGCCGCCGTCGCCCTCCTCGGGATCGCGTTCCCCGCGGCCTCCGACGCCTCGATCCGGGCCGCCGTCGCCGCCCAGGCCGCCCTCCGCGCCCCCGCGGCTCCCCCGACCCCGGCCCCGGCCCCGGGTGTCTCCCCGCCGCCCGCGGCCGACCCGGGCCAGGAGACCACCGACGCCCCCGAGGCGGTGCCGCCGCCCGCGGTCGTGGCGGGGACCTGGGTGGAGGCCGGGGAGGCCGAGGAGCGCTCGGGCGTCGTCGCGCGCAAGGTCAAAGCCCTGGGGCGCGCGGGGCGCATCGGCCGCCGCAAGCTCGGGAGCCGGTGGGAATACCGGCTCGAGGACCTCCTCCGGGTCGCGGCGGAGGCAGTGCTGGAGCCCGACCCCGGGGAGCCCGATCCCGAGGACGCCTCGCAGGAGGAGAGGGATTGATGACGCCGCAGGAAGTGCGCGCCGCGTTGCGCGCCGCGCTAGGGGCGGCGGCGGGGGCCGAGGAGATCGCCGAAGGTCGGGCGGGCGCGGAGCCCGACCCCCGCGAAGCCGCGGCCGCGGCTCGCCTCCTCGCAGAGGCCAGCCCGGCCCGCCTCGGCCTCGCGGCGCTCGAGGTGGCCGACGAGTGCCGCGGGGGCGACAAGCCGCAGCCCAACGTCGCGCTGGCTGCGCTCAAGTTTGCGCACGAGATGCGGCTTGCTCTCCTCGCCGAGATGGGTTAGGCTCAGGACCGTGACGACGTATTGGGTTCTAGATCCCGAGATCCACGGCTCGTGGGCGGACGCGCACCAGGTCGAGGCGCCTTCGCCTCAGAGGGCGGCGGGCTTTACCGATCTCCAGGTGTGGGATGTCCTCTTCGAGGGGGCGCGCGCGGGTAACTCTCCGCGGGCAGAGGTCTACGTCTCCGACCGGCCCGACGGCTCGGGGAGCGTCTGGGCCTTCCGGCTCGGCGCCCGGCTCCGCTATCGGGTCGACGTCGACGAGATCGAACCCTCTCAAACCTTCCCGGCCAGGGAGCCCGAGAGGTGAGCGCGGGCCCGGGGTAGCCCCCGGCGGGCTAAGCCCGGGGGTTGTGGGCCCAGTTGCGGAGCGAAATCTCGCGCTTGCTCCATCCGCCGCAGACCTCGGGCCCGTTCTCGGCGGGTCGACGAGGGCCCGGGTCACGACCGCAAACGCGCAGTGGGCGCGGGCCGCCGAGGACCGGGATCGGTGCCAGGCCGATCTCGCGCGCCTCCTCGAGGGCTTCCCCGAGCTCCGCTAGACGGGGTAGGCGAGCCGGCAGACCCGGGCGAGGAGGTCGCGGGTGCGGGCGCTCGGCGAGCTCGTCCAGCCCCACACCCCGATCCCGCCGGCCCCCTCCCGGAGCGCCGCCGCGGCCACCTTGAGCGCGTAGGGGCCGTCAGAGGCCGCGACCAGCGGCACCACCGACCCCGGCGCGAAACCGACCTCCGCCCACTTCCCCAGCGCGATTTGCGCGAACTTGGCGGGCGTGACGGTCGGGCGGCTTGGCCGGTAGATCTGGGGGTAGACCCGGGCGCCGCCCTCGGCCAGCCACCGGAGCCCGCCCTCGAAGCGCCCGACTGGATACCCGTGGGTCGTGACCCCGCTCACGTCCCCGAGGCGGCGGGCGTCGTCGGCGCTGAAACGCCCGTGCCAGGTCGCCAGCTCCAGGTCCACGACCACCCCCGGATACGCTCGCCCGAGGTCGGCGGGGTCGGGGCGGCCGTCCTCCCGGATCCACCCCCACACGGCCCCTCCTACCCCCTCCCGGATGACACGCCCGAAATCGCGCGTCGCGCACCGCCGCACCTCGACCCCCGCGGGGACCCCGGCCGCTCGACCAGCCCCCAGGGTCCACGCCTCGACGCGCGCTCTCACGCGCCCGATCCTAGGTTCGGCCGGAGAGCCGGTCGAGCTTGCGGAGGAGCGCGGCCCGCCGCCGGTCTCCGAGCCCCGACGCCTCCAGGACCTCCTCGGCCGGCGCCCCCGCCAGGATTGCGCGGACGATCGGGATCTCGTCGGCCGCCAGCGTGAGAGCGTCGGCGCGGAAGTTGCGCCACGCCGCGTAGGCCGCCGGGAACCGGGGCGCGATCATGCGCTCCATGGCCTGCGCGTATTCGCGGATCTCGGGCTGGGCGTCCTCGGCCCGCCGCAGGAGGAGGAAGTGGAGGAGGTTGTGTAGGTCGATCTTCCACATCCACCGGGTCGGCGCCGCGAGGGGCAGGAAGATCCGGGCGGTCTCGCGCTTGGCGCCGAGGGCGCGGGCGACGTCATAGTCGCGCGTGGCCTGCTCCCAGCCGTCGAGCTGGTGGGCCCGGAGGGTCTCTCGGGCCTCCGGGTTGAGGGCGGCCCACGAGCCGGGCATCTCGGGGCCGGCGTCGAGGGGGCCCGAGTAGCGGAGCGAGTGCTCGTTTACGCTCGCGGTCCGGTGGCGGAGCCATTGGCGCGCGAGGTAGACCGGCGCGGTTACGCGCCACACGGTTTCCGCAAACTCGAGCGGCCCCGTGTGGCCGTGCTCCACCAGGTAGCGCACGAGCCCCGCGTCGTCGTGGACGCGTCGGCCGGACGGCCCGATCGAAGTCCGCGCGACCTGCGCGATCCCTTCGTCGCTCCCCCACACCCCCACGAGCTCGACCTCGCCCACCGAGGTCCGCGCCGCCTCTAGGACCTCCCAGGTCACCGGGACCTCCCCCAGGTGGCAAGCTGCCGCACCCTCTCCAGGATCTCCGCCTCGCTGGTGCAACGCGCCGTCCTGGGGGGCTGGCGGGGCCGTGGCGGGGCCCGGGGGGTCGGCAAGGGGGGTAGGTGCGGCCGGGGTCTCGGGCGCCGTGGCGGGCTCGCTAGGGGCCCCCGTGGAGAAGTCCTCCAGGTAACCCAGGCGGAAAGGGCGCCCCTCACGCGCGAGGGTCTCTGGTCGAGATCGGCGCTCCCCTGCTAGCAGGTGCCGGATCGCGGCCCGTCGGCCGGCTTCGTAGGCGGGATCGTGCGTCACCCCCCGACGATAGCCGATCAGGGGGGCAGGTGTCAAGCCTCGACCCCCTCCACACCTGCAGGGCTGGCATGATCGTCTGTCCCAAGGGGCAGGTCCGCAATCCGTTAGCGCCTAGATCGCGCTAACGGGGTCGGGCTAAGTCCCCGAGATCATTGGGATCTGGCGTTAGCGCGATCGTGCAGACGAGGAGGGGGGTACCCCTGTTGGCGCGTCGGAGCGGCGTCCGCGGGGTACGGGGCCGAAAAAGAGATCTCTTTTCGGATAGATCTCCCCCATTCTAGTAGATCTACTAGCTTCACCTAGTCTATCACACCCCGAAGCGCGGAGGCGCGCATCTGGCGTGAGGATCCTCTCGCCGAGGGCGGGCGGGCCTCCTCCGCCCGAGGGGCACCCCCCGATCGGCTTGCACGAACGCGCTAACAGGTCCTTCAATGATCACACGGACTTAGCTTTTTGGCTCTAGCACGTACGCGCTAACGGGGCGATTTCGCTTACACGAACGCGCTAACGGCCCCGCGGGCTTGACCGGCGCCCCGAGGCCGAGTATCGTTCAGGCATGTCCGATCAAGCTCGATTCGACGTCACCTACAACGGGGTCGGCCTCGCCGGCCGCCTTACCTTCCTCGAGGCCCTCGAGACCGCGCGCAAGTTGCGGGCGAGCCACGAGCAAAGGATCTCCCTCTACCTCTTCGACCTCGAGGGCATCCTGCGCTGGTCCCTCACCCTGGACCGCTACACCCCTTCCCTCCGTTGGAAGGGCGGCGAGAGCCCCTTGACGCCTGAGGAGGTCGAAGGCCTTGCGGCGCTCCTCGAGGGTGGACAAGTCC
>Ga0222719_10006183_pt1 | contig 10224 bp, 9 predicted proteins | sample C33_34DmetaG_FD_165039 | JGI IMG/M metagenome (GOLD analysis project Ga0222719, IMG submission 165039) | Estuarine water microbial communities from San Francisco Bay, California, United States - C33_34D | ecosystem: Environmental > Aquatic > Marine > Unclassified | place: USA: California...
ACCAAGACTTTCAACTGCTCGAGGAATATCTTTCTCAGGAACCTGTTCTTGACATAGAATATTTCTAACTTCTGAGAGTTCTCTTATTATTTGCTTAAACCATAATTCAAATGTTTGGTGTACAATGATAAAGTGCATTTCATCAGAAGTAATTCCTCTATCCTCTCCTTGCAATTTTAGTAAATCATCTAATTGCAAATAATTTCCATAGGTCCAATTCTCTCCACTCATGCACGTCCGATAGCGTTTCACTCTTGAATCATTACTGTTGGGGCCGTTCGGATTTAGAAGTATATTTCTAGTACTTTCACTTTTTCCAAAGTCTTCTAAGATTTATTCATCAACCCATGATCTTCAATACTACATCCTCCGGGCGGAAGTGAGGCTAGGACATCATCTTGAATCAAGCCGGTAGCCTTAGCTATTTTATTGGCTATTGACTCCTTTTTTTCTCTTCCTGGTATAATTTTAATCCACTTTTCAAATATCTTTGATATGGTTTCAACAGTTCCACAAACAGGTAGAGGCACGCCATTAATTACTCCAATCCCCATCCCGATTTCTAAATTCATATCTCTGTGCCATGTTCTTTTTCCTCTCACGACGAAACTCCCTCTTCCAAGAGATTCTCCACTTTCAGTTTGTTTAGATACTTGACTTGGTCGAACATGGAAAGCCGTTGCTGCAGCGCCTCCACTACCCCATGCCCTAGACCAGCAAACTGCGATTTGAGCGGCTTGAGCTATGATAATCTCATCAAGTTCTCTAGCATCATCTACTCCTTCACCTAAATTTTGAGCTATTTGCATTGATTTAATACCATTTTGTGATTCAGAGATGTCACCCATTATTGTAAATCCATCTTTTAACTTTAATGAGCACGAGGGTGCACCGTGTAAATCTGCATGAATATACAGATCATTAGAATTTAGATGTTTTCTGACAATTGTATCGTTTCCTCTTGCGTCCCTTCCTCCAACAATAATATGACCATTATCAAGAATTGCCCACCTGTACTTTTCAAACCAGAATTTTTTACTTCTCAGAATGCCCCTTACTCTACCTGCTGCGACATCCTTTTTTCTTCTTTTTTCTTCTTTTGATTTCGCGTTTTCTGTATTCTCTAGTGCCTTCTTGGCTCCTTTTGATTTTTCTTTTAGAGTTCTTGCGTCTTGGAAGTATCTTTGTGCATTTTGATGCACCGTTTTATCCGCATGTAGAGTGACGCTTGCACCCGGTTCACCCTGTTCATCAGGTAGGAATGCAACGAAAGTACCTTTTTTCGGATCCAATCTATCAATCCATTGTATTTCCCTAACTTTTTCTGATACTTCTTGCCAAGTATATTTAGAAATAGCTTCATTGAATTGACTCATAATAGTTTCTAAATGAGGCCAATTTTCTTGCATTGCCTTTCCTAATTCTTGATTGATTGCAGCTTGCGATAGAAATCGTCCGATAGCATTCCTTTGCTGATCTGCCCTTCTCTCCAACTTTGCTTTCTTTTCACCTTCATCCTGCCCGATTTCAATGAGTTTTTCTTCCTCTCTTCTGATAAATGCAGAAGCATCATGAGAGCCAAAAGCAGCATCATAACCTGAGCATAAGGTATCTATTTCCATTGATAATTCACTATCCAGATATTTCAAATCTATAGGGGAAATTTCCTTTATTCCTCCTGACAACTCATCTCTCTCGTTCAAATCGTTTGTTTTTTTCCATTTCTTTAAAATTTCTTTATTTTCAAACCACATTTTACTAGAATCATTATTTGCTAATTCTTTAAGAAGACCGATAATTGCAGTATCTAATACTTCCCTCTGTTCATCATTCAGATCTTTTGCTTTGAGGTTTTCTTCTAAACTAGCCGAAGCACAAATCGCGCTACCATAAATTCTCCCTAGATTCCCCCTTGCTGCCAATGTTCGAATTAAATCATCATCACTTTCATCAAGTAATTTATCCAATTTCTCACGATTCATTTCTCTTGGATCAACTGCAGCGGGTGGGGGTACGTATAGGACTCCTCTCTTTAGCGATCTACTGGCATACTTAGCATGTGTCAAAGGTTGAATAATAACACCATCATCATCTAATAGTAGTACATTACCATCTCTAAATAACTCAATAATAAGTTTTAATTTTCCACTTCCATGCTCAAAAGTCATAGAAATGATACGGTCAAATCCTAGTTGTTTTACTTCAATTAATCTAGAGTTGTTCATATGTTTTCTTAATACCATTGCAAATTGAGATGGTTGTGAAGGCATAGGTCTATCTCGTTGTGAAAGATATAATCTTCTTCCACTTACAATAACTAAATCAGATGATGGTGAACCTTTAGGATTGAGGCGTATTACAACCTGTTCATAGTGAGGTTGGTATGCTTTACGCGCTCTGGCACCAATCATTGATGAAAGTTCACGAACAATTCGTGCAACATCGAATGAAGAAGCCTGTTCACGCATGTCTCTCACTGTTCCGTAAGCATCATCCTTCATCAGGCAATCGCTCTAGTTTATTCATTCAATTCTATGTCTGAGTAGAAAGATTCGATTTCATTGAGAGCTTCTGGCTGATGTGCATATTGATTTGATGGAATTGGAATTATTTCTATATTTGATATCTCTCTGGAAATAAATTCAACATCCTTGGTTCCATGTAGTTTATCGGATTCAGCGGTTAGAATAGCACATGGTACATCTATATTTGACAAACTTTCTGGTAATGAGTATCCCATTAGATATCTAGCAGAATATCTCATTCTTTCATAGTTCTGTGAAAGTAGTGTCCTTCGATATCGAATCTTCTGTCCTTCTTCTTCGACTTTCCTTTCGACTGCCCATATTGCAATTTTTATAAGCCATTTTAATGTAAATTTAGGTAATGGCAATTTGATTAAAATTTTTGCCCAAAAAGGAAATCTAAATTTTTGATTCGGTGCTAGAAAAATCGAACTTTTACCAGCTATATTTCCCTCTTGTAACCCATGAATAATAATAGTGGAAGCTAAAGATGATGAAAACAAATGGAAATCATCATCCAATTCATTCTCCAATTGTAACTTTCCGATTATGGCCTCTATATCTTCTATGTATTTACTGATAATGAAATCGTTTTGGATCATTTTATTATCAAATATGGCACTAGCTTTTTCGCGTGTTTCAATATAGATAACTTTTCTTCTTTGGACCCATTCTGATACTAAAGGTCTCCAACCCTCGAAGACTGACCCCCAACCTGGAACCATTAATATCGGAGCTTTTGATGATTTTTTGACAGGTTTCCAAACAAAAACTCTCAAAGAAATATTCTCTGAAACCCTGATGATTTTTTCCTCTCCGATAGAATTTGGGAGTTCAGGTATTCCTTTCCAATGGTTATTCATTCAAACACCTTTTGAATTTCAGCGTGATCTTCTTCCGCCACCTGAACGACGACCACCACCGCCCGAACGACGACCACCACCGCCCGAACGACGACCACCACCGCCTGAACGACGTCCACCACCGCTTGAACGACGACCGCCACTAGATGTTCTTGTTGACCTTGTTCTTCTGGTTATTCTCCTGCTCCTTCTACGATGGAACCAAGGTCTCCTATGCCACGGTGTTCCATAGTAAACACCTCCTAACAATGCTCCTCCTCCATGATGATGATGGTGTATGTGGACATCTCCTTCATCCCCGGAAGAATGATTATATTGTTCATTATTACCTTCAAAGTACATGAAAAGAATTAGCACTAAAATAATCGGTAATAAGCAACAAAAAGCAATTACAAATAGTGCTGCACCTAGGTCACTGGGTTCTTCAAGAGTACTAGAGTCTTCATTTTCAAACTCATACCAAACTACCACGCTTGAATTTACAGGTAAAGTTTCATTCTCAACAATTTCCAAACAATAGTCATCCCAATTTCCCAAAAAATAATTCTTATATTCTTCAAAATAAGTTACTCCATTTACAGTGTAATTATAGTAAACATCTGCTCCACAATCGTAAGAGTATGTGTATATACAATCATAATATTCATCATAATATTCATCGTATAAACAATCTTCGTATTCTATTTCATCTTCCCACCATTCTGTACCTTCCTGAACAATCCCATCGGTAGTTCCCCATTTGTCGTCAACACTAGGGCTCAAAGCGCCACCAATAATCATCCCAATGAATCCTAATACAACAATAATAGTCAGGAATAAATATCCAGGATCATCGGTCATCCAATCAAATGGTCCATTATCTGCTTTAACCATTGGAGGCGCTTGATTTACAGGATGTGTATCGGCTACTTTTGTTCCAAGCGTTTCGTCTTTTAGTCTACTCAATTCTGCATCATGTTGTGCTTGTGCTATTTCTTCTTCTCTTTTGATACGCATCATTTCTGTATGATCCATCATTTCTTCAATGGTTTCTTTTGAGGATTCTTTTTCTTCTGCTCCACCCCACCATTTGTCCTCACTCATGATTACACCACATATACTGCTGACAGTAGTAACTATTCATATTATCTATTTTGTTGATGATTAATCATACATTCAGCGAATATTTGCCATTATCAAAATAAATTGTCCCCGAATTTATGTGTCCTTTTAGATGAGAAAGAGTTTGATCAATCATCAGACTAGGGTGAGCTTGTGGGGTATCTTCATATGATTTCTTAGCAATTGATTCTAAGTCTGAAAAATTTTCCTTTACTGCATCAAGTACTAATTGATGCCTTTTGTTTCGATGCTTGATATATCTGTTCAGTAATTTCTCAGGATTGGCTGAGAATGGACCATGGCCGGGAAATAATAGAGGAGGATTAAATTCTTTCATTCTTTGTAATCCCTCTAGGTATTGATTCATATCTCCATCGTTTGAAGGGACAAGAATTGTGCCAATTACAGAAACATTATCTCCGCTCACAATACCTGCATCGCCTACTAGACAGATATGTCCTGGACAATGTCCAGGTGTCTCAATTATATTCCAACATTCTGAAGTATTATTTCCATTCAATATGAATGAATCATTTTCCTCTAATACTCTATTATTTTCTAGTTCTGAGATCGCCTCTAAGGTTTCTTTACTTGCCCAAATAGGGGCTTTATACAATTTTTCAATTTCTTCCAAATTTCCTATATGATCTTGGTGTTTATGAGTGTAAATTGTTGCTTTGATTACACTTCCAGTTGCTTTGATTTCATCTATTTTTTTAGATAATATATCCAAGGCATCTTTACTTTTAGCTGCAGGATCAATAATTACCCTTTCTCCACCTGGAACACCTAAAACATAGCAATTTGTATGAGTTGCTGGAGGCAGTGTTTGAGTGGGTAATGGAATGCATTCGACACCTGGTGCGAATTCTAAGATATGGTATCCTTCTGAAGGATTTATTGAGAGTTTATCAAAAGTAGATATCAAGTCGCCACTTCCTTCTAATTCTTTACAGATGTCTCTGATTAGTGTTACTTGAGGGGGTGGTAATCTTACCTCATGACTGAGCCAAGATTTTAGCAGATTTTCTGGTTTCCACCACTTATATTTATCAAACTCAGACATTCCTTTTGGAAACCTTGGTTCAATAATTGAGTTTCCGATTGAAAGATGATGAAATGTATTTGTAAATCTAATAGGGGCAAATGGTGGCATTGTCCTAATAGCTATAATTTGCGAATTAAAATTTTCAATTTTTATTTTTCCACTCTTAACAAAATCTGCCCATAAATCTTTGTTTTGGCATATTTTTTCTTGAATTTCTTCATTAACTAATTCTAGTGACCCGTTACCATCAGGAGAAAATCCTATTTCTTCAACAAGCTCTCTTAGTAAGGTAATACTTGTTACAGGGTCTTGGGTGTTTGCTAACCATTTTGGATTTTCATCAGAGACTCTTCTATCAGTGCGACTGACTCCGCCTCCTGGAAACGCCCAGAAGTCGGGAAAAGAAGGTACCTCAGAGACTCTATGGCATAACAGTATCTCGCCAATATTTCCATTCATTCTACTCACTATAAGTGAAGCCGATGGTCTAGGTATTGCAACATTAGTCTTGGGTAAAACCACACCCTCGGGCAATTCATCCATGATGCCTCGAGGCGGTCAATGATTTCAAACCAGCCTGTCGAATGACTCAAGTCTATCAGGTTAATCGACAGTCATGATTGACTACGTGCCGATTAGTCACAGAGACAATCAAAATGGCACAAAAATCTTCGAAATTTTAATGCCTAGATTCGGTCTTGGCGTTTGGCAGATGGATGATGACGAATGTAAATCCTCTATTCTTCATGCATTAGATAACGGTTATCGACTAATTGATACAGCCACTGCTTATGGTAATGAAAATGCTGTAGGTGAAGCAATTAGAAGTTCAAAAATACCTCGAGATGAGATTTTTGTAGTAACCAAACTAAGAAGAGTCCATGCCACCGGTTTTGATGAAACAATATCTCAATGCCGTGAAAGTCTTCAGCGTCTCGGTCTTGATTTTGTTGATTTGTATTTGGTACACGCACCTCCTGAGAATATTTCAGTGCGTGGTGATGTGTGGGAAGCTATGGAAGCATGTCTTAAATTAGGATTGACCAAATCAATAGGAGTCTCAAATTATGGAATTGAACATCTCGAGGCTATGAAAGAATATGCAACTATCTTACCTTCTGTAAATCAAATTGAAGTACATCCCTGGCTACAAAGGTTAGAATTAAGGAAAGCGAATGAGATGATTGGAGCTGTTACTATGGGATACTCTCCGCTGGCCAGAGGGCACAAAGTTACAGATCCTAATCTTGCATCTATTGCTCAATCTATTGGTTGTACCCCTGCTCAGGCTGCAATAAAATGGGTCTATGATACTGGTTGTATTACAATACCTAAATCAAGTAATCCTGCTCGTATAATTGAAAATATAGATTCTCTAAATATCGATATCTCTGATGTAATTGAAGACTTTTCTTCACTTGATGAATCATATATTTCAGGATGGAACCCTACAATTGAGCCGTGAGTGATTATTATGAAAGAACCTCAAACTATTGAAGAAGAATTGGCAATTATCGCTGCAGCATTAGATGCAGGAATAGATCCTTTTCCTCCAAGAAAAGAATCGAAACCTCGAGCAAAAATTGCTCTGGGTTGGTTTATGATTATAATCATGATTACTTGGGTTTCGGATATTCTTTATCGTTCAATTTGATATTAGTTATCAATTGTCATTGTATAAACGTCTATTGGACTTTTGAAATATAATGTATATCTAAGTTACCTTGAAGAATAATTATAATTCATCCAAAATAAAGCACTAAGACGCACATTGCTAACATTAGTGACGCAGGGATGGCCCTACTCAGAGGATCTTCTTTTGTCTTGAGATGACATATCACTGCTCCAGCCATCAAAATACCCATTGCCATTACAGCAAATTGAACTAACTGAGTATACCATATCCCAATAATCAACATAAATGCCAAAGTCAACTTTGTAGCACCAATTGCGTAGACGGACCATTTAGGCAGTCCATAAACTGCAAATTCTTCAAAAATATTCTGTGCATTGCCTGCACGATAATTAGTGTTTAGACTGGGTCTAAAAATCCAAACAGCAAATATTACCAATGCTATGATAATTTGCAGAGCCACTACTACTGTATCCATCATAGCATGCAATTAGTAATTCTCTGTATATACTTTTGTAATCGTCAATCAAGTCTGATTTTTATTAAAATAGGGTAAATACAGATGCAAATGATTCTAGGTAGTAACCCCCACAGCAAAGCATGAGCCGATTGTGGGTCGTTGTAGTTCTGACCTCATTACTAGTCACTACAGCATCTCCAATTGTCACCGCACAGATTGGACAACCAGATATTGTACAGGAACATTGGTATCACTCATACGCAACACTCACTCTTGATTTGAATGAGTGGGCTGATGATTACCCTGAAATCGTGATTTTATTTTCTATAGGGCAAACCGAGCTTGGAAGAGAGATTTGGATGTTACAAATTTCAGACTGGAGCCAAGAAAAAAAACCAGATGGCACCGATAAAGAAGTGGCTTATATTGACGGTGGTCACCATGGAAATGAACACCTAGGTACTGAATTAGCTTTTCTCACAGCTGAATATTACATTGAAGGGTGGGGAGATGGACTCCAGGAAGTTATTGACATCTTACAAACTACTGAGTTGCATATTCTCATCATGTTAAATGCCGATGGAAATGATTTCGATACGAGATGGAACATAAATCAGGTTGATTTGAATAGAAATTATGATCATTACTGGAATACCTGCGATTCTACACAACCTGGAAGCAGTGCCTTTAGTGAATCAGAGACTCTTGCAAATTCAATTTACATGAACGAAGTTGTTTCAGATGCAGACCTTTATGTTACAATGCACACAGGAGTTTGGATTATGCTTTATCCATGGGGTAAATGGCCAGAACAGCCATCAGACTGGGAGTTATTTCATCATATTCGGGATGATGTAAATGATAACATCTCAGAGATACCCATTCGAAATGCCAATCAAGGACTCTATCCAAATTGTGGGACTAGTCGCGATTATGGGTATGGTGTAATGGGATTCCCAACATTCACTTTTGAAACTGATGATGAACAATTTTTGTTGGGAACTGTAGAAGCGCTTTCTGATAGATTGGGGGAGGAATTAGACGTAATGAGGTATTTAGTTCAGAATATTTGGTATTGGCGTGCCAGATTAGTAGTTACAAGCTTTGAAATTACAGATAATGGAATTGTTGCTGATGTTTCTAATCTTGGCCATGCAAGCACTTCAAATGCAACTTTTCATTATTCCGATTCTAGTGGGAACTTATTATGGCATTCAGAAAATTTTGGAGTCAATGCTACAAATCAATCCGAAATCACAATCGGAATAAAGAATCTCAGTTTAGTAGGTGACGGTATATGGACTGTTCACTATCAAAAGAGAGTAATTGACTCTTCGACTTGGGTTGAAGAATTAATTGATGAATCCATAATTATGATAAATTCAAGTGGTAAGGGACTTCTTCCCGCACCTTCATTATTCATTTATTTCCTATCAATAATTACCGCTGCAATTTCTAGAAAGAATTTATCAATTGATTGAGCAAAGATAACTTCAATTATCCCATTATTGGTTTTTGTTGACTAGCAACTATTTTTGAAAATAATAATGCAATATCTATGCTAATTATAGAAGAAGTGAAACTAGTTATTAATCCAGAATCTAGATCTACAATATTCATTATCAGTGCAGCGAGAAGTCCGACTGTAATATATCCCATGGAAGTAAGCAATTGATTATTAATTTGAGTTGATGTTATTCTAATTTCTTCAATTTCAGTTCCCGTTAATGTATTTGAATTCTTTTTTGACGTAGATTTTACTCTATTCAAAAGTGAAATCTGATTATTTTTAACTTTACTCAATTTTATTCTATGATATAATCCAAGAACAAAAAATGTTGTCTGTAATGCCACTGAGATAAGAATCATAAATGACCATTTGGAAAAATCGAAATAGCTCGTCTGATTCAATCCCCACAATATCCACATCCAAAAGAATATTATAACTTGAAAATATTTTATTTGTGATCGGATTCCCCTAATTAATTCCTTACTTTCTTTTAGTAAATATTCTATTATCAATCCAACCAACATAGCTAAAGAAATTGACAAAGTTATGAGTAATGGAAATTGCGATATAGTTTCATTTTTATCTAAACTTCCTAATACTAACGTACACAGGACTAGAGTTGCCGCAGTAATCAAATTTGTCAGACTCATCATAATATGAAGGGGGTCAGTACTGTCTGCTAAATGAGTAAATCCATTTAGCACTGGAGAGTTCTGATATTCATCACTGAGTTGCATGATAATGTATGTGAGATAGGTTTCTTTCATCAACTAATCGGAGAACGAGGTAATTGGTAGTCCCTCCCGGATTCGAACCAAGGTCGTGGAACTTCTAAGACAACTCTCATCCGATGCACTTGAAGAAATGCTGAGAGGAAAAAATACACTTGCAAGAGATCTCCTATCAATGCTCTCGGAGGTGAGGTTGTGATACACAAATTGGCTGAAGTTAGGCCAACTGCTGTAATGACTTGGTCGAGTAGTGGCCAAACTAACGGGAGGAGTGCTTTATGAGCACTTCAGACAAGATTCAGAGCATACTTGAGATGCTATTCACTTGGGGGATGGAAGGAATTGATGAAAAG
>Ga0222719_10006185_pt1 | contig 10222 bp, 13 predicted proteins | sample C33_34DmetaG_FD_165039 | JGI IMG/M metagenome (GOLD analysis project Ga0222719, IMG submission 165039) | Estuarine water microbial communities from San Francisco Bay, California, United States - C33_34D | ecosystem: Environmental > Aquatic > Marine > Unclassified | place: USA: California...
AAATTTATATGCAAAGAGTAAAAAGTAGAGAAAAAGCAGGTGACCAAATTAGAAATGCGGTAAAAGAAATAAATACTTTAAAGAGTGAATTAAGAGAAATTAAAAGTTTATTAAAGGAAATAGTAAAGTAAAATGGCAATTAGAAGCGTAGCAACAACAAGTACACTAGAGGGGTTTAGAACAACCTTTAATAGTCTTGGTACAGATGTAGGTGACCTAGCGAGTTTAGGTACCACAGATACATCTTCTATTGTTGCGGCTATTAACGAAGTAAATTCTGCCGTTACAACTGCCTTTACAATTAGAGATTCATCATCTACTGTACAACAAATTAGTTCAGGAGATGTTTTTACTTTTGCAGGTGATTCAAATATTAGTGCTACAGTATCAGCAACAGATACAATGACAATTACTTTAAATAGTACAATTTCAGGTCTAACAAGTGTGAGTACAGGTGCAATTACAGCTTCTGGCACAGTTACATTTTCAGGTTTGGCGGCTGCCTCAACAGATACAGACGCATTTTTAGTAAATGATAGTAATGTTGTAAAAACAAGAACAGGTGCTGAGGTATTATCAGATATTGGTGGCGCTTCAACAGGTTTTGCTATTGCACAAGCAGTAGCATTAGGTTAATATTATAAAAATTTTATTATAAATAGTCTTATAAATATAGAAAAGGGTTAAAAAATGGCAAACGATTTTAAAAGGTTTACATCTGCTAGTTTAGGTACTACAGCTGGTGCGTCAGCAACAGCAGTATATACAGTACCTTCTACAAGTTCTACGGCAATGGAATCAATCGTTATAGGTATTACTCTCACTAATAAATCAAACGCTGGTATAACTGCTAGTGTGTTTTTAGACAATTATGATGGCTCAAATGATGTTTACATTGTGAAGGATGCCACAATTCCAGCAGGTTCAGCTTTGGAAGTAATGTCAGGAAATAAACTTGTTTTACAAGGTGATGGTACTACAAATGACGCATTAAGGATTTCATCTTCAGCTGCTTCTGCTTTAGACGCAACTGTTTCAGTCCTAGAAGATGTATAATAAAAAAGGGTAAGAAAATTAAATGGCTTATATCGGAAAAAGACCAAGCGATACATTTAGAAGTATAGCTGCAAAAGATACTTTTACAGGAGATGGTTCTACAACCACTTTTGATATTACAAATGCAGCCGCTTCAGCAAATGACTTGATGGTCTTTGTGGACAATGTTCGACAAGAACCAGGTTCAGGTAAGTCATACACTTTAGCCGCTGATGGTAGTGGTTTATTAAAAAGAGTTACCTTTGACGCAGCTCCAGACGCTTCAGCAGAGATTTATGTTATTAACCCACATTTAGCTCCAGAAGCAGTCGCAAGCGCACAAAATTTAGAATCAAGAGCATTTACAAATCAATCTGCTGAAACATCTGTAGCAGATGACGATTTAGTTATTATTTACGATACATCTGCTGGTGCAATTAGAAAGATGACAAAGGCTAACTTTGCACCTGCTGTTTCATTAACTTATAATACAAGAACAGCAACAGGCGATGGTTCAACAACAGCATTTACAGTTACAAGTGGTGCGACAAACGATTCAGTAATTGTTACTGAAAATGGAGTTATTCAAGTGGCAACTGCCGACTATGCAATATCAGGCACGACTTTAACATTTACAACGGCACCAGCAAGTGGCGTTGCAATTAAAATTTTAGAGTTACCGGTATCAAGTAGTTAGGAATAAATAGAGATATGACAACTAAGATTACACAAGCAAATACAGAATTTTCAACAGTAACTTGGCAATCGGTGATTACGGCCGATGGCTCTACTAACACTACTGCTGAGGCAGGTAAAGGTTATATTATTAATACAAGTTCAAACACTCATACAGTTAATTTGCCAGCAAGTCCTAGTGCAGGTGACCAAGTATCAATAATTCAATCAGGTTCAAACGCAGTTACAGTAGGAAGAAATGGTAGTAATATTGTGTCATCAGCTTCTGATAAAACATTATCGGAAAATGCTGCTTCTCAATTTGTATATTCTGGTGACGCATCAATTGGTTGGGTGCAATCTAACAATGATGTGCCAGATACATTTGTATCTGCTACCGGAGGTACTGAAACAACTTCAGGTAATTACAAAATTCATACATTTACATCTTCAGGATGTTTTACAGTTTCGTCAGTATCAACTTCGGATGTAGATTTAAATAATGTTTCATATGTTGTCGTAGGCGGAGGCGGTGCTGGAGGTAATGCTTCAGCAACAAGTTCACACGGCGGCGGTGGAGGCGGCGCAGGAGGTTTTAGAGAAGGTTCTACAGGTGGATATACTACTTCACCGTTATCCAACACAACAGGTATTACAGTTACAGCTTCTACATACCCTATCACAGTAGGCGGTGGTGGAAGTGCAGGTGTTGGTAGTAATCCTTCAGCAACTAACGGAACAGCAGGAACATCTGGAAGTAATTCAGTCTTTTCAACTATTACATCTGCCGGCGGCGGCGGAGGTGGTAGTCGTGGTGCATTAGGTCCAGACCATAACGCCACTTCAGGTGGTTCAGGCGGAGGAGTTGGAGGTCATGCAACTGGTTGTGCAACAACAGCTTCAGGTAATACACCACCAGTAAGTCCACCTCAAGGTAATAATGGAGGTCATACTCCTAATCCATCAACTAATTTTAGAACCGGCGCAGGCGGAGGTGGCGGTACTGCTGTTGGTACTCCGGCAACTCCAGCTCCAGGTGCAGGCGGTGGTCAAGCCGGTATTGCAGGCGTTGGTGGTGCAGGTGCATCAACTTCAATAACAGGTACCAGTGTAACATATTCAGGCGGTGGCGGAGGAGGTTCAACTGGCGCTTCAACTGGTGTTTCATCACAAACAGGTGGTGCTGGCGGTTCAGGTGGAGGTGGTACAGGTATGCCTTATTGTGCTTGTGCAACAGCAACATCAGGAACAACAAATACTGGTGGCGGTGGAGGAGGAGGTACAGGTCCTTTCCCAGCTACAGGTGGTGGTGCAGCCGGTGGTTCAGGTATTGTAATAATAAGATATAAATATCAATAAGAAATGGTAAAATAGGAATTTAAATGGCATATTTAGGAAGAGAACCACTCTACGGAGCATTTGAGAAACAGGCCTTAACGCCTGATGGCTCAACGACTACATTTACTTTAGATTATACTGTAGGTTCGTCTTCATCACTTTTAGTTTCAGTTGCTGGTGTACACCAGGAACCTGAAGTTGCTTACAATCTAGGTTCTGGAGGAACTCAAATTGTATTTACGGCAGCTCCTTCTTCAAGTGATACAGTCTTTTTAATCTTTTTAGGTATTGCATTAGATGTTGGTACTTTAGGATCCAATGCCGTTACAGGTTTAACAGATTTAACAACAGGCCTTCAAGGCGCTGATGAATTATTAGTTTATGACAATTCTGCTAATGAAAATAAAAAAGTAAATTTAGACAATTTAATTATAGGACAAACTGAGTTATCTGCTACAGCAGCTGATGATGATGTATTATTAATTTACGATACATCAGCGACAGAAATCAAAAAAATTCAAAAATCAAATATTGCTACTGTAATAACATTTACTACAGATAGCACTAATTCAGGCGATGGTTCTACAACCGGTTTTACTATAAATAGTGGTAGAAGTGTTGATGATATTTTAGTTATTGTAAACGGTGTAACATTAGTTCCAACAACTGACTATACTATTTCTTCGACAACATTAACATTCATAACAGCTCCTGAAAGTGGAGCGGAAATTGTGATTAGGTACTTAGGATAAAAAATGGGAACAAAAACTAGAAAATTATCAAATAGTGTAGATAGTATTGTACAATGGCAAAGTGTCATTACAGCCGATGGCTCTACTAATACAACGGCCGAATCAGGTAGGGGTTATTTCATAGACACAACTTCAGCTGCACATACAATTGTTTTACCAAGTTCTCCTAGTTTAAGCGACACAATTCAAATTAGAGATTATGCAGCTTCTTTTGGAACAAATAATATTACTTTAGATATTAACGGTAAAAAATTAGGAGGTGTGGCTTCTAATGGTGCAATTAGTACAAATGACTCAATGGTCACTCTTGTTTATTCAGGTGAAGATAAAGGTTGGTTATCAATAGAAAATGAAGCAAAAACAAATTTAGTACCACCAGTATTTACAGAAGCCACAGGTGGTACCGAAACAACTTCAGGTGATTACAAAATTCACACATTTACATCTTCAGGATGTTTTGCAGTTTCACAAATAGGTAATTCACCAGCAATACCATCAGGCGGTCCAACAACAGTAGATTATCTAGTTGTTGCCGGTGGAGGTGGCGGAAGAGATGATGGTGGAGCTTCACAAGGCGGCGCCGGCGGAGGTGGCGGAGGTTTTAGAGAATCTAAATCTCCAGCTGCAGGTACATACACAGCGAGTCCTTTAGCTTCATCAACAGGTATAACTGCTTCAGTAACAACTTATCCTATTACAGTAGGAGCAGGTGGAGCTAGACAATCCAATGATGGATCTAATTCAGTATTTTCAACAATCACATCTACAGGTGGTGGAGGTGGTGGAGTTTATACAAACACTCCTGGTAGAACTGGAGGATCAGGCGGCGGCGGTGGTGCTAATGGTGGTGCCGGCGGTTCAGGTAATACACCACCAGTAAGTCCTCCTCAAGGGAATCCAGGAAGTCCAGCACCAGGAGGTGCTACTCCAGGAGCTGGCGGAGGAGCTGGTACAGCAGGTTCAGGACAAAATGGCGGAAACGGAGCAGCAACAGCAATTACAGGTTCATCAGTAACAAGAGCTGGTGGTGGTGCTTCAGGAACTCCTGGCGGTTCTGGCGGACCAGGCGGCGGTGGAGATAGAGTTACTGCCGGTACTGCTAACACAGGTGGCGGAGGCGGCGGAGGTAATTCTGCTTGTACATCAAAAGCCGGTGGCTCAGGTATTGTAATATTAAGATACAAATATCAATAAAATTTTTTATAAATAGTATTATATTAACTTAAAATTGGGTGTACTTACGAGGACACACATTAAATAGGAGAAAACAAAAATGGCACATTTTGCAAAACTAGGTGTTAACGGCAAAGTTCTTTCAGTAGAAGTTGTCGCTGACGCAGATTGTCAAGGCGCTGACGGTACGGAATTAGAAGATGTTGGGATTCAGTTCTTAACAAGAATTCACGGCTGGCCGCTATGGGCAAAAACTTCTTATAACACAAGAGGTGGAAAATACTATAACGCTGATGGTACAGAAGCTTCTGACCAATCTAAAGCGCTTAGAGGTAACTATGCAGGTATTGGTTATACTTGGGACGAAGATAATGACATCTTTTGGCCAAAACAACCACACGCAAGTTGGACTAAAAATACTTCAACTGCTTCGTGGGATGCACCAATCACATATCCTTCAGTAATAGATGATGGCGCAGACCCGGTAGTTTGGACTTATGAAATTACTTGGAATGAATCAGGTTATCAAGCAGACAACACTAAAGGTTGGGAAGCTACTAAATCTAATGACTCAGCGGATCCAAAAACAATCCATGATTGGAATGGTTCAGCTTGGGTAGCAAGATAATCTAATTATATTATTTAAAAAGTGAGGTGATATTATGCTTGAAAAAAAGCAATTGCATGAGTTATTTGTTATTACTGGTAAGTTAGATGATGTATCAAGTGTTGATATTAATATGCTTAAAAACCATGTTTTATCAAACTGGTCATTAAATAACAGAGTTAGTGATAACGATTTTAAATACGAACACGATTATAGTAAAGTTCCATATCACCAACACATTCAATGGTTACAGGACTATGTGAGAGACCATTATCGTTTAGAATATGGTCGAACACTAGTTCCTGTACCCAAAAATAGTGTTGCAGGAATTGTACAAACAACTGGTGAAAAGATTAATACACATAATCATTTAGACGCATTTGATTTACATGGTTCTCCAGATGTTTCTTGTTTATATTGTGTAAGTTCAGGTGAAAAAGAAACTTCGGTTACTTTTGACTACAATGACGGTAGAAGAAAAGGCTGGAGTTGGAGAGTGCCAATGAAAACTGGACAATACATATTGTTTAGTCCAGAAATGAACCATTATATTGGTAAAAATGAGAATAAAGATTTTCTTATTAATTTATCATTTAGGTATCATTTAATTTAGGACATAAATATATGGTAGAGGATAAAAAACAAGTATGGCACTTACAAAATTACCAAAAGGCGGTTTAGGAACTGGTTCTGTTAGTACAGACCAGATTGAAGACGGTACTATTCAAAACCAAGAGTTTGAAGATGGTGCTGTTACAAATGCTAAATTGGCCGACTCTACCATAGCCAACGCAAAACTTTCAAATTCTTCATTTACTATTAATGGAACCTCAGTAAATCTAGGTGCTTCTACAACTGCTCAAGCAGGCGTAGATTGGCAAACTGTTATTACATCAAACACAACAATGGTTGCAAATCGTGGTTACATGGTAAACACAACTAGTGGTGCAATCACAATGACATTACCTTCAAGTGCAACTATTGGTGATACAATAGCAATTAAAGATTATGCAGAAACATTTGCTACAAATAATTTAACTATTGCAAGAAATGGCCATAACATTCAAGGTTCGGCTAATGGTTCATTATTATCCACAAATCGTGCTTCAGTTGTTTTAGTTTATGCTGACGCTACAAAAGGTTGGTTGTTTATAGACGAACATAATGTAGGAAGTTTAGTGGAAGACCCTCAATATGTAACTGCTACAGGCGGCACAGAAACTACTTCAGGCGATTACAAAATTCATAAATTTACTTCTTCAGGTAACTTTGTAGTATCAAACGCTGGACTAATTACACCTGCCGGAGGTTCAACAGATGTATCATATATGGTCGTTGCTGGTGGCGGCGGTGGCGGAACCGTAATTGGTGGAGGCGGAGGTGGCGGAGGCTACCGAGAAGGAAAAGTTTCTGGTCAATCACCATGGACTGCTTCACCTTTAGCTGCTAGTTCAGGAATTACCATGGCAGTTCAAACATATCCTGTTACAGTTGGTGGCGGTGGTGCTATTGTATCAGGTTATAACAACGCTCCTAACAAAGGTAATGATTCAGTTTTTAGTACAATCACATCAGCTGGTGGTGGTGCAGGTACAACATTAAGTCATAACACAGCACCAATAGGCCAAGGTGGCTCTGGTGGTGGTTCTGCTTATAATTCTATAACTCAATACGCTGGTAACACCCCTCCTGTTAGCCCACCTCAAGGTAATCCTGGTGGTGGCGGAGAAAACGGACCTAACTATGCAGGTGGTGGAGGCGGTGGCGCTGGAGGAGCAGGCGCTACAGGTAATGGTTCTAGCGGAGGAAACGGAGGTGCTGGAACAGTATCGCATATTTCGGGTACTCCTACAACTTACTCTGCCGGTGCCGGAGGTTCTGGTTCAATTAATAATAATCAACCTGGCGGTACAGGCACTCCTGGAGTTTCAGGAAGTGGAATGAGAAATAGTCCTTTTGTGGCTGCAACTTGTGGTGGTGTAAATACAGGTGGCGGTGGCGGTGGAAAATCAAATGGCGGGCCTGGTCCAAACTACGATAATTCAACTGGTGGAGGTTCAGGTGTTGTTATTATTAGATATAAGTATCAATAACATTATAAATAGTAAAAAGAGATAAAACATGGCATTAACAAAAGTAACAAAATCAGGTCTTGCAGACGATTCAGTTGACGCTTCTAAATTAGAAGACGGTACAATTGTAGCTGCCGACATAAATGACGGTACAATTACTAACGCAAAGTTGGCCGGTTCTATTGCAAACGCAAAATTAGCAAATTCAACTATTACATTAAATGGTAGTTCACTTGCATTAGGTGGTTCTGCTACAGTATTACAATTTCAATGGCAATCAGTTGTAACAACAGATACAACTATGGTTTCTGGTCGAGGTTACTTTGTAAACACAACTTCAGGCGCAATTACAATGACTTTACCTGCCTCTCCAAGTGCAGGTGATTATGTAGCAATCAAAGATTATGCAGCTACCTTTCAAACAAACAATTTAACAATTGCTCGTAATGGTTCAAATATTCAAGGTGTCGCTAACAATTCAACAATAGATACAACAAGAGCAAGTGTTGTTTTAGTTTATGCAGACGCAACAAAAGGTTGGTTATATACAAACGAATCAAATGTGGCCGATTTAGAAGCTCCTGCATATATTACAGCAACAGGTGGAACTGAAACCACTTCAGGTGATTATAAAATTCATTCTTTCACATCTTCAGGATGTTTTGCGGTATCACAAGCAAGCAATCAAAGTCATACAGTAGAATATCTAGTTGTTGCCGGCGGTGGCGGCGGTGAAGGTCCAGTATCCAATTGGGCTGGAGGCGGCGGAGGCGCTGGTGGATTTAGAACAAACTATCCATCTCCCGATACTGGCGGTACAGCTATCTCAGCTCAAACTTATCCTATTACAGTAGGTGCTGGAGGTGCTGGTGATACTGCTAATGCTACAGGTTCAAATTCAATATTCAGTACAATCACATCAGCAGGTGGTGGAGGCGGTGCATCCGCCGAAGATACTGATAATGCCTCACCAGGCGGCTCAGGTGGCGGCGGCGGTGCCGGTCCTTGTGCATATGGTGGTGGAACAGGAAATACTCCACCAGTAAGTCCACCTCAAGGTAATTCAGGTGGTAATGGTTCAGGTGTTCCAGGTTCAGGTCCCCTTCAACCATGGGGAGGCGGTGGCGGCGGTGGTGCCGGTACAGCAGGTTCTAGTGTAGGCGGCGGAGGAAGTCCATCACCAGGTTCAGGCGCTAACGGTGGTAATGGTACAGCAAATTCAATAACAGGTTCAAGTGTTACTTACGCAGGCGGCGGAGGCGGCGGCACATTTCCAGGTCCAGCAGGTTTTGGAGCAGGTGGTCCAGGAGGCGGCGGAAGAGGTGTAGGTCATCCAGGAAGTGGTACTGCTGGTTCAGCAAATACAGGTGGTGGCGGTGGCGGCCACGGTGAATGTAGTACAGGTGCTCAAGGCGGCCAATCTGGCGGTTCAGGTGTCGTAATATTACGATATAAATATCAGAATTAATAGAGGAAAAATTATGAAAAAGTTATGGAAAAAAATTAAAAATTTTATTTTTCCAAAACCTTTAGTTTTAACAAAAGAAGTTAAAAAGATTGATGTAAAAGGTTTAGAGAAAAAAACAAAAGCTGAGTTAGAAAAACTTGGCAGAAAAATTGGTATTGAATTAGATAAGAGATTGACCAAAGCAAAACTAATCTCACAAATAAAAAAAGAAAACAAAAAATTATAATTTAACTGAGGTTATATAATGAGTGAAAAACCAAAAAATGTAATATCTATTGACGGTAAAGATTATGATGTAGATAAACTGCCATTAGAATTAAGAAATTATATTGTGGCAAGACAAGAAATACAAACATCAAAAATCAGACATGAAATTGAATTGGAAAAAATTGAAGTATTAACAAATTACTACAATGGTAAAATACAAGAGGGTGTAAAACAATTCAATGGCAGCGCTAGCAAATCTTAGGATAGACCAAGGAGCTTCTTTTAGTTCAGATGTAACTGTAACTAATTCAGACGGTGATGTGGTTGATTTATCAGGATACACTACATCAGCAAGAATGGCCAAAAGTTATGGCGCTTCATCATATGTTGATATAACTGCTTCAGTAGCCAGCGATGCTACAACAGGTGTTATAGAATTAACACTAACAGACACACAGACAGCAAATTTAGACGCACCATCAAGGTATGTTTATGATGTCTATATTACACAAACCTCATCAAGTACCGTTACCAGAGTTATTGAGGGTGTGATTACTGTCAATCCTAAAGTATAAATTAGTTTTTTCCATAGATACTTTTCATTATAAATATTACAAAAGAGAGAGGAACTAATGGTTAAAGCTAGAATTAATCAAACTGGCGGAGTTAGAGCAAATATTAACTCTTCCACTTCATCAGGACCACAACAAGTATCTGTACAGGTACCAAGTACAAATGTATCTGTATCAAATGTTAACAGATTACGAGGTTTAACAGATGTTGATTCATCTACTTTGATTGATGGTGCTTTATTGCAGTATGATGGTCCCTCAGATAAATTCGTAACCAAAACAGAGTTAAGTACAACTACAGGAGATATTGTATTTAACGGAGG
>Ga0222719_10006186_pt1 | contig 10220 bp, 13 predicted proteins | sample C33_34DmetaG_FD_165039 | JGI IMG/M metagenome (GOLD analysis project Ga0222719, IMG submission 165039) | Estuarine water microbial communities from San Francisco Bay, California, United States - C33_34D | ecosystem: Environmental > Aquatic > Marine > Unclassified | place: USA: California...
CCAAACTTAATGTAGTTGTGCCTGAACTTAACGTTACTTCAACAAAACCTGATGCTGCAGTTTGTAATAGTTGTAAGTTTGTATTTGTGATTGCGCCCCATAGACCAGCTTTTTCACCGGTTGTGATTAGTTCTAATGATAAATCTGTTGAATAAGTTGATGCCATAATTTTAGTAAGGTTCGACTGGTGTCCAAACCATTGTTGCTCCTGGTATTATATTCTTCCAAGTAATAACTCCTGGTTCTACTGTACCTAAAGATAACGGAGATCCGTCTGGAGTTATTAACGCAGTTCCTGTTACTGTAACATTTCCTGTAGCTAACGTCAATGTGTTTCCAGTCACATCTGCTGTTGCTGCTGCTGTAACTACAAAATTACCTATATCCAAAGATACTGCATTTCCTGTAACCGTATGATTAGCGTCAGCAGTAATAGATAAAGTACCTGTTCCTAGAACTATTTGATTTGGGTCTGGATCTTCAATTACAGCATTCGCTATAATTCCCACACTGCCTATGGTAATATTTAATGAATTACCTACAACACTAATTGTTACTGCTCCGTCTGATTCAGACGAGGCAGCAAATGGTAATTCCGCAAATGATCCAAATCCTAACATAAAATCTCTATAAATATTAAATTTTAATACCTGATGGTAGGCCTAACATAGCTCTTCCATCAAATTTGTTTTTCTCAGCAAATGGGCCATTTATATGATTATAATGTAAAAATACTTGACCGCATATGTTCCCGTCAAAAGGCTCTCGCCAATGTTCAAGTTCACAGCCACTATATACTAACATATCCCCTACTTCAAGCAAGACTTTAGTACCAATTGGTGCACCAGGTTTAACTAAATTTTTACGCTCATTAATAACATTATTAGCTCCTGTGCCATCGATGAATATTGGCCAAGGATTCCCTCCTAAATTAAGAGTACAGGATATCTCACAAGAAGGTCTATCTTTATGTCTATGAAGCGTGTCTCCTTTTTTATAAGCTCTAGCATAAGAATACGTTGGAATTAAATCTAATTCTGTGTGTTGTTTCATAACAGGCAACATTTTAACTAGTAAAGTATCCATTACAAAATCACCATAACAAGAAAAAGTATTGGGTATCTGTTGATCGGTCCACGTACCTAAAATAGGGGACTGCGAATGAATGTTATTTTTATACATAAATTCAACAGCATCTCTTTTAAGTAAGAAGTAGTTAAATATAAAATTAGCTAGTTCATAGGGTAAAGCGTTCTTGATTACTTGATATCCATTAAACATTATACCATTAGTCCTTTCTGTAAAAAATTAAATGACACCGATATTCTTATATCATCTGATTCATTTGGATCAACACAATGATTAACCCAAGACGGAAACATAATTAAACGTCCTGCAATAGGTTCAAAATGTACTTCTTTCCATAAATGTTTTGGTTCTTCTTTATTAGTTTTCGTAGGTCTAGACATTAAAGACATTGTTCTTGTATCTTCTATTTTTAAGTGTCCACATTTTTTAGGAGTTTTTACATAATAAACTCCAGACCATAAAGAGTTAGGATGTATGTGAGGTCTGTTAAATCCATCTTTATAATTTATGTTAGCCCACATATTACCTAAGAAAGGTTCACTACCTAAACATTCATCTTTGTATATTTCTTTTTGGGCCATATGTAATTCTTCTATTAAATGTTTATACTCCGGTTTTAAATGCATATCTGTTGGTGAATGCCAACCATTCATATTTGTCTTTTTAAGACCTGGATCACTCTTTGACCAAGCTACAATTTGTTCTTCTAAATATTTATTATATTCAGGTGTGCCTATATCTTTAATATAAACTGGTGTTGCAAAATAAAGTTCTCTATGTATCATTTAAATGGTTCTCCTCCAAACCACATCACTAAAGATTTTCTTAATCCCTTAGTAACGGGCACAACTCTATGATTAATAAAACTTGCAAAGAATACAGCGTGTCCTTGTTTAGGTCTTAATATATTACCTGGTTTTCCTAACTCTAACCCGCCTCCTTCAAATTCAGATTCATCTGACAATACTAATGTCATAGATATTTTTCTAACTGGAGGCTCGTGTTTCATAACTAAATCACAATCCATATGCCAATCATAAAACCCACCTTCAGGATATTCAGTGTATTGTGCTTGTTCATTAATAGCCATATCTTGAAATCCAAAATGTCTTCTATTAGTTTTGTGCATCATATCTTCTAATTTTTTATACATTGGAATTGAATCAGGTTGATCAAATGGAATCCAACTAATATGAGAAATTCTAGTTTTAGTATCATACTTCCCACCAGCACCTCCACCCACTTGTGCGTTTTGTGGTGGCATAGCTCTTCCTAGTTTACTAATAATATCACATTGCTCTGGTGTAAATATAGGTTCAGTGGTTTCTACCATATAAGATTTCCAATTTGGTTCTGTATGTATCATTCTGCTCCTCTGTTATTTATAGGGTTATAATCTACATCGCAATTAGCTGCAAGAGTACGTCTAACTTCATTGGTTGAATTAAAAGGATAAACTGTGTGTCTCATATCATAAGGAAATATAAAAAAATCTCTTTCTCTTAAATTAGGTTGATAATCTACGTTTGCAAATTGACCTGATGCTGAACCTAATAGTTGTAGTTTACCATTTTGAGGTTTGTCTGCTGCTGAGTATTCAAGTCCATAGTTTTTAGGTAATTTTAAAATCATCACTGAAGATAGCCCTGTAAATAAACTACCTTGATGCACGTGCACAGGATTATATTCATTGGCTTTCATTTCATTTATCCAAACAGAATTTAAATGAGTTTTATACCCACGTATTTTATTCCAATCTAAGTAATGATGATAAACACCCATAAACCATTGATGTACATTTTTAGGTATTAAATTATGTTTTTTCATTTTAGATTCGTCATCTCCATCATAAAAAATAGAATGTTCTTTTTCTATTTTTCCTACAAGTTGTTTATTAGCTAACGCTAAATTATTAAAATTAGCTTCATAAATGTAATTAATAGAATGAAAAATATCTAATGGTACTTCATATTTTATAACTGATTGACCTAAAAATATTGCTTTAAAATTTAATGTGTCCATATTTTTCTTTTATTCTTTCTGGTATTTTTTCTATGTAAGGGTTGTATACTTTTCTAACTGAACCATCAAATACTTTATGCATATTACTACCGACAATTTTATCATCATAAGATAAACCATTAACACATACTTGATTTAAATTATTAAACCTATGATTAAAATAAGGTTCATCAATAAATTGATATATTTTTCTAAACTCCTGTTCAGAATTTGTAACCATATCATCGTATTTTACATAATGACACATACCTGGATAATTGTATGAATTTTTAATTGCCTCTAACTCTTTAGCAATAGCTCCGTCTTTATTCATCAACATCATTAACTTGTCTAAATCTGTTTTATGACCATATCTATTAGGAAACGCATCTGGGTTTTCTGTATACCACTGCATATATGAAGCGAGTACATCCATTAGATTTCTGAGTATTACAATACATTTAAAGCCGTGTTTAAAATGTTTTTGCATTAAATGCATATTAGCAGGTGTTGTCACGGGACCACGATCAATAATTATTCTTTGTGGCCAATGTTTATAATAATTCTCATAAACAGAATCTAATACATTATCTAAAGATTTGTGATCTGGAAAGTTATGAAAGACATCTGTATTTTTTAATAGATGTAAATCTTTCATTATCTCTAAAGTCACAGAGTTAGCAGTCGCTGCTATCTCAGGATTTTGATTCATAATACTTGCAAACAAAGTATTACCCGACCTTGGTAGTGCTACTAAAAATAGTAGTTTTCTATTCTGGTTTTTTTCCAAAACTTGGTTCTGAAGTAATTGCTTCTTTTCTATGGTGTTCCAGTTCTCCATCTCTTTTCACTCTTTCTATAGTTTGTAATTGACCCATTACATTAAACACTTCTGCTTGGGATGAACCAGATGTTAAAGTTTTAGATTTATGTTGCATAATTTTATTATAAGAATCTAATTGATGTTCGTTAACATCTTTATCATTAAAAGAACCATCGTTAAATTCTTTTTTAAGTTTAGACCACATCTTCAATTCTCTCATTCTATCTCTTGCAGTAAGCTCCATATTCGCTTTACCATATCTTTTTTCATCTAAATCAATTTTCCAAAGTTCTTTTTTAAGATCATCTTCTTCTTCTAAAATTTTTTTCTCTAGTCTTTTAATTTTAATATCATTTCTTCTATAGTCAAAAGACAATGCCATTAAATTTTCTAAAAATACATTCTGTTCTCTAACGCACTGCCAATACTTAGAAGCTTTAGTTGGATATTTCATATCTTGAAGTACGGATATTCTAGCTTCTGTCTCTGTTCTGAAAATTTGTTTTTTAGTCCAAGTGTCTCTGAACTCACCTACCATATTTTTAAATACTTCAACATCTTCTGTAGGTAAAATATTATGAAGATGCTCTTCTTCTTTTTCTATTAACGGTTGGATATTTCTCTTCTCTGTAGTCATTTCTTAATCACTTTCTATATTATTTAATTAAAAAGTAAAGGCCTAAGAACCTGATATTGTAACGGTTGTTGGTCCTGCGCCTGTAAATTCTTCTGTTCTTGCTAAATCGGTAGGGTTTTCTCCACCCGCAGCAAAAGCTGCTGCTTGTGTTCCTGCTCCTGCTAATGATCTACTTCCAACAATCATATTTACAGTAGATGCCCAAGATGTTCCATCATATTGTTCGGTTAAATTTCTTTCTGGAGGAACTGATCCTCCAAAAGCCAAAGCTGCTGTTTGCGTTCCAGCGCCTGCTCCTCTATCTCTCCCTGTTCCTAAATTTCCTCCAGCTGTCCAAGCTGAACCATCGTATTCATATGCTTTATTACCAAAAGAAGGTACGGGATAACCAGCAAAACCAAGTCCTGCTGTTTGTGTTCCAGCCGCTGATAATTTAGCTTTTATTAATATGTTTCCACCAGCTGTCCAAGTTGAGCCATCATATTCTTCTGTTAAAAATTCAGCAACAGGTGGAGTTCCACCTATAGCTAAAGCCGCAGTTTGAACCCCACAACCTGCTAAATAATCTCTTGCAGTACCTAAAGCTCCTCCAGCTGTCCAAGAAGAACCATCGTATTCTTCAGTTGCAGTTGTTTCAGGTGGTGCTTCTCCACCAAAAGCAAGTCCTGCTGTTTGTGTTCCAGCGCCTGCTAGTTTATGTCTTGTTGTACCTAAATTTCCTCCAGCTGTCCAAGTTGAACCATCATATTCTTCAGTTGCATTTGTAGGTGGAAATCCACCAAAAACTAAACCAGCTGTTTGAGTTCCTGCTCCTCCCATTTCTCTTCTTGCTGTATTTAAATCCCCACCACTAGCCCAAGCTGCTGTTGCAAGCTCCTGACCCTTTAAAGATTGAGACGTTGTATTATACCAAATCTGCCCCACCGTTGGATTCGCTGGATCTGATGATACAACTTGAATATCTGTTCCTTTTATTTCCTTATATGTAGCCATAATATTTTAATCTGTTCCTACTGTTAATGTTGCAGGTCCACCGCCTGAAAATTCTTCTGTTGCCGCTGTATCTCCTTGACCACCTATAGCTAAACCTGCTGTTTGAGTTCCAGCGCCTGCTAAATAATATCTTCCCGTATTCATACTTGCAGTAGCTGTCCAAGCGGTACCATCGTATTTTTCTGTTGCTCCTATATTAGGTATTCCACCAAAAGCCAAACCTGCCGTTTGAGTTCCTGCTCCTCCTAAAGAACGTCTTCCTGTATTTAAACTCCCACCTGCTGTCCAAGCCGAGCCATCATATTCTTCAGTTGCAGATGTATTACCAGTACCACCAAAAGCAAGTCCTGCAGTTTGAGTTCCTGCTCCCGCTAAATAAGATATAGCCGCTCCTAAAGCTCCACCAGCTGTCCAAGATGAACCATCATATTCTTCAGTAGATGTTGTTGAAGGTGGAACATTACCTCCAAAAGCTAAAGCTGCTGTTTGTAATCCACAACCTGCTATATATTTTCTTCCTGTTGCCATATTTCCTCCAGCTGTCCAAGATGATCCATCATACTCTTCACATAAAACTGATTGTAAACCTGGTGGTACTAATTTTCCACTAATAGTTAAAGCTGCCGTTTGAGTTCCTGCTGCTGCACCATCAGATCTTGCATTTGCCAAAGTTCCTCCAGCTGTCCAAACTGAACCATCATATTCTTCTGAAGTTGAAGCAGCTGAAGGTATAGGTTGACCATTCATAGCAATTGCAGCTGTTGCTGTACCTGCCCCTGAATGTTTATATCTTGCAGTACCTAGATTTCCACCACTAGCCCAAGCTGCTGGTTGTATAGCAAAATACTTCAGATCACCTGAACTATTATTATACCATACTTCTCCAGCAAATGGCGCAGGGGGATCGGCACCTAAGTCCTGTACCTTAATACCTTTTATTTCCTTATAATCAGACATTTAAAATTTTTATTCCTCTAATGTTATGTCCGCTGGTCTACTACCAATTCGCTCTTCTTTTTGTTCTGCAGTTTCGCCATCTACATTGTCAGCGTCCCACGCATTTTGAGCAGTAGTAACCTCAGCGTTAACAATCGCTTGTGCTTCATCCTTAGTTTTAACAGATCCTGCAACTTTCGCAATCCAAAGATTACCGTGTTTGTTGTATGCAGGAACTTGCCAAACATTTCCAGGATAGCCTTTAAACGTGATTCTAGAAGATTCAACGTGATCGATGAATCCCTTTCCCCAGTTTTCTGCTACACAGTATTGATATGTTTTTGCCATAGTTTCCTCCTTATTAAGTCGTTGTTATTGTTTCTGTTGATGGTCCATAAATATTGTATTCTTCTGTTGCTGCTGATCCTGGAGATATTGTATATCCTCCAAATCCTAAAGCCGCTGTTGATATTCCAGCACTTCCCATAAAACCTCTTGGAGTATTTAAAATTGCAGATAAAGTTGTCCAAGTTGAGCCATTATATTCTTCCGTTGCACCTGTAGCGGGAAATCCACCAAAACCTAATGCTGCAGTTTGTGTTCCTGCTCCAGATATATATTCTCTACTTGTTCCTAAATTTCCGCCAGCTGTCCAAGAAGAACCATCATATTCTTCAGTAGAATTTGTTGCAGGTGGTCCTCCACCAAAACCTAAACCCGCTGTTTGAATTCCACATCCTCCTAAACCACGTCTTGCTGTTCCCATAGTTCCTCCTGCGGTCCAAGAAGAACCATCATATTCTTCAGTTGCGTTTGTAATAAAAGGAGAACTTGGAATATTTCCACCAAAAGCAAGTCCTGCTGTTTGAGTTCCTATTCCTCCTAAATAACTTCTCGCTGTTCCCATATTTCCACCAGCTGTCCAAGACGAGCCATTGTATTCTTCTGTTACATTTGTATTACCTGGTGTTGAAGGGTCTTTTCCACCAAAAGCAAGTCCTGCAGTTTGAGTACCAGCTCCTCCTAATTTATATCTAGCAGTTCCTAAATTTCCTCCTGTTGTCCAAGCAGAACCATTATATTCTTCGGTTGCGTTTGTAATAAAAGGAGACACACCTGGATTACCACCAAAACCTAAAGCTGCTGTTTGGGTTCCAGCTCCTCCTAAAGCTCTTTTAGCCGTACTCATATTCCCACCACTAGACCAAGCTGCGAAAGGCGAGACGCCTGAAACAAATTCTTCTGTTTGATTAGTTATTGTTCCTGGAGATAGAATTCCACCAAAAGCTAATCCAGCTGACTGTGTTCCAGCACTTCCTACTCTTTCTTTTGCACTTATCATATTTGTAGTACTTGTCCAAGAAGAACCATCATATAATTCTGTAGATCCTGTTTTACCACCTGGAGTTTGTCCACCAAAAGCCAAACCTGCTGTTTGAGTACCAGCTCCTCCTAAAAGCTGTCTTCCAGTATTTAAATTTCCTCCAGCTGTCCAAGCTGTTCCATTGTATTCTTCTGTTGCAGCCAGATTAGGAGCTCCGCCAAAAGTTAAACCTGCTGTTTGAGTTCCACAACCCGCATTAGAATATCTTCCAGTCCCTAAGTTTCCACCATTTGTCCAAGAAGAACCATCGTATTCTTCGGTTGAGGTTGGTGAATTATAACCACCAAAAGCCAAACCTGCAGTTTGAGTTCCAGCTCCTCCTAAATATCTTCTTCCCGTAGTTAAATTTCCTCCAGCTGTCCAAGTTGAACCATCATATTCTTCAGTTGCAGTTGGCTCACCTGGAGCTCCACCAAATCCTAAACCTGCTGTTTGCGTACCAGCTGATCCCATAGCATATCTTCCAGTTCCTAAATTTCCTCCAGATGTCCAAGAAGATCCATTATATTCTTCTGTTGCGGTTGAACGGTTTGCAGGTGGTGAGTATCCACCAAACCCTAAACCTGCTGTTTGTGTACCAGCTCCATTTCTGTTATACAATGTTTCACTCGTGTTCCCACCAGTTGCCCAACCAGTAAAACTTGTTGTTTTATTATATTTAAAAACGCTATCGGTTGAATTGTACCATAGCTGTCCATCAACTGCGACGCTTGGGTCGGCAGTAAGATTTTGAACTGAGAAACCTTGAATCCCTCTATATGTCGACATTATTTATTCTTCAACAACCAACCTTGAGTCCCGTCAACATAAACAAGTGTTAAACCTGCTCTTTCAACTGAAACGGTTAGGTCAGATGCTGCTCCTTGTATTGGATTGCCGTTACGACCGATCGTAAGGTTGTTTGTATCGAATGTGCCTGCATAATCTACGCATGATATTTCATCTCCTAAAGCTGGAGAAGTTGGAAGTGTTACAGTAAATGCTCCACCTGAAGTGTTACAAAAATAACCATTACCTGCTACAGCGTTAGCTGGATCTGCAGTAATAATAGTTTGCCAAGATGTACCACCAGAATTATCTACAAAAGATAAATTTCCAGAACCATCGGTTGTTAAAATTTGATCTGCTGTTCCATCTGCTGCTGGGAAAGTTAAAGCATCGATAGTAACTGTTCCAGAACCTTTTGGTTGTATTGATACACCAATATTAGTATCATCGCCAGAAGCAGTAATAGTTGGTTTATTTCCTGTAGCGGCATTTGCTAAAGTTAGTTCATTAATTGCTGAAGCTGTTGCTGTTACATTAAGTAGTTCAGCTCCATTAGTATCTAAAATATTTGTTCCAATTGTTGGAGACGTTAAAGTTTTGTTTGTTAAAGTCTGTGTACCGTCTGTAGTTACAACATTTGCAGGTAATACTAATGTACCACTATCTATGTCTAAGGTTCCTAAAACATCTAATGTTTGGCCTGCAGGAACTGTAACTGTAGTTCCCGATGCACCTGCTATTTCATCTACTTTTATTTGACTTGCCATAATTTATTATATCTCCATTTATATTAAAAAACAAACTGTTTTTTATTGTTATTTTTTAAATAATTTTTAAATTTCCAGTACCAGCTATCGTCCACACTGCAGTACCGCTAACTGTTATTATTCCCGCTAAAAAAGCATTTTTAGTTGCAACTAATGTAGTTGTTGTATTTGTATTAATATCGTTATAGTTAGAAAAAGTGTTTCCTAAAGTTTCAATATTTCCACCTTGAACACCAACAGCATCGCCATCTGCATCTAAATAAACTGCCTTACTTGCTGGTAAAGTACAGAATACATCTTTTGTTCCACTTGTAAAATTAACTACAGAATCTGAATTAGAACTTGAAAGAATTGTAGTTCTAGCCAAATTTGCACTTGTTGCATCTAATGTTCCAAGTCCAACTTCGAACTCACTTGTACCTTGATTAAAAATACAATAGTAAGTTGTGTTGTTATTTCCAATTCCTGTTGCAAAAGATTCAAAACCAGTTTGAGTTGCTCCTAATACAAATGCACCAGTACCTGTTGTAGTACTATTTACTTTTACTCTGTCATTTATTACTAGAGCCATAAATTTTCTCCTTAACTCATACTAATAATTGCATTAGCAGGTGTAGCAGGATCAGGAAACGAAACAGTAAAAGTACCGTTCGTTGCTGTCTTGTCGCCACCAAAATCTAAAACCACTACTAATCTATCCGCTGTACCATCAACTGTATCTGTATTGTAAATCGCTGCAAAAGCTGCAGTGAAAGATGCTGAAGTATAACTAACATTATCAAAGTCTACTGAAGCAACAGCTGTACTAGATGCAACTCCAAG
>Ga0222719_10006187_pt1 | contig 10219 bp, 3 predicted proteins | sample C33_34DmetaG_FD_165039 | JGI IMG/M metagenome (GOLD analysis project Ga0222719, IMG submission 165039) | Estuarine water microbial communities from San Francisco Bay, California, United States - C33_34D | ecosystem: Environmental > Aquatic > Marine > Unclassified | place: USA: California...
ACCGAAATTCTCATTTCAGTCTCGGTACGGAAGATTTGTTTTTTAGTCCAAGTATCAGTTAGTTCTTCTTTTAGAGCAACTACTGCTTGTGCATCTTCCTCTTTTAAAACCGAAAGAATAGGTTTAAGGTCATCAGTAATTGCTAAATCCCTTGTTTCTTTGTTTTCTGACATGTGTATAACTTTATTATTAGTGTAATGTAAGAAGTTATCTTTTAACTTCCAAATTTTTTAATTAGGGAAGAGTAATTACTACTTGTTCACCTGCATTTTCATGTCCTTCTTCATATACAGACCCTGAAATTGCAGCATCAACTAAAGCTTGTGCTTCTGCTTGTGTTTTAGAAGTAGCACCTACTCTTGTAGCCCAAGTAGTATTTTCAGTTACCCATACGTCTCCAGGGTATCCTGCTACGTGTGCTAATTCATTATCTGTGTGAGTAATAAATCCTTTTCCTGTGTTTGTAGCGTGATAGTAAGCCATTGTTTATTTTGTTTTATTGGTTTATAATAAATATTAAATTATTTCGTTTTATATTAAAGTATTTTAGTAGAGCAGTAGAGACCTGCATTGACTGGATTAATAATATTAAGTTCTTCTGTTGTACCTATATTACCAGGTTCTCCTCCATATGCTACTGCAGAGGTAGTAGTTCCAGCTGAACCCAAATTAAGTCTAGATTCTGCTAAAGGGGACATTGAGGACCAAGCTACACCATTATATTCTTCAGTACGACCACTATTACCTATAGCAGGAGAAGATCCTCCCATAGCTAGAGTTGCATTTTGTGTTCCTGTACCTGATAAAAATGCTCTACAATAAATTATTGGTACTCCTGTAGCCCATGAAGTACCATTATATTCTTCTGTAGATGAAAGATATGTAGAGGAAGTTTGTCCTGCTAGTGCAGTAGCAGCATTTTGTAAACCTGCTGCCCCAAGTCTACATCTTATTGAAATTAATGCTCCTCCTGCTGACCAAGAAGAACCATTATATTCTTCAGTACATTGGGTAGCATAAACCCCCCCAACTGCTAACCCGGCATTTTGAGTTCCTGCTCCAGAAGTTTCATGTCTTCCTGTAATTAAAGCACCACCTGTAGACCAAGATGAACCATCATATTCTTCAGTGCATGTTTTGCCGGAATGTCCCCCAAAATTTAAAGCAGCATTTTGTGTTCCAGCTCCTGCTCCTCTACCTCTTGCTACATTTAAAGCACCCCCTGCTGACCAAACAGAACCATCGTATTCTTCAGTACATGTTACTGAACTAGGGGCATCCCCACCTATTGCTAATGTAGCATTTTGGGTTGCTGTTCCTCCTAGCCCAGATGGTTTTTGTCTTGCTGTAATCAAATTACCACCAAAACTCCACGCACCAACACAATATACACCGTATGTGTATTCTTCTGTAGCATTTGATAATACTCCTCCAGGAGCTCTACCAGCCATCGCTAATCCTGCATTTTGTGTGCCAGAACCTGCAAGCCCATTTCTGGGGGTTCCTATATTTTTTCCAATTGACCAAGATGCTCCATTATATTCTTCTGTGCCGGCAAGATATCCTGGGCTTCCACCAAATGCCAAACCTGCATTTTGGGTACCTGCTGATGCAGGAGATTTTGCTGTATTTAAAGTACCACCTGTAGACCACGATGTACCATTATATTCTTCAGTGGCACCTGTAGTACTAGGGGTAATCCCACCAATAGCTAAGGCAGCATTTTGTTCTCCGGTACTACTTAAGAAACGTCTCCCTGTACTTACTCCTCCACCTGAGGACCAAGAAGTACCATTATATTCTTCTACACATTGTCTAATAGTACCATCATTAACCTCACCACTAACTACTAACCCCGCATTTTGTGTACCAGCCCCACCTGCACCACTTCTAGCTAAACTTAACCCAGTAGCTGATGCCCAGGAAGTACCATTATATTCTTCTGTGGTAGTTTGTCCATTACTTGGTGGTCTACCACCAGCAGCTAATGCTGCATCTTGTGTTCCTATTCCTCCAAAACTATACCTACCCGTAGATAATGCTCCTCCAGAAGTCCAAGAAGAACCATCATATTCTTCAGTACAACTAGTTCCAGCAAATCCAGGACCCCCACTAAAGTATAATGAAGAATTTTGTGTTCCTGCGTTACTTGCCCCTCCATTTACTCTTGCCGTTATCATAGCAGCTGCCCCACTCCATGTACCTAAACAGAATGGTATAGTAGAGTCGACGTTAGTTGCTGTTGTGTAAAGAGCCACAGTTGAAATATAGCCAGGGGTTCTACCTCCGGCAACCATACCTGCTGTTGTTGTTCCTATCTGGGCTCCTGTATTTTGACACAATCCACTACCTATATCTGTACTCCAAGTAGTACCGTTATATCGTTCACTAGTGGTAGTTAAACATCTTCCATTTGTATAAAGAGCATCATTTTGTTCTCCAAACATTGAACCATTTCCATGATCTTGGTTACCTACATTTAAAGCCCCAGCTGTTGACCAAGATGTACCATCATATTCTTCAGTACAAGATGATACTGCTACTGCAGGAAATCCACCAGCTGTTACTGTAGCATTTTGTGTTCCTGCACTTTTGCTTCCATACCTAGCAGTAGATAAAGCACCACCTGCTGACCATGTTGAACCATTATATTCTTCAGTACAACCTCTTATAGAAGGATGAAAAGCAGGACCTACTCCTACTATAAGTGCAGCATTTTGTGTTCCCGATGCTCCTGGGGCATATCTATCTGTTATTAAAGCTCCACCGTTAGCCCAGATACTACCATTATATTCTTCTACACAATTGGAATCAGGACCACTACCACCGGCTACTAGTCCAGCATTTTGAGTACCTACACCACCTCGTGCATAAAGGGTATTAATTGTATTTCCAGATGATGACCAAGAAGAACCGTCATATTCCTGTGTTGCACATAAAGTAGCAGGAGGACTGTACCCAGCAGCAACTACTGCTGAATTTTGTTCTCCAAATCCAGAAGCATAACCAGCATTAGCTAATAATGGGGCGGCTCCACTCCAACTATCGCTGGATGGTGCGGCATCGTAGGTGAATGGGGGTAAGAATGATTTTGTGTATTCTTCTGTGCATGCTACTATAGTAGGAGTATTACCACCAAACATTAAAGCTTCCTTTTGAGTACCTGCAGTTGCATATTGTCTACGTGCAGTATTTAGATTACAACTAATACTCCATGTAAGTCCATTGTATTCTTCAGTTGCAGTTACAGCATTAGAACCATCATATCCACCTATAGCTACTGCAGAATTTGAATTATCACCAGCACCTTGTACTCTTCGTCCAATATTCATATTATTAAGAATACTCCAAGAAGTACCATCATATGCTTCTGTATTATCTAATATAGTTGGAGTATACCCACCAAATGCTAGAGAGGCATTTTGAGTACCAACACTACCAAAATTTCTTCTACTTTGAATTATATTACCGCCTGCTGCCCAAGATGAGCCATTATATTCTTCTACACAACTTACAAGAGTAGGAGTAGCTCCAGAAATTCCTATAGCAGCATTTTGATAGCCTGTTCCACCAAGAGCATATCTACCTGTAATTAGATTACCACCTGAAGCCCATGATGAACCATTATATTCTTCTGTACAAGAAACAACAGTTGGTGTAAATCCCCCAATAGCAAGACCAGAATTTTGTAGTCCAGCACCTGTAAAAGCTCTTCTTGCTGTAATTAAAGCCCCCCCTGCTGTCCAAGAAGAACCATTATATTCTTCTGTGCATGATACGACTGTAGGTGTTCTACCACCAAATGTTAAACCTGCATTTTGGGTCCCTGATGATCCCATACCTTCTCTAGCAATAGTTAAGGCACCACCCGCACTCCACGCTCCCAAACAAGTATAAGGGGAATTAAAGGAACCATACGAGCCAGCTTGTGTAAACTTTAACAATAAACCTTCAGCATCCTCAATCCACATTTGTCCACCCAAACCACTATAAACACTAGCGGATAAGTTAGGCATTATAATTGAAGAGCCTGATACTTCGAGTGAGCCGGTAACTGAGGTTTGTTGTAATTGAGCCATTTACTTATATTTTATTATAAATATTTTGTTTTTATACTTGGGTGCAAGTAGCGTTTAGACATCTTGTGCAGCAGGCGAGGTTTGCGAATACGGTTTCACAGCTAATACAATATTCTTCAGTGCAAGTTTTTCCTGGAGAGGCTGGTGGAGCTCCTGCAAATGCTAATCCAACATCCTGTGTTCCTGCACCTGCTAAACCATATCTTGCTGTACCTAAAGCACCTCCTGCTGACCAAGAGGTACCGTTATATTCTTCTGTACAGGATACTAACGAAGGAGAATAACCACCAAATACTAATCCCGCATCTGAGGTTCCTGTTCCTCCTAAAATACCTCTTGCTGTTATTAAAGCACCCCCTGCAGACCAAGAAGTACCATTATATTCTTCTGTAAGTGATTGGGCGGGTTGACCACCTGCTAAAAAAGCTGAATTTTGTGTTCCTCCAGATCCAGCAAAACTTCTAGCATTAATTACGGTACCTCCTGAAGCCCAAGTAGAACCATCGTATTCTTCAGTGCAAGTTACACTAGCAGGGGGAACACATCCTGAAATAGCTAAACCAGCGTTTTGTGTTCCTGCTCCTCCAAGACGACATCGGGCAGTAATTAAATTACCACCATTAGACCAACCTGTTCCACTATATTCTTCTGTATTAGCGCAAGTACCACCACCACCACCAAATGCTAAACCTGCATTTTGAGTTCCTGCTCCTGCCAAAGTTTGTCTTGCTGTATTTAAATTACCTCCTACTGACCAAGAAGAACCATTATATTCTTCGGTACATACCTCATTACCAGTACCATATCCTCCAAAAGCTAAAGCAGCATCTTGTGTTCCTGCACCTGCTAAATAATATCTAGCTGCTATCATAGCACCACCTGCACTCCATGCACCTACACCTACTATATCACATTGATATGTGCCTGTGCAAATGAGTTCTCTAGTGTATTCTTCGGTGCATGCTACAGTTGCTGGAGTATTACCACCAGCTACAAAAGCAGAATTACTACTAGCACCATCACCTCCTACATTATATCTACCATTACTTAAAGCACCTCCATCAATACTCCAAGCAGTACCATCATATCTTTTGGTAAAAGTCTTACAACTAAGCTCTCCAAAAGTAATAGCATCATTTTGTACTCCTGCCATAGCATGAAATGCTGTTGTTGCAGGTAAATTAGCTGCAGAAGACCATGCAGTACCATTATATAATTCTGTACCACATCTTGCAGCTACACTAGGTCCATTAGCACCTGCTTTTATCCAAGCTTCGCTAACACCTGTACCTGCTGTAAAACTACTTCCTGCAATTAAAGCACCACCAGTAGACCAAGTACTACCATTATATTCTTCTGTACATGCTAACCTATTTTCTCCTCCAAATACAACTCCATCACTTGTATCACCTGCTGAACCTCTAGCTCCTCCTGCTACAGAAAGTCCACCTGGGGTTGAACTCCAAGCAGTACCATTATATGAACAGGCATTTCCCCAAAAAGCATTAGTATGTCCTCCAACTGCAAAAGCATCATTTTGAGTTCCAAATCCACCAACACAAGAAACAGCCGTACCTAAAGCCCCACCCGAAGACCAACTTGAGCCATCATATTCTTCGGTACATGTAACTTTAGTAGGAGTAACACCACCAAATACTAACCCAGCATTTTGTGTTCCAACTCCAAATAAACTAAATCTTGCTGTAATCATAGCACCACCTGCACTCCATGCGGCTGGTAAATAACATGAGAATGGTGGTACAAAGGGTTGTGTGTATTCTTCGGTGCATGCTACTATTGTAGGAGTACTACCACCAATCGCTAAAGCTTGTTGTTGAGAACCAGCAACAGCTCCAACTCGTCTAGTAGTTCCTAAAGAAGAAACATTTTCCCAGCTTACACCATCATATTGTTCTACTACACCCGTATTTGAAGGGGTAAGTCCTCCTACAGCTATTGCTGAGTTTTGACATCCTCCTCCATATGTAAACATTCTAGCAGTATTTAAAGCACCACCTGCTGACCAAGCCGAACCGTTATATTCTTCTGTGCATGATATAATTGTTGGGTTATATCCTCCAAAGGCTAATCCTGCATTTTGTGTTCCTGCTCCTGATATACCTTGTCGTGCTGTAATTAAACTCCCACCTGCTGACCAGGATGTACCATTATATTCTTCTGTACAAGCTAATGTAGAAGGTGAATTACCACCTATTGCTAACCCTGCATTTTGTGTTCCTGCTCCTCCTAAGTAACGTCTTGCTTGTATCATATTACCACCAGCAGACCAAGCAGAACCATCATATTCTTCTGTACAACTTGTTTGTGCATTTTGAATACCACCAAATGCTAATCCAGCATTTTGTGTACCTGCACCAGCTAACCCAATTCTACCCATATTTAAAGCACCCCCTGCTGTCCAAGCAGAACCATCATATTCTTCAGTGCATGTAGTATTAGCAGGTGAAGAACCACCAAATGCTAATCCAGCGTCTTGTGTACCAGCTCCAGCACTTAAAAAACGACCCGTAATTAAATTACCTCCAACACTCCACGCCCCAGTTTGATACGAACCTTTCACATGATACTTCACGTAATTGTCCCCTGAATCAAACCAAAATTGGTATCCAGTACCAAAATCGATTTCACCAGAACCACTATTTAATAGTGGTAATTGAACCGGTTGAGAACCTGATACAATAAGTGAACCGGTAAGTTCACTTGAGCCTGATATGGATGTTTGGATTAATTGAGCCATTTGTATTCTTATTTTTTTATTCTGTTTCGAAGGTTACGGTTGCTACAAAGTTTTGGAGGCCTGCACCTAGGAGTTGGTCGGGACCGCAGTTGTATTCATAAGAATCTCCACGAGTAGGTGTTAATCCACCAAAAAATACTCCATTACTAGAAGAAGAACCTGCTCCCCCTAAGTAGTAGGTACTATGAGGATATGCTGTATCTTTTGACCAAGCAACACCATCGTATTTTTCTGTACAACTGAATTGAGTACCAGGTGCTGATCCTCCTGTCATCATAAATGAATCTACAGAAGTTCCTGACTCCCCCATGCCAAATCTTTTATCAAGATTACCTTGTTGTGAAGACCAACTAGTTCCATTCCACTCTTCAACGCAGTTAACCTGCCCCCCTAATGCATTAGAGTATCCTCCTGCAGCTAAAGCAGAATTTTGGGTTGCTTTGGGTGAAGAAAATAAATATCTAGCAGTAATCATTGAAGTTGATGTTGCCCAAGTAGAACCATCATATTCTTCAACACATGATAATTGTATTGGATTGTTATATCCACCAAACGCTAATCCAGCATTTTGAGTACCAGAACCTCCTGGTTTGTAAGCTCTTGTATTAATTAAAGCACCTCCTGCTGACCAAGATGAACCATTATATTCTTCTGTACAAGAGTAATTTGTGTTGGCTGGGTATGCTCTACCACCAAAATATAAAGCAGCATCTTGTGTACCTGTTCCTCCGCCCATTTCTCTAGCAGTAATTATAGCTCCTCCAGCGGACCAGTTTGTTCCATCATATTCTTCTACACATGTAGAAGTAGCAGGAGAAACTAACCCACCAATTGCTAAAGCTGCTGTTTGAGCACCAGTTCCTAAAATATCATACCTTGCGGTAGATAAACTATTAACTACACTCCACGCACCAACACAAGTATTTATTTCTCTGGTAAATATTTCAGTAGTAGTAGTAAAACTTGGGGTGTAACCTGTAGCTGCAAAAGCACTATTTGAGGTACCTGTACAGGAAGTAGCCATTTCTCTTTTTGCTATTTGCATATTAGGCCCATATGACCAGGTAGCACCATCATATTCTAATGTAGTATTCCACTCACTTACAGAAGGATAATTAGCCCCTCCAAATAATACAGTACAGTATTGAGCACCAGCAGCTCCCGCTTGTTTATATCCTTTTGGTAAGCTACCACCTACAGCCCATGAAGTTCCATTATATTCTTCTGTAGCTGTAGTACCACCACCACCTGAACTTAAAGCAGCATTTTGGGTTCCTGTACCAACATTTACTTCTCTACCTGTTATAGTATTTCCACCTGCGGTCCATGTAGCTCCATCATATTCTTGAGTACAACTAGTGTTTGAATAAGCAGGGGCAGGACCTCTACCGTGAAATAAAACAGCAGCGTTTTGTGTACCCGCAGAACTTCCTTCAAAATTAGCTTGATTTAATGTACCACCAGCCGACCAAGCACCCCCATCATACTCTTCTGTAGTATTTAATGTACCACCAGAAGATCCACCAATGACTAATGCGGCAGTTTGGGTTCCTGCACCTGTACCACTAGCTTTGGCTGTAATTAAGTTACCACCTGCAGACCAATTTGTTCCATCATATTCTTCAGTAGAATTAGTATTGGATGGAGTTAATCCACCTGCTACTAATCCTGCACTTGTAGTTCCAGCTCCATAAGAATAACGTCTTGCTGTTGAGACAGCAGCTCCACCACTCCACACTGGTAAACTTGAACATAGTGTTGTTGAGCAGTATGATGAGTAGAGTTCGGTAGATGCTACCTGTGCAGGAGATATACATCCACCAAAAGATAAAGCAGCATTAGTAGTTCCAGCACCTCCCATTAATTTTTTAGATACAATTAAATTACTAACTGTTGTCCAAGAACTTCCATCATATTCTTCAGTTGAATTATAAGATGGAGTACCCCCAAAGGCTAAGGCCTCATTTTGTGTTCCTGTTCCTGTAAATTGATATCTTGCTGAATTTAAAGCACCTCCAGCAGACCAAGCAGAGCCATTATATTCTTCTGTACATGATAATGTAGGTGTTCTTCCCCCAAATGCTAATCCTGCATTTTGAGTACCGGCCCCTCCTTGATCAATAGCAGCTGTAATTAAAGCACCCCCTGCAGACCAAGAAGTACCATTATATTCTTCAGTGCAAGTTTTAGCACCTGGAGTTCCACCACCAATTGCTAATCCCGCATCTTGTGTTCCAGCACCAGCTAATTCTTCTCTTCCTGTAATCATAGCACCACCTGCAGACCAAGAAGTACCATTATATTCTTCAGTACATCGTAAAAATTGTGTAGGTGTAGTTCTACCACCAAATGATAATCCGGCATTTTGTGTTCCAGTACCTGCGGATTTATATACGGCATTTATTAAATTTCCTCCAGCAGTCCAAGAAGTACCATCGTATTCTTCGGTACATGATTTTCCACCACTATTATAACCTCCAAATCCTAAAGCAGCATCTTGTGTTCCTCCTCCTTTTACAAAGCTCCGTGCAGTAATCATCGCTGCACCTTTTGTCCACACATTAGTTGTGTATGGTGGTATATAGTTTTTGGTGTATTCTTCTGTTGTAGTTACAAACCCAGGTTCACCACCCCACGTTAAAGCTGATGCTTGGGTACCTACTGTTGTTCTACCTCGAAGGGCATTAGAAGCGGGACAACTTTGTATCCAAGAAATCCCATTATATTCTTCAGTACATGATAAATTACCGCTACTATATCCGGTTGCAGCAATAGTTGCTGTTGTACTACCTGCACCTTTTACTCTACGTGCAGTTATCATGCAGTTTTGAGCTGACCAGGATGTACCATCATATTCTTCAGTAGCAGATTGGACTGTAGGAGTATAACCACCAAATGCTAAAGCAGAGTTTTGAGTTCCTGAACCTCCTAATACCTTTCTTGCTATAATTATAGCACCACCTGTTGACCAAGAACTACCATTATATTCTTCAACACATGCTAATTGAGAGGATTGTCTACCCGATATAGCTAATCCTGCATTTTGAAAACCCGCAGCTGCTCCATGACTTCTACCAGTAATTAAAGTACCCCCTGTTGACCAAGATGAACCATTATATTCTTCTGTATTAGTTAAATAAGCAGGATTAAAACCTCCAATAGCTAGCCCCGCATCTTGGGTTCCTGTTCCTGAAAAAAATCTTCTTGCTGTAATTAAAGCACCACCTGCTGCCCATGAGGAACCGTCATATTCTTCTGTACAACTGATATTTGTTGGACTTGGAGATGTACCTTCACCACCAAATGCTAATCCAGCATTTTGTGTTCCTGCACCTCCAGAGTGAGCTCTTCCTGTAATCAAATTACCACCCGCACTCCACGC
>Ga0222719_10006192_pt1 | contig 10211 bp, 16 predicted proteins | sample C33_34DmetaG_FD_165039 | JGI IMG/M metagenome (GOLD analysis project Ga0222719, IMG submission 165039) | Estuarine water microbial communities from San Francisco Bay, California, United States - C33_34D | ecosystem: Environmental > Aquatic > Marine > Unclassified | place: USA: California...
TTACAGCCTTTTTCACGGCCTTTACGGCCTTTTTAAGAGGCTTTTTGCTACCGTTAAGCTTACCCATGATAAGCCCCTATTAAACAGCAGCAGAGAAAGGAGTAGCTTCTGTGCCAGTGGCCGCTGTACGGACTGTAACAGAAAACTTGTTGCTAGCAACGTCCTGAATTTCTACCTGTGCGCCAAGAATACCGCCCTTCGTTGTACCGTTCATAGTGATGGTGTCGGTGTCAGCCGCAGTTTCAAAAATAGACGCAGTGTCGCCACCGTCGTTAGCTACAATAGCCATACCAGACATTGTGTCGCTAGAATTAGCAACCTGAACGATATAGTTGTTTGAAGTAACGGTGGTTGCTACAAAGAACTTGTAGATGTTGCCTGTTCCGCTAGCAGCAGGAAGAGTGACAGTCGCACCACTTGCAATATCCAAAACCATAGTACGGCCTGCATTTGCGGCAGATGTCATAGTAGCGTTAGCTGTTACGGAAACGAGAGAGTCAGAGCCAGAAATAAAACCGGCAGTGGAGGTCACGGGACCTGAAAAAGTTGTAGAAGCCATTTTATCACCTCTTGCACAAGGGTTTGCTTTGTAGTCCGTGCAATGTCAGGCGGGCAGAATCCTGTCTACAAAGCTAAAGTTACGCCCAAAACCACTATACATTAAAAAAAAGAGGGCGGCAACAGCCGCCCTCTATGTCTCTACGGGAGACAGTGTTAGGCACCGGGGGTGCCAAAAACGCAACGCCAGTCAGAAACGCCGAAGCTGTAACGCTCACGTGCCTTGAACCGCATATTGCCGGTGTCAAAATCGCCTTCCATGGCAGTCTTGATTGGTGCACGGTTAAAGTACTTGAAGCCGTTCGGTGCATCTGTCTTGATGAAGAAGGCATCGGTGTCCGTCAGGAAGTGGTTAACCACTGCACCTTCTGGAAGCATACCCATGCTCTTCATTGCGTTCAGATCGTTGTCAGCAGTAGCTGAGCGCAGGTTTGAATTGATTACCCGCTCTGCAATGAATTGCAGTTCTTTCGGAATAATCAGCTTCATGCCGCGTACAGCAACCTTCAGACCACGCTCATCAGTGAAGCCCGCAATGTCAATCAGCATCTGCTCAAGAGAAGTCTCGTTGAGGTCAGCCGCAGTTGACAGCAGGTTACGCTGGTTGCCTGAGAGTGAAGGGTGTGCTGAAGAGCAAAGTGCCGCACCGTCGCCGATTGGGCTGCCTGTGCTGAACGCATTGTTCAGGATGGAAGCAGCTTTGATCTGCTTGGTCTGAGCCATTGAACGGGCCAGAGCCTTGGTGTAGCGTGATGCCAGACGGTCGTACAAGTTATCTTCGATGGCTTCCTCAGTAATTGAGAACGCCAGAGCGATTGTTTCATGTGTGTACCGTGCTGTGTAGGTCTCTTGAGCGTCGTCAAAGTTGATGGCTGCGCCTTCACCTTTAACTGGGGCTGTTGAGAAACCACCGAGCATCACCTCTTCTTCAAATGCACGATCTGAAGACTCTTCATCGAAGATTTCAGCGTGTTCATTTTCGTAGCGATCATACTCAAGACCGAACAAGGCATTTAGGCCGGGCTCAAGCTCTTTCGCTAGTTGTGCGCGAGAAATAGCCATTTTCTATGTCCCTCCTTAAATGCCAGTGCTTGCTGCTGTAGTCTGAGAGTCAGAGCTAGAGCATGGAGCATTGTGGTGGAAGTTAAACCGAACTACGTAATTCACACCTGCTGCATCGTAGTCGAGGTTAGCACTGTCACCAGTGAGACCAACGACACGCATGAACAGTGTTGCTGTAGTAGCAACAGTGGAAATGTCGAGTTCAGCAGTGGAACGACCGGTTGCAGTTGAACCGGAAGTTGCGGTTGCCAAAGATGCGTTAGCAAAGATGTTTGACAGTGCAGTTGCACGGTCAGTTGAGCTACCATCTGCGGCTACCATGAACAACTGGTTTGGATTGTCTGCAACGAAAGCCTTCACAGGGAAGTTTGTGTCTACGCTTACGTTGTTAGCACCGGGCCAGTAGTTTTTGAAGACAGGCTTCTTTGAAGAGCTATCTACGTATTCTACGCCCATCAGAACCCCAAGAGCGGGAACCGTACCACCGTTTGCATTACCAACAAGGTCGATAACACCAGCAGCCAGTGGAATTACTGGCGAATACTGATAAATCGCATTAGTGTTGGTTGCTGCAATCTCATATTGAGTTACACCAGTAGTGTTGGCACCTGCGCCATTAAGCCCGATAGGACGAAGACCAAAGGCAGTATCTTGATTTGCCATTTTTGTTTCTCCTAATCAGAGCGACCCTATCTTTGTGGGCCGCCAAAGGTTACACGAGATTGACGGTCAGGTTTGCTGATCGTCATGGTTGAATGTGCATTCTCACGCATCATATCGTGATCCACTGCTTGCATCTGGTCAGAGTTCCTTTGTGAAAAGTATTCTGTCCGTTCTGCCACAGTTTCCAACGGAATCCGTGCGAGAATAAGTCCACCTACTCCAAACACACCTTCATATTTACCTGATTCCACTACCGGGGCCTCAAAGTCAGGGTACTCATCCTTACGAACCAGTTCCCAACCTTCGCGCATTTTTGCGCTGACGTTTTTAGTATCGTCAAAACCACGGGTCTCAGCCCTGATCCAACGATGCTTAAAACCATCCGGTGCAGGCGGTGCGTCTAACATAGACGGGGGAGCCCACGGCTTACGCCTTGCCGTCTTCTCCCTAGATTGGTTTGCGCGAGAAGCACGTTTAACAGTACCTTCAAACATTTCGTTTTGTTCTTCAGCCATTTCACTTACTCCTTCACGTATTTCGCGTATTCTTCAAGCGGCACACCCAATTTCTTCGCTATCGCGACTTGGCTAGGGGTGAGTCTAACCTTTTTCCCACTACTGCGCCCAGAACTACTGCGGGATACGGAAGCAACCGTCTGAGCGGGCCGTTTGCTACCACCGTTAAGCTTATGCGGAAACTCGTTCGCTATACGCCTATCGAGTTCAGTATAGTACTCATCGGACTGCGGGTCAAATCCTTCGTCTTCAACAAGCTTTTTATGTATTCCAAAAGCCGCATATGTCATAGCCTCATCTGAGCCAAACCACTCGTTGCGGTGCGCCCAACGCTCCGCTTTAGGGTCTGGACGACGGGGCTGTTGCTGCGGCATCGGCTGATTTACACGGGCTTCTTGTTGGGCTTTAGTCTGCTGAGCATAACGCTCTTGCTGAACTTTAGCCTGCTGAGCACGGTCGTTTTCGATAGCCAGCCTTGTAATTTTACGCTGAGCCTCAATAACCCCATTAGTATCGCCCATTTCAATCGACCGAGCAAGTTCCTGCTCAGCGGTAGCCATTTGGGTTTCGACACGACTGCTGTACTCGTTTACATAGTTCGTGTCCAAAGCGTCCATACGTTGCTTTAACTGTTGGGCTTCAGCCTGAACACCCTGTGCGTATTTCAACGCTTCCTCGCGTTGACGCTCCGCCTCACGCATCTTTTTTGTTAGCCGATCAATGCGCTTCTGAGTAGCATTCTCCGCCTTATCAAAATTATCATCTTCTGATGCCTGCTGAACGTCCTGTTCGGCTTCATCATTATCTACATCAACCTCAGTTTCCTGAGAATCATCCAGATCCAATTCAATCTGTTCTTTGCCTTCTGCCATTTTTATCTCCTAGAAATGCAAAATATCTTCAGGTTCTTGAATACGAGCCAAGATTTCGTCATCGTTTAAAATGCGAACTTCACCGCCATCAATCTTAAAACGCGAACCAGCGTAACGAGCAAACATCACCCAGTTACCCTTTTCGCACCACGGACCAGACGGAAACTTTTCCGCGTCCTTGTAAGCCAGAGGCCCTACCTTTAGGACATAGCCAACCTGTGTAGATACATTCTGCTCATCCAAAACTTGGTTTGGCAGATAAATGCCACCATCCGTCTTGCCTTTGCCGCGATAGGGCAAAATAAGCAAACGCCAACCCGTAGGGTCTGGCAATCTTTCTAGGAGAGAGCCCCCAATTTTTTCGGGGTCTAAGGCTTTATCGGTTACATCAACATAAGCTTCCGCGAGGTTTGCGACACCTTTAGATGCACCTTCAATATCAAGTTTTTGCGCTTCAGTCATTGCTTTGCTCCTGTTTTTCTAGCAGGCCCTTGAGTTCCTGTTCCACGTGATCTAGGGATTTTAAATTGCCCATAAGCTCACGATACTGCTCCATGTTCTTAACATTGTCATAAATCAACAAGTCTTGAACCGCTTTCCGCCGCTCTTTAATTACCCTAAAAACAGCTTCAGCAAAATATATTTCATCCAATCTGATATCTCCGCGTTAAATCTGATATATTATTATACCATATCTAAGGCAAAGTCACGTGTTTCTTTATTGCGGCGAAGCCAACCTTTTCCAAACGTGTTGAACGTCCGCAGACTGCGGTAGAACGCCTCGCGCTCCTTAGTCACAGCCTCAATGATGTCTTCGGCAGAATACTCCTTTACGGCTTCCAGCGTCTTCGGGCCAATGGCACCGTCCTGTGCAGCCATAACAGCCTTCTGTAAAGCTTTGGCCGCTCTCGACGGCCCGCTGTTCACGGCCCAGTCAAATATGCAAAAATCAACGCCGTTGGGCAGTTCGTCACCCTTAACTTTGTCCCAGTATCCCTGTTTATAAATTAACTGCACGTGCTCTTCGGGGATGTTCTTTAATTCCTGAACATCTTCTAAAGGCCTACCCAAAAAGTCTGAGTAAGTTTTGTGCGTAATCCCCTTGTTAGTTGCACCGCCGGGATCTTCCGGGTGGTCAACAAAACCGCCTTCGTGCTTTAGCACCATATCAAGGCTTTTGAAGAAATTGGCGTCCATTAACGACCTTTCATATATTTGCTCACAGCGCGGTTACCAAACCAAAATGACATAATGGCGGCAAACAAGCCTTGAGTCTCTGGAGTCCACATCAGCGTTACCGCATCCTTCCAATCACCGCCGGTCTCCATTACTTTTACAATAATCACGACTTCTGTCGCAGCGAACATTAAGAAGAAGGCATAAGTAATAACAGGCCTAACACTACCGCGAAGAGCGTTGACAAATCCGCCAGCGTCAATGCTTCGATCATGCTCATATATGCCCTTCGTTTCGGCTATATCCGCCTGCTTGTCTAATTCTTGCAATTTCAGCGCGGAGCGTTTCTCCATCAATTCGGCTTCCATCTTCATGGTTTCGAGTTTCTGTTTGTGCTCCTGACCGGCCTTGAAGAAATTCAGGACTTCCGGAAGAAAGCTTGTCCCAAAGCCCAGTAAACTCCCAAGCAAACTCATCATTTTCAAGTCTCCTCTTCATATCCGCTATGCGGCGTTTCAAATCTGCTACTACCTCATCCATCGGTAATCGTAAACCGCACATTCGGATGGTCGGGGTAATTCACCACGACCTGACCCTCTGGACAATCGTAATGGATATAGGCAATTAGTGTGGCTTCACCTAATGCTACCTTATCCGGATTGTCCAAAGTTATAGAATACGCGAAGGTGTCTACCCTATCCGTGGCAGGCCCCATAAACTTAGTAATAGACGGCGTAGCCTTGTGAACAAAAAGCTCACTGTCGCGAACGTCCAAAATAAAATCCGTCACAGTGCAGTCATCACGGTGCTTTTCCCGCGCAACAGCGACTTTAAACTCGCCATTGCGCGGTCCATCAGAAATCTCAAAATGTTCGGGAGCCCATGTCAAGATGGGGTCGTCAAACCCAATTCTATCATACAAAGTGTATCCACCGCCTATCAGGGCAAGTGTGGCGGTAATAACGCCGATACCTTTGGTTATGTTCTCTACGTCTATCAATACACTCTCACCGTATCTTCCGATACATATTTAGGTACACAATAAGATGTTACTCTATCTTTAGGGTCTAAGTAACTGTAATGTTTATAATTACCATAACGCTTAGCTACTTGCGCCGCAAAATAGTTACAGTCGTCAATACTTCTGAAGTACATATCGCCGCTAACTAATTGCCTGCTATCCCCTGTACCTAAGTAAACCAGAAGCAAAAATACGTGCATCATTCACCCGACTTGGTCTCCTTTGACCCCGCACTCTTGCTGTTGACATACAAACCGAACCAAGCCGCACCGGCACCCACGATTACAGAAACAAAACCGGCCTGTGCATTATTCGGCTGCGGCAAGGCCATAAACCATTGGCAAGTCTGGTAAAACACCACCATGTAGCTCAAGATGAGCAGGCGGGGGACTATACGCCACGCATCTAATTTTTCTGGTGTCATATTTTACCTCTCATCCATAACGCCCAAGCAACTAACGCCATCAAACCAATTACAAGGATCAAAGCTATTACAATGTAGCCCACTGTCTCCATGAACTCTTCACGCTTGCGCCTAGCTAGCTCCTCCTGTACCCGCCTAGATTTACGGGCTTCCGCCTGAAATTTTTGCCAGTCGCTCCAAAGCCCCGGACGACCAGCATAAATCATAAACTGCTTTAACTGCTCTTCTTGCTCCCGTATCTTTTCCAGAGCCATAAACTCTTCAAGATCAGGAGTATTTACGCCTCTAGCCTTCTTCTTACTGCCTTTGCGTTGTAATTCCTCTTTCGCTGTTACAAACTTTGCTATCGCTTCGCCAGCAGCAGTTAGCTCCCTACCGTTCTGGACGCATTGCTTTATAACGGCAAATGCCGCGTTTGCGGCAGCCACTTCTGCTAACATTTAAGCCCCCAAGTTTTTTCTATCTACACCCCGCGTACTACCCCGCCTTTTTTCATTTTCTTTGGTTTGTTCTTCCCAGCATTAGATAAAGCAATGGCTACAGCCTGTTTTTGCTTGTAGCCCTCGCCCATCAATTTACTGATGTTCTTACTAATAGTTTTCGGGCTAGACCCGCCAGCTAACGGCATTAGCTGCAACTATTGTAGCCGCCACCTTTTACAGCAGCACCCATGCCACGAGCCGTTGCACGACCCATGCTCATTGGAACCTTTACGTCGGCTGTCTTGCCATACGGAATGCGACCCTGACCCTTGATTTCGGCATACTCTACTGCCTTGGGTGCCGCACCCGGCTTATTTGTTACAATTTTTACTGCGCTCATTTTAGTCTCCTCGTTGTTTAATGAACTCACGCTGCATCGCAGCATCAATCCGTTGCTGAGTCTGCCGCTCTTGGCTAGCCAACCTCTGCTGGAACTGGTCTGCCCGCATCCGCTGACCGGCTGCTTCAAGATTAAGTTTGGCTTGCGCCTCCTGTGAATCCGCCTGTTCGGACTGCGCCTTGATCTGAAGCTCCTGCTCTTTAAGCTGAACCAACGGATCAGGGCCTTGACCAGAAACCTGCTGAGACATCTGCTTGACCATCTGCATACCCTCTGCAATGAACTGTGCAGTCATGCCCTCAATTTGAAGCATCTCTTCCTCAGTAGCCGCTTCGCCGCCCGCGGCCTGACGGCTCTGAATAAACGCTACCGCCGCCTTTTCACGAGCAGCAATCCGAACGTGCTCCATGATATGCTTCTGCAAAGCCATAGCAATGGCAGGCATACCACCAACCATCGGCGTCGAGCCAAAGACCATATGCGCCATAATGTGCGCCTCATGCTCCTGACCCTCAAACGCCTTCAACTGGATCATGTCCATCGCGTCGATGTTTTCCTGTGCAGGGTCTTTAGGTGTCGGCTCTTCATCAGGAATACGCTTCATAATGCGGTCTGTGTCACGAACACCTAGCGCATCGTACATATCCCGATACACTTCATACATATTGTGCATTTCAGGAGCCGCACCAGCTAGCTGCAACTTAGTCTGAGCCAAAGCAATTCTCTGCGCCTGACTAAATACATTAGGATCAGAAATCGGTAGAACGTCCACCCGGTCATCAAAATCTGTCCGCATGACCGTCGAGTCCGCACCCTCTACAGAATACGGATACTCCTGCGGCAAGCTCTCACCCATCACACGGGCAAGGATTTTAAACTCCTGCCTCATGCCATAGTGCAACCGCTTATGCACCGCACTCATCACACGGGAGCCCTGCTCCAACAAAGCAATAGTCGTACCCACAGCAGCCTGCTGGTTGCCGTCACCGACCTTCATGTCAGTAATCGTAGCAAACCTCTGACCTGCATCGACCACAAAACCTAACAAAGCAAACAAGGTTTGGTCGGGGCCTTTGAAGGGCAGCGGCATCAGGCTGTCACGGATAGCCCCTCCGGGTGCGTCCACATCTCTGAACTCTCCGGGCTGAAGCGGATCATCGTCATCTCTGATACGAAGTCCACGGGCTTTGAAACCCGCAGGGAGGTTGGACAAAGTACCAGCGTCAATCAACTGCCTCAGTGCCGCCGTGGCGGTCCGTGACAGTCCGCCAATGGTGTGAATAAGACCCAATCCATAAAAACCAAACCCCGGAAGGAACTTGAAATGCACAAAATATTGTATCTTGCGCCGTAACTCATCCTCTTCACGGTAATTCCTACGAATCGACAAAATCTGGCCGTTGTCCTGACTAATGGTGACAACATATGGTACCTTAATACCAGTGGGCTCCTCGTCCTCATCTAAATCTTCGTAGCCTTCAATATCCAAATCAACATGACATTCCAAAATAGTGCAGTCATAGTCGATTTGAGACGGGGAAACACCATCAATACGGTCAATCTCGCTATCTACGCTATCTAGCTCTGCCTGTGCAGGAATAACCGGAATGTCCAGATAAAAACCCGCAACCTGCTTCTTCCGCAAATCATTTAATGACATACGAACAACTTGCGTAATATTTGGGCAAGTGTCTAAATCAGATGTCTCATAAGGCACAATAAGGTTTTCAGCAGGAATAAACTTACTTACTGCCCGCCCTAACGTCTCATCGTAGTAAACCTTTTTGAACGTGCTGCCCGCCAATGGCAAATAAAACAGCATCTGATCCATATCAGGCGTGTAATCCTCCATCACCGTGGTGATGTAGTAATTCATAAACTGCTTTACGCGCTGAGCTTGAGACTGCTTTTCCCGTGTTTCCGACCCCATAACAGCAGTTCGCACCGGACCCGTTGCTGGCAACAACTCATTGAACGCCTGCGCCTGAAATTGAGTAGCCGCTTCAGCCAACAAAGGATGCGTGACCCCGGAGGCCCCCCGGAAGGGCTGGGTTCTTTCCTCGTAGTTAAATCCAAGCAAATCAAGACCGTTTGCGTAAGCATCTTCCCAATCCTGCCTACCCGCCTTGTTAGAATCAAACTCAGCAAGTAGCTCACTAGCTATGCGCCCAAGCTCCCGCTCCGGCATCTCTTCAGCCAAATTCATATAAAAATCATCGCCCGTGCCGCGCTGATCTTCAGGGTCAAAATCAATAGTAACACCGCCGTCTTCGTCCGGCGTCACCTCAATATCCATGCCCTCCGCCATGCCCTCAAAAGCCACGACGTTGTCCATGCTGCCCGGAACCTCTAGCTCCACTTCAGCGGCTAAATCCTCTGGATCAAGCTGAGATGGGACATTCTTGTCCATCATACCACCAATTGGTTCACGTGCCATGCGTTATCTCCTTCAAGACTAACTTACCATAGTCCTATACATATTCCTAGCGACAGGTGCTAAACTGCCCACGCCCCGTGGGCCGCGGTTCATGTTCCGCGCAACGTCGGCCAAACTTACTACGCCGCCTTCTGCTTTGTTTACTACGGCCCTCGCCGCAACAGCCTCCGGTTTGTACGGCCCGTCAATCATTTCACCGCCATTCCAATACCGTACCTCAGTCTTGATGTTAGGTATTCCTAATTCTTTAGCTACCGCCGCACGAGTGTTACCCTCCATAAGGTACGCCTCGCCCTTGTGGTTCACACCAACAACAACCTTGTTGCCCGCCTGATCCGGATCAAAGCCTTCGGTCTTAATCTGCTCCAACAGCCTGTCAAAGTTGGGGTCCCCCGGCCCACGGGTCTCACCCATAGCACCCGGCAACTGCGTTAACTCATCCGTAGACAAGAACATATCCGTGTTGCGCGAACCTAAATTCGCGGTTATCGGCCCACGAAGCATAGACGGCTCTGTGTCCGCGTAACGCTCCTCAGTAAACCGAATGTTACTTTCTAACCACTCTTTTCCAGAGTCTGGCCTAGATACCGCCGGGTTGTCTTGGTAAAACTCAAAATCTTGTGGGGTTGCGATAGATTTTTCTATAGGCATCCTCGCACTG
>Ga0222719_10006193_pt1 | contig 10211 bp, 7 predicted proteins | sample C33_34DmetaG_FD_165039 | JGI IMG/M metagenome (GOLD analysis project Ga0222719, IMG submission 165039) | Estuarine water microbial communities from San Francisco Bay, California, United States - C33_34D | ecosystem: Environmental > Aquatic > Marine > Unclassified | place: USA: California...
GTGCGGCTAATGAACGTATTGGCCCTTGTGTGAATCTCGCGCTGGATACAAGGTTGGCACCAGACCATTGCAGTAGATCAATAAAGGAGCTACCCGTGACAAGAACCGTGCACTGTAGGCGCTACAAAGAAGAACTAGAGGGTCTCGATCGAGCACCACTGCCGGGCCCCAAAGGTCAGGAGATTTTTGAAACCGTGTCGAAGAAGGCATGGCTCGAGTGGCAGGCGGAGCAAACAATGCTTATTAATGAGAAACATTTGAGCATGATGGATCCCGATTCGCGCAAATACCTCCAACAACAAATGGACAGATTTCTTGCGGGAGACAGCTATGATCGCGCCGAAGGGTATGTAGCGCCCACGGAGTGAGCATTCGTCGCCGATGCCACATACACTATTGGCGTTAACTATGACCAATCCACGATTTTGGAATCGATTTATGCGCGTGCTTCCTTGGGCCGTTACCGTTGGGATCTGTTTTGTAGTCACAGGCTTATTAACTGGCATTAAATACCTTCAATATGCCAATGCTATGGCAATGGTAGAGAGCTTTCCGCCGCCTTATTCAGTCGTGAGCGCCGAAAATGTTGCGGCCACCGAATGGACACCTGTGCGCAGGCTCACAGGCACGGTAAGAGCGCCTCAATTCGTACAAATTGCCGCGGAGGCCACAGGCCGTGTCATCGAATTACCCGCCGCTGCTGGTCATATCGTGAATACCGGCGACATTGTGCTCAAACTGTTTGATGAAGACTTAAAAGCTCAGCGAGACGCTTTGGTTGCGGATCTTAATTTGGTCAAAGTACAGCTGGAGCGAGTCCAAAAGCTCAAGCAACAGTCGCTGGCCTCACAAGACCAGCTCGATACGTTGCTCGCTCGCGGAGAGAGCTTACGCGCGCAAATCGCATCAACCGATGCGCAACTGAGTCGGCTCACTCTTCGGGCTCCCTTCACTGGCAGACTCGGCATTTATACCCAATCGGTAGGCGACCTCATTCGGACGGGTGACATACTCACGACACTAACCGGAGTTAGCAGTGCGCGTTGGATTGATTTTAAGATACCCCAAGGCGTTGCCCGAGTGAGTCCCGGCGATACTGTGCGCATCATGTCACTCAACGATGAGCTGCTTGGTGAAGCAACCATTATTGCCGTCTCGGATGCTCTTACAAGCGGATTGCGGGCCTACGATGTGCGCGCCGAGATCGAAGACGCCAGCCTGCGTCATGGGGAGCTTGTTCTAGTCGAGGTGCGCACCCGAGACGCCCGAATTACCTTTTCATTACCAGGGCCCGCTGTCCGCTGGGATATCGAAGGCCCCCATGTCTTTGTGCTGAGAGACGCGGAACCTAATGCCCATGTTAGGCATCGGGCTGAGCTCCGCCGGATCAGTGTGCTGGGTGATCAAGATGGACGAGTCATTGCACTTGGGGATATTAAAGAAGGCGAGACCATTGCTTTTAACGGCGCGTTTAAGCTCAGTGATGATAGCCTCGTCAAGATCGCCGGTGAGGAGCGGGGGCGATGAACGCCCACCCCGAAACAGTGCCACGCTGGACCGACCTTTTCGTCACGCGACCTGTTATCGCCGTTGTTTTATCGCTAGCGCTGCTACTTATCGGTATTCGCTCTGCTTTTGAGCTTCCCGTTATTCAATTTCCCGTCATTCAAAGCTCGTCACTGGAAATAAGTACTATTTATCCCGGGGCCAGCGCAGAAACTGTACGAGGCTTTGTCTCGGAACCTATTGAGCGCGTCGCTGCCAGCGTCCCAGGCGTTGACTACGTCGATTCAACCACCACCAGCGGCTCAAGCTTGGTAAGGGTTTGGCTTAAGCTCAATGAGAACAGTACCGATGCCTTAGCTGAGCTCAATACGCGCCTGAGCCAAATCCGCTATGAATTGCCCGATGGTACTGAAGATCCGTCCATTGAGGTCGTCCGCGCAGACAGCCCCTATGCCAGCTTTTATTTAGCGCTCAGCGTGCCAAAGGACGAAACTCGGGCTTCTATCACCGATCTTATGCAGCGGGATATTTTGCCGCGGCTAACGTCAATTCCCGATGTACAAAACGCGATTAACTCGGGTATCCGACCCGCCATGCGTATCTGGCTAGATACACCGCGTATGGCGGCACTCGATGTGAGTGCGAGCGATATTCAAAATGCGCTTCGAAGTAACAACGTCATCAGTACGCTGGGGCGTTCACAGAACAACACACAGCAGGTCGACCTGGTTGGGAATACCGAAGCGCGGACGCCTGAGGACTTTGCCAATATCGTACTCAAGACGGGCGATGGCGTTGATGTCCGCCTCGGTGATATCGCACGCATTGAAGCGGGTGCTGAGGAAGCCCGCCGCTTGACCCGCTACAGCGAGACAGACGTGGTATTTATTGGGATTTACCCATCCCCTGGTGCGAATGAAATTGCCGTCGCAGACGCCCTATACGCTGAAGTTGCTGCGATTAATGAATCCCTGCCGGATGATCTCGAATTCTTTATCGCGTATGACGTAACGCAGTATATGCGCGACGCGCTGAGGGATATTTTTATTACGCTCGCCGAAACCATTGTCTTGGTAGGTTTCGTAGTCGTGGCCCTTATGGGTTCATTTCGAACTGCCTTAGTGCCGCTCCTCACAATTCCTATTTCGCTGCTCGGAGCGACAGCCGCCATGTCGCTAATGGGCTTTTCATTGAACCTGCTCACTATTTTGGCAATCGTCTTATCGGTGGGCTTGGTAGTCGATGACGCCATTGTGGTCGTGGAAAATGTCGCCAGAAATCTGCGTGAAGGCATGACCCGCCGCCAGGCTGCGCTTGCTTCATCCCGAAGACTTCTTGCACCCATTGTTGCAATGACCGTTACCCTCGCCGCAGTCTATGCGCCCATCGGGCTGCTTAGCGGCCTTACAGGCGTCTTGTTTAAAGAGTTTGCATTTACCCTCGCGGTCGCCGTACTGATATCTGGCGTTGTCGCTCTAACGCTCTCCCCTATCATGAGTGCCTGGGTGTGCCCTGACCAAGGCCATGAAACGGTAGCGTCCCGCTGGGTTAATAAACGTTTCGACGCATCGGCGACTGTTTATGCCAAAGTAGTGGACTTCTCACTGCAGTACCGCTGGCAGCTCATTGTTGCGGGCGTGTTTTTCAGCCTTTCAACTGTGCCGCTATACCATTACTCCTTAAAGGAACTGGCGCCTGTTGAAGACCAAAGCGGCGTGACCATCGTCGCCGACGCAGCGCCCGACAGCGCGATCGAAGATACCTTTGCCAACATGCGCCAAGTCGTCAGTACCCTTGCGCAATATGAAGGCGCGCTTCAAATATGGCACGTAGCTTTATCTTCGGGAGGCTACGGCGGTCAGGACTTCGTGGAAACCGGCGATCGAGATTGGGCGCTACAAGATCGTGTTTTTGAGATGTACGATGACCTCAAGCAAATCGCATCTCTAAGCGTATTTCCAATCATGGATTCCAGTCTGCCTAGCGCCGGGCAATTTGATGTCGAGGTAGCCATAAGTAGTTCTCACGATGCGGCGACAATGCTGCCTTACGCGCAGCAGCTTGTGAAAGCGGCTGAAGAGTCCGGCCTGTTTATGTTCGCCGATACCGATCTTCGCGTGGATCTCGTACAAGCGCGAATCGACATTGATAAACAGCGCGTTGCAGATCTCGGCATGTCATTAAGCGATATTTCAAACCAAATCGGGTTACTTAATTCTGAAGCCTATGTCACGCGCTTTGACGACCGGGGACGCGCTTATCGCGTGATCCCTAAAGTGGCTAAAAGTGAGCGTACCTCACCTGAAGCCATTCTTGACATGCCGATTCGGACACCCACGGGTGAACTCATTCCTCTTGGCGCGCTAGCTACCTTAGAACGAGTCACGGCACCTCGCGCGCTCACGCGGTTCCAACAGAAAAATGCATTCAAAATTTATGGCGGCGTTATTCCCGGTACAACAAAAGAGCAGGGACTGGCGTTTATCGAGAAGACGGCAGCTGCGATCTTACCCAACGGTTATGTTCTAGACTACACCGGAGAATCCCGAGAGATTCGCAGTGAAGGCAATACGCTTCTGGGTGTGCTCGCGCTTGCCATGGCGCTCGTCTTTTTCGTGCTGTCCATTCAATTTAATAGCTTCAGAGATCCGCTCATTATTCTGCTTGGCTCGATCCCTCTTGCCCTGTTTGCGGCGCTAGTCATCACCTTTAGCAATTTAACAACCATCAATATCTATTCTCAGGTTGGCCTCATTACGCTTGCCGGGCTCGTGGCAAAGAACGCGATATTAATCGTAGAGTTTGCCAACCAGGCTCAGCGCGATGGCCTCGCCAAGATCGACGCCATTCGCGCCGCTTCGGCAAGCCGCCTGCGCCCGGTTCTAATGACGACTGGCGCAACGGTATTAGGCCACTTTCCGCTCATTCTCGTGTCAGGAGCAGGTTCGGAAGCACGCAACAGTATTGGCTTTATATTGGTGGTGGGTATGCTCATCGGCACGTTCTTTACGCTGGTTATGTTACCTGCGATCTATGCGGTCTTAGCGTCTGATCATGGTACAGAGATTGCTGATCAAGCCGACGGGATAACAGTGCCACCTTCGGCTATTGTCCAGGTAGATGCGGGTTAACTCGCGCTTGACCTTATGCTGCGACAAAGGTTTAATACGCGGCCTCCACATTTGGCCCAGATAGCTCAGTTGGTAGAGCAGGGGATTGAAAATCCCCGTGTCGGCGGTTCGATTCCGTCTCTGGGCACCACTACTTTCTCAAAGCTACTGACACCAACGGTTTTAACCCGCTTGCGCTAAGTCTCTACCACAAAGCTCCAGACACTCATTGATTACTGATCCAGAGAATCTGATAGGGGCGAAGTGTCATCTCCGCTGAAGCATCTGACAGGCGAGTGCCTGAGACCAAGTCATACCACTCATCGGTGAGAATCAGATTAAGCTCCGAAAGCATCAACGTCTGCGGCTTACTGGAGACGTTGTAGACGCAAAAAATGCTTTGCCGGCGATCCTGACTCTGACGCCAAAAACCTAACAGCTCAGTCGCCAGTCGCAGGGTAAATTGAGTGGCATTAGGGTGAAATGCTCGCTGCTGCTGCCGCAGCGCAATCAGGGCTGATAGCTGCCGTAACACCGTTGAATGCTCGGAGTCCGGATCGTCAAGAACCTTCTCGAGTTCATCTAGCGCCCATTGATGTCGATTTATCGAGCGATTCCTGCCGGTATGTTCAACACGCTCATGGTCATTGCGGGTACCAAGAAGAGAGTGAATGTAGAATGCCGGTATGCCCTCAAGTCCCAACATCACCGCATGGGCACATAGAAACCGCTGAATACCGAGATCGTCCACCCCCTCATAAGTCCCCGCCAGCGCATCTCGGAGGGCTATGTTGATTTCATAAGGCTTTCTCTTACCGCCAGTCTCTCGATAAGAAACCAGACCGCCAAAAGACGTCGTCGTGTCGATCAGGCGGTCAATTTCAGCCTCGGACAGCAACCCCTCTGCAGGCCGCAAACCAATACCGTCGTGAGACGCGATAAAGTTGAAATAGGTTGTGCCGTCCTGCGCGGGCGGCATACTCATCATCCATTGGCTCAAATACCGGCTGTTTCCCGACAACAGGCAATCTAACAAAAGCGGAGGTAAAGAGAAGTTGTATACCGCGTGGGCTTGATTGGCGTTTCCAAAGTAGGACAAGTTTTCCCTGTTGGGGAGATTTGTCTCGGTAATCAATACCGCATCGGGAGCCGCACACTCAATCATGGTGCGAAGTAATCGAACAATGGCATGGGTTTGAGGCTGGTTGACACAGGTGGTTCCCGAGGCCTTCCAAACAAAAGCCACCGCATCTAATCGGAAAATGCGGACACCTGCATCCAGCTGCTGGCGAATAATCCCCAAGAATTCGTTCAACACTGCGGGGTTTCTAAAATCAAAATCGACCTGGTCAGCGCTGAACGTGCACCACACTGATCGCTCCCCATTAGCGGTCTCGACCGGCATCAACAACGAGCTGGTACGGGGCCTTACCACCTTGGACGTATCGAAGTTCTGCTCGGGCACGAAAAAGTAATCGGCACCCGGATTGAGCCCCTGGCGAAAATTTTCGAACCAGGCGGACCGGCTTGAGCAATGGTTAAGGACCACATCGGCCATCACCTTATAACGTTGGCTCAGAGACGTAATATCACTCCAATCCCCAAGCGCCTCGTTGACACTCGAGTAATCCATCACTGCAAAGCCATCGTCAGAGGTCCACGGATGGAACGGCAGGATATGAACCCAACTGATGACGCTCTTCAGGTACGCCGACATAAAATCGCCGAGGACCTGTAAGGGCGCCTCGCCCTCAGAAAGGATGGAGTCGCCGTAGGTAATCAAAGCGACGTCCTTCTCGCTCCAGATATTCCGGTGCGCCTTAGGACCCGTTTGCTCTGGAGACAAGCCCAAGGTGACTAAAAACCGCTGCAGCCACTCCTGCTGCTGCTCTTCCTCAACCAACCCGCCATATATTGTATATAGCTGTGGCTTGAGGCGATCAACCAATGCCTCAACTAACATGCGCGTACTCGAGAGTCCCCCGCATTAACACTGAACTCAAGATAGTCCTCTTCGACCGCTTTACGGAGGTCATCCAAGATCTCTGGAATCGCGCTCACCACACGATTCCATGTGGGAATAAAAGGCGCGTCCATTGGCCGCTCGAGGAATTGCTTACCCGCCTCCATGATATTTTCCGCAAAAAGCTCAACCGCGACTTCTTCTTGGTGAATGTCGTAACCGAGTCCGTTCATAATCGCGTTATCCCGGTGAGCCTCCACAAGATCTAACGCCATTCGATAGTAGGTCGCCTTAATTGTTCGAAAGGTTTCCTGATTGAAGACCGTGCCCTGTATGGCCAGCTTTCGGAAAATAGATTTTGCAATGTCCATCGACATCCGCGACAGACCCAGACTCGGGTCCTCCAGGGACAAATTCTGGTGCTTATGATCGTAGTTACTTGCGATATCGACCTGACAAATTTGTCTGCTGTTGTTGCTTCGATACACCTCAGACACGACACCGATCTCTAGCCCCCAATCTGAAGGAATGCGAAGGTCGTTTAACAACTCGCGACGAAAAGCAAATTCACCCGCGAGAATGTATCGGTAGCTGTCCAGATAGGCGAGATATTGAGAGTCACCAACGACTCGCTTCATTGCGCGAATCATTGGCGTGACCAACAGTCGGCAAACGCGACCATTGATTTTGTTATCGGCAACGCGAGGGTAATAGCCCTTACAAAACTCGTAATTAAACAGCGGGTTGGCTACCGGGTAGACCAGACGTGCGAGCAGACTGCGATCGTAAGTCAGAATGTCGCAATCATGCAGCGCTATGGCATCAGCCTTCGCAGTGGCCAACGCATAGCCCATGCAGTACCACACATTTCGCCCCTTCCCTAGCTCTTTAGGTGCGAGCCCTGCCTCTTGTAGCCGCTTATCAATTGCCTGAAGCCGAGGACCATCATTCCAAAGCACCCGATGGTGTTGGGGCAGCTGCCCAAAGAAATCGATCGCATGCTGGTACTCGCCCTGAGTTGCCCGATCTAGGCCTATCACCACCTGACTCAGGTACGGTACCCGAGTCAACTCCTTGACGATGTTTGGCAAAGCCTCTGTGCCAAGCTCCGAGTAAAGGGAGGGCAGGATAAGACCTATCGGTCTTTTTTTGGAGAAGTTGACCAGCGCCTCCTCATAGCTCTCGGTCGACCGATCGCCCAAATTGTGCAAGGTGGTGATGGTTCCGTTCTGAAAGAAATCGCTCACGCCAATGCCTCCTTACCCAATAAGGTTGTCAAGATTGTCTCCACACCCTCGACCCAGCCCTCCGGACCATATAAACGGCTATGGAATGTATTTTCGGTCCTATGGAGAGACGGAAAATCGTGAACCGGAGATCGTATGAGAAGCGCGATGTCTGTGGCCTCGAGTAGAGAGCGATCATTATCGGCATCTCCTACTCCTATGCTCACTACATCTCCTCCTAAATAGTGACCAATTGCCAGCTGCAACCACTCCATCGCCCGCGCCTTGTTATTTGGTCCCATAAGATGAACAAATCGTCCACCGCGAACGCATTGCAATCCGCGATCAGTCATCAACGCTGAGAGGGCCTCGAAGTCCGCATCACTCCCATGCCAAACCAGCGTCTCAGTGAAGTCCCTACGTAAGGCTCGCGCCGCTCCTCGTGCGTCTAGTTGGGTCAACGCCATCACATCATCGACCGAGAGATCCACCAGCGGCTGATAACGCTCAGCCCAGTGTTTCTCAAGGGAATCCAACACGGCCCGCAGCGCGGATCTCGGATAGCCCATGCAATGAGACCAATAAGCTCCGGTGCGTCCGCTATTTTTCGGTATCGGTATGGGCCAATTCGTGGGCACACAAATCAAGGCCCCATTCTCTGCAATGAAGGGCCCAAAGAGATTGAGTGAGCGACACAGAGGAATGACTTCCGCGACTGTCTTGCTGGTACAGGGGATCACCGGGGTACCCAGATTATCCAGCTGTCGAAGGAGTGACTTTGCGGGCGTCGCCTCATAGGTATAGTGATCGAGCAGGGAACCATCAAGATCGGTGTAGATAACGGGACGCTTCATGACACCCTCCCTAGACATCCGCTCACCTTGCGATCCGCGTCTAGCTGCCAGGCCAAGTCAGCACGCTGGGGCAGCACCTCAAATCCGTGTAGCGTTAACCGTTGAAAATATTGCACGAAGTCCTTTACCTGTTGCTCATCCATGAGCGCCCTCCCTGTGGTTTCGCCGCGTTGCGATTGTTGCCTTGCCAATTGTTGCCTTGCCAAATGCTGTTCCTGCTCGAGTCGCCATTGAGCCACCGCCCCAAAGTCAGGGGCCTGGAGCACCAGCAGCAGATCGAGGCGATCAAACAGCGGCTGGTAATCCGCTGCCAAAAATCGGTTCACGTGACCGCGCCACTCACCCTCTGGATCGTGACTACGCTCCAGCTCATTGCAGGGCAACGTCAAATCGGAAGCCGATTGGGCAGGAATGCCGATACACCAGCCTTCCAGCAGGACGACGTCAACGGGCGCACCATAATGGTGCCAGCGCTCGCGGCCAGTGCGATCGTCCTGGGACTTGTCAAAAGCAGGGGTAATCACCTCGCCGGCGCCAGTCAGCAGGTCGTTAATAGACCGACTCATCCAGGCAGTATCATGGGTCCCCGGCACTCCACGAGTCGCAAAAAGCCGGTGCAATTCCCGGGCTCTCGCCGCTCTATCCTCACGCCCAAGATAAAAATCATCGAGTGCAAGCGACGCAACGCTGAGACCGACCTGTCTCTCAAGCAAAACACGTAGTAACGCCGCTAGGGTCGACTTGCCAGACCCCTGACAACCCGAGATCCCAACCAAAATAGGCCTGCCAGCGTCACTGTGCCGCGCAGTTATTAGCGCCAGTGCCTCGAGATACCATTGATTCGCCGTCTGGGCGAAGCCATCGGGGACATCCCGCTCTCTGACAAACCTCTCGATCAGCTCACTGATTTGTTCAACCAAAACGTTACTCTCTTCGCTGGGTCTGCAACTGTGTACCAGTCACAACAACCCCTATCCTGTAGCTCTCACCCGAATCAACGCCCGCAGGCAGAGCTCTCCCATTAAGGAATTAGCAATAATCGTGCCCATTAAGACACATCCAACTCATTTGATTCCAAATCCCCATGCTTAAAACCCTTTTCGCAAAGCTATTCACCGAGAAAAAAACAAAGACAATCAATCTGGCAAACAGGATCTTGGCTCAGCCGCCCTTAACACGCTACACGTGCGCTCTGAATCGTTGGCTCCCCTCCAAGCAGATTATTTATAAAAAGGCGTGACGTGGCATAATGTGGTTTTCTAAAGACCCTCAACATCACCATGACACCTACTGACACACCGCAAGAAAAGCCTGAGCGGCCGGATGCGAATGACCAAGCGCATGCGCCGCAGGGTCGCGTCTGGGTGCCCGCGCTAAAGGAAGCCGCCGGCGCTTTTTTTTCAGCAGCCCTTGTCCTGATCATGGTCTACAGTATTTGGTTCTTTGACTTTCACCCCGAGTTCGTGCGCTTTGCCGATCGCGGCGATGTCTTACCACTAACCGTTACTGGAGATCAGTTCACGCCAGTTCAAGCGGGAAATGGCGGTTATAA
>Ga0222719_10006198_pt1 | contig 10203 bp, 20 predicted proteins | sample C33_34DmetaG_FD_165039 | JGI IMG/M metagenome (GOLD analysis project Ga0222719, IMG submission 165039) | Estuarine water microbial communities from San Francisco Bay, California, United States - C33_34D | ecosystem: Environmental > Aquatic > Marine > Unclassified | place: USA: California...
TGACATAGCAATAGACTGTTCAAGATTTTCTACAAGATCAAGATATTGTACTGGCTCGTATGCCTCAGACACAATCGCAATAGGTTCTCCGCTATCAGTTCGACGTAGACCTACGCCCAGTGAGGGATCAATCCTTGGCCCATCAACGCCACCAAAGCTAGGGTTGAACGCACCAAGAGAAAACTTTTCTACGTTAAAGTTAAGTACATCATGGTTAAACATTTTGATTATCTCTCATCTTTAGGTTGAAACGTATTGAGTGTAGTTGCTGGATGCATTGTGACATCTTGTCACTGTCTTCCAGTTTTACTGAGCCATTCAACTGAAGCTGGCTTAGAACTTCAAGAGTTTCTTCTATAGCTTCAAGCGGTGTCATTAGACCATTCCTCGTATCCCTTTGTTGCCACTGACATTTCGTGTTCAATCCATCCATTAAGTTCGTCTATATCAATATCTTCAATATCAGTATCAAGAGCTACAAGCTCCATGTATTCTTCTACCATTGGTCTGCACCATGCATCACCACCGTAGCGAAGGAAGCGTTGCACATCTTCTACACTTTGAAAGTCAGGCGTATACATTGTCATTCTCCTCTAAGTTGTATATCTTTTAGTGTGTACTCAGCCAGTATACCATTAAATGTATTAGAGATCAAGCACAATCCATTCAATACAGATGGTGCATTGGTCATGGTAAATGTCATGGCTGCCATCAGAGATTCCTCTGCGATGTTTAGATCGTGGTTGTCTTCTTCTTGTAGCAAACTAAGTTCATTATAAACTTGTTCAAATACTCTCATGTTCATTTGATAGCTCCTCTAATACGTCATTCAGTGCGTTCATTAGTTTACTCCATGTCTACTGTGGGATCGCCCCATCTTACTTCTATTTTTTGTTTTAATTTAAACTGCTGACATCCCTCGACATAAGCTTGGTATTGTTTGTCACAATCTTCTTTATTGTACCACCACTTTGGCATTACACTGTAAGACAGTTGTTGAAGTTCGTCCCAATCTTTTTTAGATAGCATAGCTTTGCTCCTTCTTCAGCCATTCAAGTTGCACCATAGCTATATCATAAGCCTGTGCTGGTGTCAAGTCAGTAAGTGAATAGGTGGTGTACTTTAGACCATACTTCTCGCCTGTAGTCTTGATCTTTTTGCGACGGCTTACGTCCCATGTAATCGTCCAGTTATCACCACCGAGTTCTACTTCTACGAAGTCAACTGTCTCCATCTTGCACCTCCAATTCATTTTGTAAGTTGAATAATATTTCGTGCATTTCGTTAAACAGTTTCTCTGATTTATTCCACTGCCCAATGCGAGCCATACTAAATGCGATCTCCATACCCATTGTTGCAAAAGAAAGTTTATCAGATGTTGGTTTATCTTTAATGCTTTTTAATACATCGTCACGAGTCATACTCTACCTCCATGTCGGGGACAAAGCCTTTGTCTGTGAACAAAGTTAGCTCAAAGTCTTTGTCTGTTTTATCAGTGACAGTTACCGTTATGGTTGTGAAGCTTTCAAAGTCGTCACGTTTTACTTTAATGTTATCAACGCTATGTATTCTAAGTCCGTTCATTTTATTTATCCTTTATCCTGCGTTAAATGATGCACAAATTACAGCACCGGGATAGATGTCATCGTCAGGTTCGCCTTCGACCTCACCAAGATATATTACCGATACAAGATCAGGGCGTGATACCCAACTATCGTATAGCAAAAAGTCATCTGATCCATCATAGGGATGCATCTTCTGTGCTTCTTCTGCACTATTAGCAACTACTACAGCACTGTCGTAGGTGTCATAGCCTCTGTTAATATTCTGATATATTTTAAATAGTTTCATTATTCCATTCCTTCCAATTCTTCATGTGTTCTACGGGCAGCTTCATCATAAGTTTCAACTTGGTCTTCAGGCCACCCGTCTTCGAATAACCATTCCAAGTGTGCGTTGAATAAGTTCTCTTTGATGATCTCGTTTTGCATCACACTCATCTGCTTCCTCCATCCAATCTAGTGTTGCGTAATCTTCAGCCTTATCAATAGGATATCCCATTGAAATATATTTATCAACTAAAACATCATAGTCAGGCATAATTATTTCCTTACTTTTTTGTTGTGGATACGCATGATCTCTTGAAACATGTCGTCTTTCTTAGCGAATTTGTTGTGGATACGCATGATCTCTTGAAACATGTCGTCTTTCTTAGCGAACTGATTGAACTGATGCTTACTACAGCAAAGGTTTCTTAGAAACCTATCATAGTTAAAGCATGGTGTGGCAAAGGCTTCCAGCAAAGCTTCTTGAAACTGTTGCTTACGAAGTGTGGATGGCTTCATTCTCACCATCATAGATGAATTTTTTATCTCACGCAACTTAAATAATGTTGCCTCAATATGACTGCGATTGAAACCACCAAAGGGTAGCCGTCCCTCTTTGAACTCTTTGTTGCCACCATCTCTGGTTGAAAAGTGTCGGCTGGTTTCGCCATTAAAGATTGCAATCAACACGCCATGTGTAGAGTTGTTAGCTTCATAGTATGATAGATATGTTTTGTATATCTCAGCAACCTTGGGATCATCTTCTTGCTCTGCCCAGTATTTAGCAAAGTCAGCAAGTGTCCAGTTACTTTTGTTTGTATTCAATGCGATAGCTACACTACCTATATCCTCATCCTCAATCATTACAACGTAGATAGGAATGCCCAAACTTGTAGCAGACAAATACCGATGTTGCCCATCAACTATTCTACCATCCTTATCTATAATAATAGGAATACAGTTAAGAAAATTTCTATTACGCATACTATCTTTGATACGCTCAACATTAAGCTTTTTCACTCTACGATTACCAGTAATTGTACCTAACTTGTAATACATATCCGAGGAAGGCTCGACTTTATAGATAACATTTACTTGCTGAGATTTCTTAAACATTGGTTTAGTCCTTTGGTTTGAAGTTGATTAGTAATGTTTATACTAAGCTACTCGTAGAGTTTCGATAGGTGCGTTTTCAATGTACTGCTTCTGTCGAAGCTGGCGAATGTAGATCACCCACTCAACACGCATGGTTTCTTTGAGAGTCACACGTTTGCCACTGGTGAAGGAGTTGTTTCTGTCACGTCGAGATATGCCACGATCACGGATCACGCCCTGTTCTGTGGCTATGATGTTGCCCAGTGGCACGTACTTGTGTACCAGATTATTCACTAGAACATCACGGCAGTTGCAGTATCCGGTTTCGTACTTGATGTAGTCAGGGTTCATGTTGGTCATTGTTTTACCTTTCAATTTTCTGGGACATCCCAGATTTTATCCAGCCGCTACCATAGCAGCCTTCTTCTTACTTGTACCGTGAGCCGGGAAGCCCACTACTACATTGCGATCCCACTTCTCACATAACATACATGACGCACATGATACGTCATCTTTATAAGTAGCGGGACATACTACTACCTTCCTACCTTTGGGTGTAACTGTATTGGTTGTCTGATCAATAGGTAATACAGTTGCAACAGGCGCTATGTCCATATCACATAGCTTGTCTGCGTGTTCAAGATTGTTGGCCGATACATTAACAGTGAAGCCTAAGTGGTTCATCATATTGACAGTTATGGCGTTCTGGAAGTTATCCAATACGTCATAGTGTGTGTATGTAAACCCACGCTTGCCTTTATTAGCTTTGGCAAGCTCAATACACTTTTCATTGTCCAGCTTCTCCATGTCACCGGGCAAGTCGCCAGCTTGATTGTGACGCCATTTGCTACCCTCTGGCATGTCTTTGATCTTGCTAATGAACGTAGACCAATCGTCACCACGCTCTTCTCTGGTGACTTTATCCCAGTGTAGTTTCAATGGTCCACTATCTGCGTAGCAGCCATTCGATTTGAAGGGACACGAAGTGGGACACGTTGTCGCAGTGCTAGTTGTCACTGCCATCTTGCCTACTTTGGCGTTCTTTGATTTGGGTGTGATGTGAAACATAGTTCAATCCCTTTCAGTTGAATCTGGTACAATTTTCAACGATCTATTTATACAAGCTCGTATATTTTGAAGACCTTCAAATAAAGTTTGTCTTTGATCATGTAGATCATATGCTCCGCTGCTATCTTCATCAACGTCTATTGCGTCTAATATCCTACGCTTTTGGTGCATAGATTTTGCCAGAGCTTTTAGCTCTAACAAAAGCTCTATTTTTATTCTATTATGATCCATTTTTATCTATCCTTTGATTTGGGTGTGATGTGAAACATTTTATTAATCCTCCAGCCATTGATTGAACGTCTTGGGTTGCTCATCCTTTGCCACACACCAGACATAGATGTTATACTCATCCCATAGTTTAGGCGGTGCGTCGGGTTGCGTTTGCTTTTGTAGCATAAGGTAACGTCGGATGCTTGCATCGGTTACAAACATTTTATTCCTCCACTATTTCAATGTCATGTCCTACTGGTACTGTCCACTGCGTCAGATGTACTTTAAATCCTTCTTCGGCAGGGAAACGCTTTCGCATATCTGCCGCCACTTCCATCGCTTGCGTGCTTACAAGGCGAGTATCCAGTTCAATGTGAAAGTAATATTCCCATGCAATTTTAGTCTCGTTTCCGTAATGGTTGCGCTTGCCATTGTCACGGGATACATTTATTCGATGCGTGTTCATTATAGTTCCTCAATTAATTTTGCATACTTAACAGCTTCGGCTACCCATGCCTCTTTCTGTTCATAATTGTAAGCATTTTTAGCGTTCGAAAAAGCTTCGTCATAGGCAAGACGATAAGCTTTTACTTGTAAATTCTCATTGTGTTCCATTTTATTTATCCATAATGTTAGGGTTTTACTATACTAATCTGCACAAAAAGAGGGCGACACAATCAAGCGCCGCCCCTATTTGGTATAGACTATGTTGATAGTTATGCTGCAATTTTAAGTTCAGTTTTGGCGCTCTCAATTCCAGCAAATGCCGCCAGTTCATCCGTTGTCATGCTGGCAAGCTTTGCCAACGCCGCCCGCCGAATTGTCATGGCGTTGCTATCGCCAGTAAACGCTACCGCCTCCGCTACTTTTTTGTCGTGCGATTTCGCCGGGGCAATTGTGTACATTTTATCGGCATTGACGGGGATAGATTTATCAGCAATCTTGGCGTATTCGTGCCATGTTACCTTTGCGATTGCCTCGCAATCAAATGCAACCGTAGACTTTTTAGTTGCCTTTTTGAATTGTTGCTTTTTGGTGTCGTATTTTAAATTCATGGCATGGGACACAACGTATCCAATAACGTGCCGCTTTTCGTGCGACCCTAGCACGTTAACAAGCTTCGACAGTGCCGAATAATCGCCGCAATCGTTAGCATGATCAAACGTCAGGGAAATAATTTCTTGAACGTTATTCTGTCGATTTTTAGTTGTGGTTGCTACACCGTTGATTTTTGGTGCAATGATTTGTGCGAATGATTTCGTCATGATTTTAGGTTCCTATTTTGGTTAATGGTTGCGCCATAATGCGCCATAATATCACGACAGAATTGCCATGATATTATGGCGAATTTCGCTCGATTGTCAGACAAGCGAAAACGCTTGAACGATTACCGTTAGCAATCGCACACTGTCCCCGCCATGCGTTAGGGAAGCCATGCAAGTTATTGCTGCAAGTAATCAATCAACACTTTGTTTTTGGGATTTCCACCTAAGGTAAAGTGATAACTCTTCTAAAATTTAAGAGGGAATTTAAACCCATGATAAATTTCTAAATCATGCTGTTATTGCTAGGTGTTACGCTGGTCCTTCAGCGCCGTACCGTTATCATTCTATGCGATACGTGCTCACCTATATTTATGATTGTCACTTTCAAAACCTATCGAAACCGTGCCGTGTTTGGTAGCTACTAGTCTTCACTATGATCCAAACCGCTAATCCGTTTTTATCTATTCGGTAGATAATAAAATCACCAGTCATAAACCGGGCCATTGCCCTGTGATCCCCCCGGTTTACTATGTTCCTCCGCCCCCAAACCTTGCAACGCTACGCATGCGGCGAAGTTGGTTTTTGGGTACTGGTGACATAATGCCCCGGTAGCACTTTATCCCCGCAACCCGAAGGCTCGTATGGAAACGATGAACCGCCGCTTCCAAAGGGACCGATCAAATCCCCGAAGGGACCGCATCTGGCGTGATCGAATTGGAACCATATAGGAAAAATCGAATTAGTGTAATACTTTGTTTATATATCTCATATACATAAAATTAATATCTCTATATATATTATAAGGTATAGGGCGCATGAATATCATTACGATACCGGAACAAGCGATACAACTAAATGGAGAACTGGCGATACAACTCAGAGTAATAACCTATTGATATCCAACGATTTTACATATGTGTAAAATATAAATGTTCTTGTTTTGTTCATGCTCTTAAATCGCCTATAAGCGTCACACATGAGCGTCAATGTTTTCAGGTATCATTCCACCTAGATCGTCATGGGCGCTATCAGTGATCGTCATAGCGGTGTTCATGTTTTGTTCCCATGTCGTCTATATGGCGCATTTCGGGGGGCGGGGAATGGCGGAAACGCTAGTAGTTGCATATGCAAATATATATAAAAAGGGACGGGTTGGATGGAATGGATAGGCCTTGTCATCATATCATGTGATATTATCTCATATGGTACTATCTCATATATGTAATCTCATATGATACGATCTCATATGATACTATTAAGGTATCTGTTAATCTCAGATGAGACTATCTCATATGATATTGTCTATGGGGCGGGAAAAAAAACTGCGGCGTTGCGGCAGAAGTATAGAAAAGGGACTATAGATAAAATTATCAAAAATAACAGGGGGGTAAAATATAAAATAAAAAAGTAAGGTATCCATAGTGTGACATAAATACAACAAGGCGGTACTAATTAGTTCCTTATTAGTATTATTTTATTATTTTATTAGTATCTCTATTGTATATCTCTATAGTATAGTGTATAATAGTACTATGGAGTATTTAGATAGTAACTATATAGAGCAGTACATTAAACTTGAAGCTTTACTAAAGCAGAGTGTTGATGATCAATGTAATGATGACTTCTTGTCTTTTGTAAGATTAGTAGCACCTTCGATTGTGTCTGACTTCAGGATGGGTCGTCACATTGAAGTACTATCAGACAGACTACAAAAAGTACAGGATGGTCAGATAAAAAGACTGATGGTCTTTCTTCCACCACGTTCCAGTAAGTCTGTTGTGTGTTCCAAGTTGTTTCCTGCATGGTATCTTGGTAAAAACCCTGAACATGAGATTCTTAGTATCTCTCACAGTGATCAACTAGCAAGTGACTTTGGTAGATCAGTACGTGACATAGTAAACACTGAGGAATACCAAAAGGTATTCAAGGGTGTCTCTCTAAGAAGTGATGTCAGGGCTGCTGGTAAGTGGAAGACAAACCATAATGGTACTTACTATGCTGCCGGTGTCAGATCACAGATTGCTGGTCGTGGCGCACATGTAGCTATACTTGATGATGCTATGTCTGAAGAAGATGCGATCTCCAGTGCAGGTAGAAGGTTCATTAAAGAGTGGTATCCTGCGGGACTCAGAACACGTATCATGCCAGACGGTGCCATTGTCATAATCAATACAAGGTATCACTATGATGATCTCTGTGGCTGGCTACTGAAGCAGCAGGAGAATATGTCTGACTATGAAACTATACCGTGGGAGGTAATAAGAATACCTGCATGGGTTGATGAAGAATCTTCTGAATTACTTAATCTTCCTGTGGGTAGCAGTTACTTTCCTGAGTGGAAGTCTGACAGGATACTCAGGATGGATGAGAGCGAGATCAAGGCAAGTAACGGAAGCCGGTACTGGAACGCTCTATATATGCAAGACCCCACACCTGAAGAAGGCGGTATAATAAAAAAACGCTGGATCAAGGATTGGGAATATGATGAACCACCTAGCTGTGATTTTATTGTACAGACATTTGATACAGCCTTCTCCACATCCAATACTGCTGACTATAGTGTCATACAGACATGGGGTATCTTCTATATGTCTCATCAGGATAACGAAGGTTACGAAGACTTTGCTCCACACCTGATACTTCTGGGTAACATCAAGGGACGCTTTGAGTATCCAGAGCTTCGACGGCTGGCGCAGAAACTATACAATGAACATAGACCTGATGTCTGCATGGTTGAAAAGAAGGCATCCGGTCAATCGCTTATACAGGATATGCGTAGGGGTGGCCTACCAGTAATGGAATATCTGCCTGACAGAGATAAGGTATCCAGAGTTTATGCAGCAACTCCTATCATGGAAGCAGGTCGTCTATGGATACCCAAGGGTAAGAAGTGGGCAGATGACCTCATAGAAGAACTTATACGGTTTCCTAATGCAGCGCATGATGACCAAGTGGATGCCCTAACAATGGCAGTACACTACATGAAGGACTCATGGCATCTTACACATCCTGATGATCCAGAGTATGATGATGAGCCTACTTATAAACCAGCTACTTACTGGAATGTATGATTTGGGAAAACTAAGAAAGTGTGCTATAATAATAAGATGATTGATTTAGAAAAAAAAGTAAACGAGTTAGATAAAAAGTTAGATGCTCTTATTTCTGCATTATATAAAAAGACAACCCCAGAGATAAAACTATTTCCATCTGCTTATATTAAAGATGATCTTGGTTATGAGTTTAACGATGATCTAACTGGTTTTATGCGATGGTATTTTGAAAAGTGTCCTAATAAGTTTCAAGTTCCTTTTGATAATCCGCTTTTGTTTATTGAAGGACACACCGCTTGTACTCTCTTTAGGCATGGTGCATATCAGGTTGAGCTAGTTTATATGAAGCCTGACACTGTAACTTATGATCATAATCATCCTGATGTAGATAGTTATGTTGTTTATCTATATGGAACAAACTTTAGATATCAGGGTAAAGAAGTTCTAAGTAAGAAAGAAGGACACTATCTAGAAAAGAATGGTAAGGCTTCTGCTTACATGCATAAGATAAGACTTAAACCTAATGTAGTACATGGTGCAGAGTCTGGTCCTAATGGAGCATGTTTCTTTTCTATACAGAAATGGTTAAGTGGTAAAGCTGGCGAGTCTATCGCAAATAGTTGGAATGGTGAAGAGTTAGGAGAGCAACACGCAAAAGGTATTAAGTAATGACTGAACTAGAAAAAATAATATATACTTTAGGTTTATCTGATATACATAAAAACTGGACAACTACAGATATTATAAATAGAATATTACCACCAGTAAAACTTAAACAATATATTTTTATTTCAAATGAAAAGGTTCCGTTGTTCTATGCTTCATGGGCATTTATGGATCAAGAAGCATCAAATGCTAGAGAGTTCTCAACAAGAGACATTGCAGTACAAGATTGGCATAGTGGACATGTACCATGGATTATGGATATTGTGTGTCCTATGGGCGGTACTACAGAGGGAATTAAAGAACTAAAGAAAGTTCCTAAACATCTAGGTGTTAAAGGAAAAATAAAATTCTTTAGAACTAAAAAGGGGAAGAAGGTATTACATCATGTTAACTGGACATAAAAAATCTAGATATAATATTTATGATAACTTAGAGTTTCTGAGCCTTAACTCCTATGAGTTAAAACATTTTTGTTTTGGTGAGGGCGGAGGCGGCGACGACGGCGGCGGTGGCGACAGTGCTGATGATGCAGACTCTATGGATTCAGGAACAGGACCGGGAAATGATGGATTAAGTGGTGGTCCTGCTGGTGGTTTTGGTGATGTCTCTCCCGGATACGGTGGTCCCGGAGTAGAAGGTAGTACTGGCATAGATGTTGATGCTACTTTTGATGGTCTTAGTGATTTTGATCCCGGCTTTGGTATGGGTGTTGACCTTGGTAGTGCCTTTGGTGGTTTTAGCGGTTATTTTGGTGTAGACGAAGGACAGCCTTCAAATATGGCAAGTTTTGTAGATCAAGCCACCCGTGAAGGTTTTTCTATTGCTGGTGTTCCCGGTATAAATGCTGCTGAAGCAAGAGATGCTATAAATGCTGCAATGCAAGAAGGTAGGATAGGATATAATACAGCAGTTGATCTAGGATTTCCTAGTCTTATAGATCAAGCTGAAAAAGATTTTGATCTTGCTACTGCTATTGGTATTGAAAATAAATATGGTCTTGAACGAGGACAAGTAAATCCC
>Ga0222719_10006200_pt1 | contig 10202 bp, 7 predicted proteins | sample C33_34DmetaG_FD_165039 | JGI IMG/M metagenome (GOLD analysis project Ga0222719, IMG submission 165039) | Estuarine water microbial communities from San Francisco Bay, California, United States - C33_34D | ecosystem: Environmental > Aquatic > Marine > Unclassified | place: USA: California...
TTGCTGATTTAACTTCTCTAATTGCTTGAACAAGTCAAGAATACATTTAGATGAAGAAGTGTTGAAATACTCTAATTTTACATCCACTGTCGTCTTTGATTGCGGAGTTGTCGCATACTGATCAATCCAGTCATTTAATGGCTTGTAAAATTCAATTGAATTCTCAGGGATGGATCTTCCTTTTAATTCTAGTGTTCCATTTCCACCGTCAAAAGTAACCGTTGGTGTTTTTGCTGATCCTTCCAAATTTAAGTTTTCCATACAATTTTAAATTATGCTTACTCTTGTATTCTAACCGATAGGCTAAAAAAGGTTAAGTTTTCGTTAATTGGTGTTAAGTCATATTCTAATTTCTTGCCCGATTTCCGAGCAATATCAATCATGCCAAGTCCAGCAGTGCCTTTGTCAGACATTGTTCCTTCGTTCAATACTTGCTTGTAGTATGATTTGAGTTCATCTCTTGTCATACCATTAATCGTATCCAGTTTCTCTTCCAAGATCGGAGAATCTTCTGGCTTGATATAATTACCTGTCGTAATAATATAGGCAGCGTTCTCACGCGCGAGGATGAACAAGCAATTACGCTTATTCTGGGGTGTTGACTTGTCGTCAATATCATCATCGATATGATGATATAAGTTTTGAAGACATTCCACTAAAACGTTAAAGATCTTTTTACGGATCTTTGGACGTTCTTCCAATTTGTCCATTCGGGACTCCATGATTTGAAGAGTGGTCGTCAAAATTTCAGAAGTCATCACTCCTTTGAAGGAAATGATAACATTCCGTTCTTCTAGTTGCTTATATATTTCAAAAATATTCCCCACAGGTCTTGCAATAGAAACAAATATAAAAATTAATTCCATCAATTTCCGTTTAACCAACGATTTTTAGAGAATCATGCATTTATATCCGTTATTCGAATATTTTTCGTTGTACTTCGACACTGCTATTGCGTTTTTTGAAGGAAAATTTTTGAATATCGAAATCTGATTAGGTGTTCTTGATTTCCTAATAATTGCGATATGGATAATTTTTTTCTTGCTTTAAGATAATTCTCGTGTATTTTTGCAACAATGTTTCAAAAAAGGAGCGTTGAAATTCTAAAAAGAAAAAAATGGGAGAGTGGTTCGAATCTTGGTTTGATACGACATATTATCACAAGCTTTACAAAAAGAGAGATTTTGTTGAGGCTGAGCGATTTATAAAAAATCTTTTCCAGTTCTTAAATCCTGGTGAAAAAGCGCGCGTACTGGATTTAGCATGCGGAAAAGGGCGCCACGCGATCTTTGTGAATTCTTTAGGATATGATACAACAGGTGTAGATCTCTCTGAAAATAGTGTTAAACATGCTAAAGAGTTCGAAAATGAAACCCTTCGTTTTTTTCGTCATGACATGCGAGATGAATTAGATCAATTAAATTTTGATGTTGTTTTAAACCTCTTTACGAGTTTTGGGTATTTTGAGAATAAGGCCGAAAACGAGCAAGTTATCGCGGCTATAAGTGCCTCATTGAAATCAGATGGTTATTTAGTAATTGATTTCTTCAATGCCAATCAGGTACTGGCTAATTTAGTTGAGTGTGAAGAAATCCAGCGGGATGAATTAAAATTCCAGATATCCAAAGAAATCATAGATGGTAAGGTTGTCAAACATATTCGTTTTGACGATAAGGGTAAATCCTATCATTATCAAGAAAAGGTGCAGTTGTTAGCGTTAAAAGACTTTAAGCATTTTCTTAGTCAAGCCAATTTTTCAATTGAACATACTTTTGGAAACTATGATCTGGAACCATTTAATAATAATTCAGATCGACTGATAATTATCGCTAAAAAGAAAAAATAAGGAGTGTCGATTTCGTTTCAAATAGCAATATTTATTATTTCCGTTATTCTTGGTGGATGGTTGGTGGAAGTTCTAAAACGATCTGCAAATATAAAGCTGTTGCTTTCTTTTTCTGGAGGTTTTTTGCTCACGATTATTTTTACGCATGTGCTGCCGGAGTCATATCAGACCATGGAAAATACGGGGTATTATATACTTCTCGGTTTTTTTCTGCAACTTGTGTTGGAATATTTTTCTAAGGGAGCTGAACATGGTCATACACACATCCATGATAATAAGATCAGTCATTTCCCAACAGCAATCTTAGTCAGTTTGAGTTTGCATGCTTTTATTGAGTCCATTCCAATTAATCATCACTTAGCGCATCATCACCATCATGATAATCATATGATGAATGATTTATTTTGGGGAGTATTCATTCATAAGATACCCGTTGCGGTTGCTTTAAAGACGATTTTGGATGCTTCTGGTGTTAAACGAATTCATTCTTGGATTTACCTCTCCATTTTTGCGTTAATGGCCCCACTTGGTCTATTGGTCGGGACGTGGGTGAGTGCAACTTTTGACGCTTCTTTGAACTGGTTGCTCGCAGTGGCGATCGGTATGTTCTTTCATGTAGCCACGACGATTATCTTTGAATCTTCAGAAGGACATCGTGTTAAGTTCATCAAACTAGTTGCAATTCTCCTCGGTTTTAGTGTCGGATTGCTTCTTGGTTAGTGCCCTTAATACTCCTAGTTAACGTATTTTTTTCCATTGATTCCTAAAATCTCTTTACCTTTGAGCGTATAACCTTTTGTTAAAACTTAAAGAAAAGAAAAATGAAAAAATCACTAATTGCTTTAATCGGATTAGGCTTGTTAGTCGTTTCACCTTCATGTAAAAAAGGAGAAAATGATCCTGCCTTAAGCTTAAGTTCAAGAAAATCACGTTTAGCTGGCGAATACAATTTGGATAGCTGGGTGTCTTATACGAAGACAACAGATTCAGATAATAACGTAGTTGAAACGACGATAACGTTGGACAATAATGACGGTACGCGCGTAGTTAAATATACGCCTGATGCTGGAGCGATTTCAACAGAAACCAGAAATATTACGGTAAGTAAAGCTGCCTTTAGTTTCACTAAAGACGGAACTTTTGTGATTGAAATTAATACAACAACAACTTGGTCTGAGCCAGGTGGTGGATGGATTGTAGATGAGTATATCTACTCCGTTGACGAGACTTCTACTGAGTTAGGAACATGGAGCTTTTTGGGCGGTGAGTCGGAAGAATTTAAGAACAAGGAACGTGTTATGATGTCGGTGAACATGTCTGAGAAAACCACTCAAACGACTACCGAAACAGTCTACACGGATGGTAGTTCTGATACATCTGAGAGTGACTTGTTTGGAGACAGTGATGAGTATGCAAGTGGGCAATATATCTCTGTTTACAACATCGATATGCTAAAAGGAAAAGAAATGGTCCTGAAGCAAGATAAAACGGGGGAATTTTCGAATAGTACTACTTCTGGGGCATTAACAGTAACGTTTACGATTATGCAGGAAGGAAATGTAGAGCTTAGATTGGTTGAGTAATATCAATGAAATATAAAATTTTGAGAACGGGTTTGGTCATATGATCGAGCCCGTTTTTATTTTGAGTGAACTAGCCCTTTTTGATATTGTAGTACATTTTTGTGGCGGTAATCGCCAATAGATTCGGTAAAAAACTGATCGTGATTAAATAGAGAATCATAATACCATAAGTTTGCGGAATGTAGATTCCGGCGCTAAAAACCAATCCAATTAAAATGCAGGCCAACCAATTTTTGCGACCGAATTTACGACTCTCTTTCGCTGAAATTTCATCAAGTTCTAAGGCAAAATCAAAATAAGAGAAACCAATAAAAAAGGCAATATTAATCATACTGGCAATCGTGTAGAATAGATCGCCCAATAAGAAAGAGAGAAACCAAAGTATTACTGTTATTAATAGTTGAGTCAAAAAGGCGGTTGTTAGAATAACGAGCATTCGTTTAAAAGCACTCATGAAAATAGCAACCGAAAATGGAATCGATTCGCCTGTAATTTCTTCTCGAGTTCGCTCTGCTAGCAACGCTGTAATGGGAGCGAAAAGAACGAGCAGTATGAACTCGAAAAGCATAAATCCGATGAAAGCAAATAGGCTTTTAAATGCTCCAAGAATCCAGCCAATAAGCCACCAATCTTCCATAAACGAAGCTCCTTGAGAAATCCAACTACCACCAGAAAATAAAAGGTAGAAAATCACAGCAATAAAAATAGAGGGTATGAAATACCAAAACAGTTTTTTGTCCCATACCAATCGAACAGCATATGAAAAACTGGAGAAAAATGATTGTATCGCTTCCATACTATTTTTTTAGATCATCACCCAACGCATCTGTAACCACGTCCGTTAATATAGGTAAAGATAGAAAGGAAAGCTGAATTCAGATTTTCACGGCAAATCTTTTTCATTTCTGATAAACCCCAACTTTAATTTGAACCCATTTATGAATAGGTGTGCGCATGCACAAACAATTGATATAATTACATCTATGAAACAAACGTTTTTTATAATAGTTACAGGGTTGATGACGATAAGTATGGGAGTTTGTGCACAAGAAAAAACGGATTGTGATTTTTGTGGTGAATATCGTTTTGATAATTTTTCAAAATCAGAGCAAACCTATAGCGAAGAGGATCAGATGAGAAGCAGAAGAAGTTTTGTTGTTAATCAATCTTTTGGAGAGGATTATTACAGCTATTGGAACGAGCTTCAGGCAGAAGCAACAGAAGTCAATCAGTTAGTCAAGGAAATCTATTTTAAAGATCAAAAATTAGAATTAAAGGAAGACGGAAAATGGACTTTTTATGTTAAAGTCTTGGAGACTTTTGAAGGAGATAATGACTTTTTTAGATACAGTGTTGAGAGAAAAATTACTGAAGAAGGCAGTTGGTCTTACTTTAATGACAATCATAATTATATCAACCTAAGTCGTCACTCCAGTGTAATAGAGTCTGAAATCCATTCGAATGATTATGCTTTAGCAGATATACCTATTGCAGAATTTCCGTTCTATAAACGATTAACTTATAAGGACGATTCACGTCCATTTGAGATCATTTTTGATAAAACTTCTGAGTGTACAACCCTAGCCACTTTGGGCGAAGATGAAACAATTCAGAACCGTTCGAAATATGCACCTTCTTATTCAATTTGTGAAGGCAATATATTTACAACTATGTCACCGTATGAAGGAAAAAAACTGACCCTCAATAAATGAAGGGAAATATTCTAGCTTTTGAATTGTTAATTACTTCTCGTTCTGTTGAAAACTACAGGACGATTTTACCAAGCTAATCGCACTACATTTCGTAAATTAGAGGGTTATAAATTTCATAAGCTCAGTCCTGCATGTACATCATATTTGATACCGAAACCACTGGATTACCAAAAAATTGGAATGCCCCATATACCGATACGGATAATTGGCCGCGATGCATCCAAATTGCTTGGCAATTGCATGATGAATATGGAGAACTCATTGAGCACAAAGACTACTTAGTTCAACCCGATGGATTTAATATTCCATTCGATGCAGAACGGATCCACGGAATTTCAACTGAATTAGCTCAGGAGCAAGGGGTGCCCCTAGCCCAGGTCCTTGCCGAGTTTAATGAGGCGCTTGGTAAAGCAAAATTTGTCGTTGGTCAAAATGTAGGTTTTGATAATAATATAATGGGCTGTGAGTTTCACCGATTGAAGGTGGAAACGGAGTTGAATAATATGTCTGTGCTCGATACCTGTACTGAAAAAACAGCAGAGCTATGTAAAATTCCAGGAGGTAGAGGTGGTAAATTTAAATTACCTACGCTTACGGAGCTCCATCAACATCTATTTAATGTTCCATTTGCCGAAGCGCATAATGCAACGGCTGACGTTGAAGCAACAACACGCTGCTTCTTTGAATTATTGAGAACAGGAAATTATACGGGAGCAGAATTAGAGGCAACTGATGATTATCTGCGGGATTTTATTGAAAAAAACCGTACACCTTTCGAGCCGGTGGGTTTGACACATGTCAACCTAAAACAGGAGAGTGAAAAACTCAAACAAAAACAGGATACTGGTGAAGAGGCAATTTCGGATAATCTTGTCTCTGAAAACAAACAACGATTAAAAGAAGTTCCGTTTTCTCATTTACATAACCATTCACAATTTTCCGTATTACAGTCAACAGTGAAAATTGGTGCCTTGGTTAATAAGGCTGCCGAACTCAAATCACCAGGAGTGGCCTTGACCGACACCGGTAATATGATGGCCGCTTTTCATTTTGTGAGAGATGTATTGAATCACAATAAGAAAATTGAAAAAGAGACGGCAGCTGCATTAGAAAAAGGAGAGGAATATGACGGCAAGCCAATTATTCCAATTGTTGGTTGTGAGTTTAGCGTTTGTAAAGATCACACCGATAAAACCCAAAAAGACAACGGGTATAAAGTGGTCATGCTGGCAAAGAATCAGAAAGGCTATTTGAATTTAGCTAAAATGTCTTCGATTGCTTTTACTGAAGGTTTTTATTATGTACCGCGGATCGATAAAAAAGTGATCGAACAGTATAAGGAAGATATAATTTGCCTAACTGGAAATATGGGAGGTGAAGTTCCTGGATTGATCCTAAATGTTGGTGAGAAACAAGCGGAGGAATCGTTGTTATGGTACAAAGAGCAATTTGGTGACGACCTGTATGTTGAATTGATTCGTCATGGATTGGAGGAAGAAGATCGTGTGAATAAAACACTGATCGACTTTCACAAAAAACACGACATTAAAATCGTTGCGACCAATGATACTTATTACCTCGAGCAATCGGATGCGCAGGCACATGATGTCTTGCTTTGTGTTAAGGATGGTGAATTGCGTTCAACCCCTAAGGGAAGAGGTAGAGGTTTTCGTTATGGTTTAGAAAATGATGAGTATTACTTCAAATCGGCTGACGAAATGAAGAAACTCTTTATTGATTTGCCGGAAGCAATTGAGAATACCAATGAAATTGTTGCAAAATGTGAGCCATATGACTTGGCAAGAGATATCCTCCTGCCGAACTTTGATATACCTGCAGAATTTACAGATGAACAGGATGCCGAAGATGGAGGCAAGCGAGGGGAGAACAACTATTTAAAGTACCTGAGTTATGAAGGTGCTAAGGAGCGTTATGGAGAAATAACGGATGAAATCCGTGAACGTATAGATTTTGAATTAGAAACTATTGCTAATACCGGTTATCCAGGTTATTTTCTTATTGTTTGGGACTTCTTGGTAGCAGCCAGAGAAATGGGTGTTTCTGTGGGGCCTGGTCGTGGTTCAGCAGCTGGATCGGTTGTGGCTTATTGTTTGAAAATTACGAATATCGATCCGTTGGAGTACGATTTGCTATTTGAGCGGTTCTTAAATCCAGAACGTGTATCCATGCCCGATATCGATATCGATTTTGATGATGAAGGAAGACAGGATGTGATTGACTGGGTAATTGATAAATATGGCTCAAATCAGGTAGCTCAAATCATCACCTACGGTACAATGGCAGCTAAATCATCCATTCGTGATACATCACGTGTTTTGGATTTGCCATTACATGAAGCTGATCGATTAGCGAAATTAATTCCGGACATTAAGCTCAATAAGATTTTTGGTCTAGATGATGTTGCATTAGCTGATAAACTAGGCAATAATCAAGATGATTTAGCGCGGGTTAATGAACTGAAGGATTTATCTAAAGGGAACGATCTAGCGGGAGAAGTAATTCGGATGGCAACGAGTTTAGAGGGATCTTTAAGGAATACAGGGATACACGCCTGTGGTGTAATTATTACGCCAGATGATATCACGAATTTCGTTCCGGTTGCCTTAGCAAAGGATTCGGATATGTACTGCACCCAATTTGATAACTCGGTAGCGGAAGACGCAGGGTTGTTAAAAATGGATTTCTTGGGGTTAAAAACCTTGACCCTGATTAAGGATGCTGTCAAGATTATTAAAGATCGACACGGCATTGAATTGGATCCCGATAATTTTCCCATAGACGACGAAAAAACATATGAACTTTTCCAGCGCGGAGAAACCGTTGGAATCTTCCAATATGAATCGGCGGGGATGCAGAAGTATTTACGTGAGCTTAAACCGACGGTATTTGCGGATCTAATTGCCATGAACGCATTGTATCGTCCTGGTCCGTTAGAATATATCCCGTCCTTTATTCGCAGAAAGCATGAACAAGAGGAGATTGAATACGATATTGAAGCAACAAAAGAATACCTTGAAGAGACGTATGGAATTACCGTATATCAGGAGCAGGTGATGTTGCTCTCTCAATCTTTAGCTGGTTTTACAAAAGGTGAAGCGGATACTTTGCGTAAAGCGATGGGGAAAAAGAAATTTGATCTCCTAGCCAAACTAAAGCCTCAATTTTTAGATCAGGGAGCTGAACGTGGTCATGATCGAAAAAAATTAGAGAAAATCTGGACTGACTGGGAAGCTTTTGCGGCCTATGCCTTCAATAAATCACACTCTACCTGTTATGCTTGGGTAGCCTATCAAACGGCCTATTTAAAAGCGCATTACCCTGCAGAGTATATGGCTTCTGTTTTGAGTAATAATATGAATGATATCAAACAGGTTTCGTTTTTTATGGAAGAGTGCAAACGTGGAGGAATCCCCGTACTTGGTCCGGATATAAACGAATCCCAATACAAATTTACAGTTAACAAAGAAGGTGCTATTCGTTTTGGACTAGGAGCGATAAAAGGAGTAGGGAGTAAGCCCGTTGCAGCTATTTTGGAAGAAAGAGAAGAGAATGGCTGGTTTGTTTCCGTTTTTGATGTCACGTCAAGGGTTAGTTTAAGAGCTTGTAATAAACGTGTGTTTGAAAGTCTCGTATTAGCTGGAGGATTTGATTCTTTTAAACGGATCAATCGCTCGCAATTTTTTACTGAAGATAGTAACGGTCGTCTTTTTCTAGAAAATGTCATCAAGTTTGGTGCGCGTGTGCAAGAGAATAAAGACTCTTCTCAAGTTTCTTTATTTGGAGGAGAGTCAGCAGAAGAGGTGTCAGAGCCACAGCCGCCTAGAGCAGAGGAATGGCCAACTTTAACACGATTAAGCAAAGAAAAAGAAGTAGTTGGCATTTATATTTCGGGACATCCGCTGGATGATTTTAAATTAGAGATAGACTCATTCTGCAAGGGAACGGTGTCTGACATCACTAAATTAGAAGAGAATAAAAACCAAGAATTACGTATTGCAGGTATCATAACAGATGCTCAGCATCGGACAACAAAACATGGAAATCCTTTTGGAACGATAGATATAGAGGATTATGGTGACAGTACAAGACTTTTTATTTTCGGTGAAGACTATATGCGATTTAAGCACTTGTTATCTCTAGGCACCTTTGTTTTTGTTACAGGACGTGTTCAAACCAGAAAATATGGCGATGGACTGGAGTTCAAAATCTCTGCAATGGAATTATTGACCGAATTGAGGGATAAACGAAGCAAGACGCTGATGTTGGAAGTTGAATCCTCTGATATAACCGATCAAATCATTGACGATCTCTATCATGTTGTGTCTGATCATTCAGGGAATTGCAAATTGAAGTTTATTGTTAAGGATCACAAAACAAACGCCCGCGTAAAAATGCCTTCCAAAACGATGAAAGTAGCTGTAGACAACGCTTTTATAAAAAAGGTTGAAGCATTGAGAGTTTTTGAATATACGTTGGAAGGGTAGCTGTATAGAAGTGAAAGAATGAATTTAGGACTGCTTCTGATTAAAAGAAGAGTTGATCTTGAGAAAGTGAAAAAATAGGATCTTAGTTTGGAAAATGGAAAATCGGGCTATCTTGGGGGATGGAATAGCACTGCAGGTGATGGTGTATTATAAACACCTTTTCAATGGGATGAGTCTGCTAGAAATCCTTTGATAAATAACGTTGTAATCAGCCATAATTATCGCTTTCCATTTAAATAGAGTTACTTAGAAATGAAAAAAAATAGATTTTTAATTTTACTATTGATGTTCTTCCTATGCATTTCGGAAGTGCATTCTGCCGCTATTTATTATAAGTCTGATGAATACGGTAAAATGGATAGTGTTTCAATTCTTGATATAGAACACATCAAAACTGATTTAAAGATCACCAATGATCAAGGGCACGTGACTTTACTTTCTTTAAAGGAAAATTCAATCTGGGGTTTTCGCAATAAATGGGGCGAGGATTATCGTATCCTGAAAGCGAATTGTAGTTGGAGGGTTGTTGAATACGGAGAAATATCCGTTTACAGTA
>Ga0222719_10006205_pt1 | contig 10195 bp, 10 predicted proteins | sample C33_34DmetaG_FD_165039 | JGI IMG/M metagenome (GOLD analysis project Ga0222719, IMG submission 165039) | Estuarine water microbial communities from San Francisco Bay, California, United States - C33_34D | ecosystem: Environmental > Aquatic > Marine > Unclassified | place: USA: California...
TTTAGTGCAGCCACACAAAACGACGTGATGCGCCTGCGGTCGGCCAGCGTTGAATTGACCCATCCCGACAGGGAAGTGCGATTTACGCGGAACCGGGATGACATCAATTCGAGAAACCATGACTCTGTTTCAATCTCAATGCCTTTCAACCTGTCAGCCGAGATCGACGCAAGCGAAGGCTTTATCCGGGTGCTCGTGCCGACCCTGAGCGCAAGCCTGCACAGTGAAGCCATCGAAACTGGGATAATTACCACTGACATCAATATAAACACCCGCCTCACCGAGACCAGCCTGGTGTGCCGGTCGTCAGGGCAGTGCAGCGGCAGCACTGAACTCAATATTTATAGCCCTGACAGTTTTTTTTCGGGCATCACTGCAAACAACGCGACCCTCCAGAGTGAAATTCGATTTGAGATTAGCCCTGAAGGGATAATAGGTACAGCACCAACTGTGCAACTGCGCGCGCCTTCAATATTGGCCGATGGCCTGTTGGCCAATACAGATATAGGTCTGCAGGATTTTGCTATCGAATGGCATGAAAACCTGACTGCCGGCGCGCGATTAATTACTCGGGATAGCGAGCTCACAGTCAACGATGTTGCGCTGGTGGAGCCAGAACTAAGCGGAGAATTCCAACTCAGTAACAGCCTGTTAAGCGGCACAGCTGCGTTCGGATTAGCCGGGGAACGGTTGATCGTTTCAGAGTATTCCCATGACTTTTCTTCGGGGCTAGGCAGCGCGACCACTAGTATGGACGGTCTCACGCTGACAGAGTCCAGGCCAATTTCGCACTATGTATTACAGGGCATAATAGCAGCAGATGTGGTTGCTGGGGCTGTAAGCGCGAACGCCAGTCTCAGTTGGCGGTTTGATGCGGATCAGCCACTAGCTATCTCCGGACCTGTAGACCTGACGCTGGAGGATGCATCGGGCTACCTGCAAGAAACTCTGCTGGTGGGCGTAAACACCAGCCTGCGGGCACAACTGATGGGAAATTTTCGTGTGCTTAGCGACCCTACCCAGATTATCGAAATCAGTAGTGTCGATATTGGTATGCCGCTCGCTGATTTATCCTGGCAGTATCAATTTGATACCGCCGCGGGCACCTTCGAAATTCTCAATGCCAAAGCCGACCTTCTGGGTGGTCAAGTCAGCATTGCAGATTTTGTTTATGATCAGAACATACCGAGTCAGCAGATGACTGTCGTACTATCGGGAATTGATCTGGAAACCATGATTGCACTGGCAGACTATCCGGAGCTATTCGTCGACGGCTTCGTCAGCGGCTATATTCCGCTTACGCTGAAAGATAGCAAACTGCAGGTAGAGGAAGGTCTCGTTGCGGCGCTAAATCCCGGCGGTACGATTCGCTACGACTCCCCCACAACTTCCGTCAGCGACAATTCCAGCGTGCAGTTGGTAAACGATGCACTGTCGAATTACAGGTATAAAACCATGGATACCCGCGTCTTTTATGACAGCAATGGTGATTTGAGACTGGAAGTTCAACTCGCGGGTGTTAACCCCGAGATGAACGGTGGACAAGCAATTAATCTGAACGTCAATATCACCGATAGCATTCCTACACTGTTACGTAGTTTATACGCCGGCAGGGCGATTTCTGAGCGATTAGAAGAGTACTTGCAGGTCCGCTAATTGAACGCACCTGTGATCTGGATGTCAAAGCATTCAGGCATGGTTAATCTCAGCACCCAGATAATCAACTTTATGGACAACTGGATTATGAATCAGCACAGAATCAAGGGCCTGTTTAGCGCACTGACTGCTGCACTGCACTTTACCGCCTGCACGCCGACTGTGCAGGTCGCGGTTCCCAACGAACCCATTACCATCAATCTGAATGTCCGCATTGAGCATGAAATTCGCGTCCAGGTTGAAGAAGGGCTCGACGATATTTTCAGTGAAGACAGCGGTTTATTCTAGGATAAGAGGAGAAAAACATGAAAACAGTCACACACTGGTTTAGCCTTTTCCTGACTTTGATGCTCCTTTCATCCGCTGCCTTAGCTGTCACATTGCAAGAAGCCAAAGAGCTGGGATTGATTGGAGAACGCCGTGATGGCTACGTTGGTTTCGTGGTAGATGATGTGCCACCAGACGTTCGCGCGCTGGTGCAGAGCGTTAACAATCAGCGGCGCGACCGCTATCGGGAAATTGCAGATGATAACGGTATCACTGTCGCACAGGTTGCTGCGGTGGCATTCGAACGTGCTGTTGAGGCTACCCAGAGTGGCCACTACTTGCAGGATGCGAGCGGCAACTGGGTCCGCAAGTAATTCGCTTTGCAGTAAACTCGAGGCAATCTCGAGGCAACCAGGACGCGCTAGAAATGGAGTTTGCTGCGATCCAATTCTTCGAGTGACGAGCAGCCCATGAGAATCATATCCCGTTCGATTTCATCACGCAGTCGAGTAAGAGCCCGATCTACTCCCGCGTGACCACCAGCCGCGACAGCATAGAGATAGCCACGCCCGGTCATACAGGCCTTTGCGCCCATAGCCAGGGCTTTCAGGACATGGGTGCCACGTCTTACCCCACCATCCACAATAACTTCAATCTTATCGCCTACCGCGTCCACGATTGGACCGAGTTGATCGAATGGCGCAGTTGAACCATCCAGTTGGCGGCCACCATGATTGGATATCATCACGGCACTGGCACCAATATCAACCGCCTTGCGAGCATCTTCTACAGACATCACACCTTTGATTGCAAATGGCCCACCCCAGCGCTGGATCGCCTCTTCAGCATCCTTCCAGGTGATGGAGCGATCGAACTGACTGTTCATATAGCCGACAACGGACGTCAGCTTACCCGTACCCTCGGAAATTTTGCCGGCGACGTTCGCTAACTCAAATTTGCGTCGTAGCAAATAGTTGAAGCTCCAACTGGGATGCATGGCAAAACTTGCCAGGCTCTTCAGAGTGAATTTTGGTGGGATCACCATGCCGGTATAGAGATCTTTTTCCCGATTGCCTGCCACTAGCGTATCCACAGTCAGACAAATCGCCGAGTAATTAGCCGCCTTGCAGCGTTCGATAAAATCCCAACTCAATCCCCTGTCCTTATGAATATAGAGCTGAAAACATTTCGGACCCGGAGTAGCGGCGCCGACCTCTTCGATACTGGTTGTGGACAGCGATGACAGGCTGTACATGGTGCCGTGTTTATGGGCGGCGCTGCACACGGCCAGCTCACCCTCGTGATGAAAAAGACGCGTCATGGCCGTGGGCGAACAAAAAACCGGCCAATCGATATCTTGCCCCAGCACATTGGTACTTAAATCCATGCCCGTCAGGTCGGCCAGCGCATCGGGAATTAAACGCACTTGATCAAATGCTTCCGTATTACGCCGAAGCGTTACCTCATCATCGGCGCCACCATCAATGTAATGAAACAAAGGTGCCGGGAGTCTTTTCTTTGCCAGGCGACGAAAATCCGCCGTGTTACTACAATCGTTTATACCCAAGTCTGTGTCCTCACGAATCCGAATCAGTCAGGCTGGTTTTATAGGTTTCAGTAAGCATCACTACCGACAGTAGCGATAGCCCCGAAGCTACGGCGATATAGACTGATACCCAAACTATATCGTATTCGGTCCATAGAATAGTGGCGATGGTTGGCGCAAATGCACCGCCCAGAATAGCACCCACCTGATATCCCAATGAGGCGCCGGAGTATCGTACTTCGGTAGAAAACAGTTCTGTAAAGAATGCTGCCTGCGGACCATACATCATGCCTAGAAAAACCAGACCGCCCGATATACCAAGCACAATAAGCCAGAAATTACCGGTATCCACCAGTGGAAATAACGCGAAACTCCAGGCTCCTGTCAACACTGCGCCGAGCATAAAGATGCCGCGACGCCCGTGTCGATCAGAATAAGCCGCAGCCCAGAACTGTGCGGGGATTTGCAGACCCGAGGCCAGCAGCACTGCGAACAGCATATCGTCGCGACTCATGGCAGCGCCATTGGGATCGCTGCCGTAGGCCAGTATAAAACCGATAAGGATGTAGAAAGTGACCTGAATGGACAGGAAAGCTCCGGCAGCGAGCGCGATCCGCTTCGGGTATTTAACAATCGCCTCGATGACAGGTGAGCGCTTAATTACTACTTGCTTGGGCTCAAGCTCTGCTAGCCGTTCCTCTCTCAAGGCCTCCAATTCTTTGAATGCATCAGTGTCTTCCATGTGCAGCTGGATGTACATGCTGATTGCAATCAATGCCACGGAAACCAGGAACGGGATACGCCAACCCCAGGACATGAAAAACTCTTCGGACACGGTGGCACTGATGATAATAAATGCAAGATTGGCGAGGATGACACCGACCGGCGCACCAGCCTGCGCATAAGCACCATAGTAGCCGCGCTGATCATGGGGCGCGCTCTCGGTGACAAGCAGCATCGCACCACCCCATTGACCACCAATTGCCAAACCCTGGGCGAAGCGCAAGACACTCAATAAAATAGGCGCGGCGATCCCAATGGTGGCATAAGTCGGCAACAAGCCAATCAAAGTAGACGCAATCCCCATCATTATCAGAGCGATCACCAGAGTTTTCTTGCGCCCAATGCGATCCCCGAAGTGACCGAACAGGATTCCTCCCAGCGGGCGCGCAATAAATCCGAACGCAAAAGTACCGAAGGAGAGAATGAGCCCGATTGTCGGAGAACTATCAGGAAAAAAGGCGCTGGGGAAAACCAGGGCAGCGGCAGTGGCATAGAGAAAGAAGTCGTACCATTCGATACTGGTGCCGGCAAGCGCGGTAAGTGCCACTTTCCGCATGCTTGCTTTTACATGGGCTTCATCAGCGGTCGCTGTCTTGGTCATGGTGTTCTCCCTTTATAAATTCTTGTTATCGCTTGCGCTGTGAATTCACAGCAGATTGGGTCACACTGCTAGTCGCGACGTTTAAAGCAGCAGCAAGCATATCAAGAAACCGCCCAATAACCTGAGTTATTTCAGCCCAATAGAGAGAATTCCAGTATGATTAGGGCATGGCTTACGTTCTGATCCGTTACCTGCATTTGCTGGCCGCTCTGGTTTTTGCCGGGGCACTGCTGATAGAAAATATGGTCATCAAACCGATGATAAATCGGGAAGACGCGCACAACCTGGCCCGGATAGACGCGATTTGCGGTATGGCGGCACTTGTCATCATTGCCTGCGGAATGACACTGTGGCTGTGGGTTGGTAAGCCAGCCGACTTTTACAACACCAATCCGGTGTTTCATCTCAAGCTGGGACTATTGGCTATTCTCATCGTCAGCGCAATCTACCCCGCTATTTTTTTCTTCCGGCATCGGCAAACTGAGCAAGAGCAGTTAGCCGTCCCCAAACCTGTGCGCTTCTTGCTCCGTTTCGAAATAATCCTGCTGCTAATCATCCCCCTGCTGGCCTGGGTCATGGCTAGAGGCATCGGAATATCGGGCTGAACAGCGACATGTTGACTCACTATACAAGGCTTTGTCCGAGACCCCGAACGCGGGGGGATCAGTCTCCGCAAGCCACTCTGATGGCAACCCTGCCGTTGCTGAGCGTGTTTGCTTTACTCTTTTGGCAATCCGCAGTCCAGGCTCAGGACAACCTGGCATTGCGGCGCGCCCTCGCCGGACCTGACCGCGATGTTTCGGACTTCATGCGAGATGAAGTGCGGCGACCGGCTGAAGTGCTGTCGTTTCTCGGCATCAGTAGTGGCATGACAGTATTGGATGGCTATGCCGCCGGCGGCTACTACACGTTCATCCTCTCCAAGGCAGTGGGGCCCGATGGTACCGTGTATGCCCAAAACACGACCCGGGGATTACGCTTTAAAGAAGACCGCCAGGATATTACCCAGGGCGAGGCTCTGGCGAGCAAGATCCGTGACGGCGGGCTGAACAACGTGAGACAGCTGATCGGGCCGCTTGGGGAACTTGCTCTCGCCGCGGAATCTGTTGATACCATCATGCTCATGCAAACTCTGCACGACGTTTACAATGGCAACCCTGCCCGCGCCCTGAATTTACTCAACAACCTGAAGCGCTACCTAAAGCCCGGCGGTGTGATAGGTATCAGTGACCATGTAGGCAGCGCTGGCAGGGACAACGCAGACCTGCATCGCATGGAGATACAGCAGGCCTTAACGCTTGCCGAAGAAGCTGGGTTTATCGTGCAGCAGAGTGAGCTACTCAGGAACCCTGCTGATGATCATTCCCGCAGTATTTTCGATCCTCGACTGGCCCGCAATACCGACCGCTTCCTGTTACGGCTTATCAAACCAGACCTATAGCGCTGTCGGCTTTCTTTGCACCTAAACGACCGAATTTGATACTCTCGTGCCACAAATCAACAAGGCCCTGGCCGCGGATACCCTGGTGTTATGAAGCAATCCAAAAACTCAGCATCAACTCTGAACGCACTCTACAAAGAAGACCCAATCGCGGCTGATCGAGCGCTCTGGGGCCGCACCACTAGCGCCATCTCGCGCCGGGGGTTCCTGAAAAAATCGGCCCTTCTGAGCATGAGCGCGGCACTTGGCACCAGCATTCCTTTTGCCAGATACATGCCAGCCGGTTTAATACCGGCCGCCTTTGCCGCCGAAGCGGCGGACGCGCAGATTGAGGGTAAAGATGGGCTGGTGGTTCTGAATACGCGACCCGTCAATGCCGAGACACCAGCACATCTGCTGAATGATGCCATTACGCCCAACCACCGTATGTTTGTGCGCAACAACGGCATTCCTCCCCAGAATGTGAACCCCGATAGCTGGACGCTGGAAATTGGCGGTGAATCTTGCCTGCGCCCTATGTCTTTTACCCTCGCCGACCTCAGAGCACGTTTCGAAGAAGTCACACTGCAGCTCCAGCTGGAGTGCGGTGGCAATGGCCGCAGCGAATTTGTTCCCGCCGCCAGCGGGAATCAATGGTCCACCGGCGCCATCGGCTGCCCCATGTTCACCGGAGTCAGGCTACGGGATGTCCTGAACTATTGTGGCGTCGGCGCCGACGCAGTCTATGTGGGTTACTATGGCGCCGACACTCATACCAGTGGTGATCCAGCGCGTGACCCCATTTCTCGCGGCGTACCCATTGCCAAGGCCCTGGAACGGGAATCCATCATCGCCTGGCAGATGAACGGTGAAGATATTCCCCTGCAAAACGGCTATCCCCTGCGCTTAGTCTGTGCTGGTTGGCCCGGATCGGTATCCGGCAAGTGGCTGAACCGATTGGTTGTGAGAAACCAGGTCCACGATGGCGAAAAGATGGCCGCCCCGTCTTATAGCGTGCCGGTGGCCCCAGTCGCACCAGGCTCCCGCGTCCCTGAAAGCGATATGCGCATTATTGAGTCCATGCCAGTTAAATCCCTGGTTACCTTTCCCCAGTCCGGCATCAGTCATGATTTTCGTCAACGCCTCACAGTAAGCGGCCATGCCTGGGCCGGAGATAACCAGGTCAGCGGCGTGTTTATTTCCATCGACTTTGGTGCGACGTGGCTGCCGACAGCACTTAATCCCGCGGCGAATCGACTGGCCTGGCAGAACTGGCAGACCTGGGTACAGTTCCCGGAATCGGGTTACTATGAGATATGGGCGCGCGCGATGGACGACCGCGGCAGGTCTCAACCGATGATTGTGCCGGGGTGGAATCCCAGGGGGTATCTGAACAACGCTGCCCATCGCATCGCCGTGCAGGCTGTTTAAATCAAGGCAGGTTCATATCGATGAGCAAGTATCGACAATCACAGGCAAAATACTCAATGATTCGTTTACACCCATTAGCACAACGCTTCCTCTTGCTGGCCACTCTGCTCTGGACAACTGTGTTTAGCGCACAGGAGACTGACCCCGCCAGTGGCCTCATTAAGGCGGAAGGCTGGGAAGCTGTACAGTCAACCTGCACAGAGTGCCATGCCGCACTTCTTATCACCCAGAATGCAGGTAACCGGTCCGTATGGGAAAGTCGAATTCGCTGGATGCAGGAAACTCAGGGATTGCGATTGTTAGCGACTGATGAAGAACAAACCATCCTGGACTATCTGGCGAGCAACTATCCGCAAAAAGCTGCCACCCGCCGCGCTGCCCTGCCAGCACAGCAAATGCCCAGCAATCCTTATGAGGCTGAGGACTAATGACTGCCGACCAACTCTCAATGTTTGGTAGCGAGGAAGTGCTGAAGACCAAAGGCGGCAAGGCAATCAGCTTTAACCTGAACAAAACCATCAATGGTCCACAGCAAACTGTGTTCGATCACTGGTTGATACCAGTTTTCGTTGGCGAATGGATGTTCGGCCCCAAGGTACAGGCTGAAAAAGTACTGGAGCTGAAGAACACGGTCAGGAAGAACGGCAGTTACGAGTACCGCATTGAGCGCAAGGGCAAAGAGATAATCCACAGTGGCGAGTTTCTTGAGCTGGATATACCAAACCGGGTAACCCTGAGTTGGCGCGAATCACCGAAACAGAATCTGGAATCCCAAATCAGCGCGCAGTTCTCTAGCGAGGGCAGCAAGACGCGCATGAAACTCACCATCAAACTGCCCGCAGAACTTGGCCCGGACAAGGACAAAATCAAAGATTCCTGGAGTGCCCGCTGCAAGGCCCTGGCCGAAAAGTTCAACAAATAGACCTCACCCTCTTAAAGACTGATCTCTCGACTCTTAGCTTCCTCTAAAGTGCGCTCGGCCGCATAGGGCAAGATATAGCCAGCCGCCAGGTTTTGTTCCACTACTCGCCGCACCGCCTCCAGGTAAGATTCCCGCGATGGATACAAGGATCGCAGTTGATCTGCGGTGAACGGCTCGTGGGAACCATATAAGAAGCAAAAGCGATTCGTGGTACCGCTATTCATGCCGGTATTTTTCGCCGTGGCGACTGCGTGCTCTGCCAGCTGAATACCACCCAGCACATTACCGTAGGTATCACGGGCAAACTCAACCACCGGCAGCGCTCTTGCTACCTGAAGGCGTGCCGCGATAGGCGGTGGCGTGTCATCCCTGATCCAATTGGCCAGATGATCATAGGCAGCATTCAGCACATCGCGAAAGGGCACGGTGCTATAGGGCGGTAAAGCGCACTCGGTATCCCGGGGCGCAACATCATTAACCGGCAGGCCAGCCATCAAGTTCCGGGCCTTGGCATATTCGATTTCGAAGGGAACGTCGACGTGGGAACTACCGGCCACCTCCCATTGCCGAAAATTATCGGAATCGGGCTGAGGCGACGCCGCGCGTCGACGCATATCGGTTTCCGCCATGAGCTTGAAGATTTTTACCGGCTGATCGTCGCGGATGAGACCTCCCCCACCATGAACCATGAAGCCATCGTAAACAGGCTCAAGGGGGTGAATGTGATTGGCATAGGTAGCCAGTCTGGAAGCAGATTGCGAATGCCCGGTGGCGATGATTTGCTCGGCGCGGAGGCCGTCAAGGATATCAGTGGCTCCAGCCGGTGACTCCTCGCCCAATCGATTGATGGCGAGCCCTACTGCAGAAAACACATCATAGGAAAGCGCATCATTCGAAACGCTGCCGGAGGCGGTCATATCGAGCTGACCATAGCGTTCGGGGCTCCAGTCGACCATGGTGTCGATGCCCATCTGCTGCGCGGACACCACCACGTATGCATAGCCGTTACGCATGAAGTGTTCGCCAGATTGCCACCAGTCAATATCTTTGTCGGGGCCACCGGTCACATTTATCCATTCCACGATGACAATGCCATTGAAGTCATCCTCAGATGGCCGCCTTACCACCAAGCGTGTCTCGTAGGGATGGCCGCCTGATTCTATTGCCCCCGTCGCCATGTCGGGCTGCGAGTAGGTGTTGCCGCTGCCTGAAATAAAAAACTCTTCTTCGACATAGTCGTAAGCACCCAGGTCCAGCGCAGAAGCGCTATAGATCCCGTTGCGAGATGGATGCCCTGGCGCTTCGGCTGCAATCGGACCCTCAATCATTGCCGGGGGCACAGCGGCGAAACTGGCGGTCGCCAGCAGCACAGCAATCAAAGACAATAGGCTTACCCGCTGAAATCTATTGGGGATATTCATCGTGACTCACTCCAGTTCATTCGCTGAATCGTTAGAGTAAAGAGACTGCCAGAATCGGGTGTTCTTAGGCAACTGTTGATAGCTCAGCTGAGCAGCTCATGGCAATTCTGCCTGGCTTGGCATATGCTGCGCGAATGCAGGAAACCAA
>Ga0222719_10006210_pt1 | contig 10191 bp, 13 predicted proteins | sample C33_34DmetaG_FD_165039 | JGI IMG/M metagenome (GOLD analysis project Ga0222719, IMG submission 165039) | Estuarine water microbial communities from San Francisco Bay, California, United States - C33_34D | ecosystem: Environmental > Aquatic > Marine > Unclassified | place: USA: California...
TTTGTATCTATTGTCTTTTGGTATTGTCTTTTATCGAATACCTGTTTTTGAAGATCTACTTTTTTCTCTGATGACATAACTATCCATTTTGAATTTTGAAGTTAAAATTGTTATCTTTATAAACGATAACAGTATCATTTACAGTGGTTTTAATAAGGATTTGATAGTATCTTTCAGGTTCTAATCCATTCATATAAACTGTAAAATAGCTCGAATCTCCATCAGCAGATATTTGAGTATAGGTATCATCAAAGTCTACAACATATTCATTAGTATCTAAATCTTTTATTGCATAGTAAGAAGAAGTAGGTAATAAAAAGTTTTCAGTATATATAGAAGCTGTTTGATAAACCCTAACTGGATATTTAGGTCTACAGTTTATTCTAAACCTGTTGATGCTTTCTGGATAGAAAACCCCAGGATTTTCATCTAAAGACATAAATAATTCTGGAGTTGAAATAATACTTCTTGATCCTGAGCTATAGTCGTAATCAACCCATTTAATATCTAACTCTGGAGGGTATATTGTATAAGTATCAGAACTATAAAATTTAAGATCTGGCACTACGTTTATGTCTGAGTTATATTCTATGCTTCCTGTCCATTTTACAATAAATCCATTATTGCTTATAGCTGTATAGGGATTTACACCTTTAGACTCAGAGTACCAAGTTTTAACAATATTAGTAACATCAGTATTTAAATCTTTAGTTGTTTTTATATCAAAAGATTGTGTGGAAGGTAGATTTAAATTAGTATCTGTTGAACCAGTATACCAAACTCCCCCTCCTATTTCTGTACTGAAATATGAAGCTGTTATGTACGTTCCAAAAGATCCTGAAGTCCATTTAGTAGTGGCACTTCTTTTAGACCATGTTACACCATCCTTAGTTTGTGGTGAATCTAAATACTGTCCTGTACCATTTACCCAGCTTTCAGCTACAGGATAAATTTCAAGTTTAGAATTTTGACCAACTCCTTCAGCTGTAGCAATATAAGATATAAGTTCTACTTTATTTTGAGCAGTTCCTACAATATTATCGAATACATAATCTATATCAGTTTGATCAAATTGAATCAAAAATCTTGATACAACAGAAGCTACAGACACTCCATCTACAGTTTTAGATCCTGTTACTATAGATTGAATGTTTCTTACTTCATTCATAGCATCAAGACCTGTATTCATGAGAGGATACTCAGAATATATTGATGCGTCTTTGCTCGGAAATATTTTGTATACTGCCATATTAGAATGTTACAACTTTCCCTGTTATGTCTGTTCTTGGATATTTAACTTCAAAAATAGAAGGATCTATACTTGGGTAGATAACTCCATTTTGAGTTGCACCTTGAATATCATATCCATATCTAGAATATCCTAAATCAGTTCCAGCCTTATTAGTTATTGTTACTCTTTTTACTGTTTGTACTCCTTGTATTTGATCTAATAAAACTGAAAGATTTCTTAAAATAATAGGCTCATTTATTTGCCACTCATCTATATTGAAATAGGCTATAAGAGCCTCTATACAATTTCTCAATACTTCATTATTGTTTACATTAGGTAAAGTAATGATTTCAAAATCCACTGCAATATTTACTATGTATGCATTTTTTATTGTGAGAGAATCACCTACCATTCTATACTGATTTAAGTAGGTTTTAAGATTCTGTTTTAATGCATTTGAAGGTACTCTTAGTTTTTTATTTGAATCAAATGATAAAACATAAACATCTAACGTAGTGTTTGAGTACTCTCCTTTAGGTCTTTCAACAAATCCTTTTGCAATAGATCCAAATTTAGAAGGTAGAGATAAAGTTCTTACTAAATAGTCATCTGCAGTAACGTTTCTTAGCTGACTTGAGAAATTAGATATTGTATTTTGTCTAATTTGATTTATCGTATCTCCTCCACCACCACCATTTGCTGCAGCAGGATTATTTGCTGAAACAGAATTAAATACATACTGTGCAGTAGTTGTATTTAAATTTTGATTTATAAACTGTATCCTTGAGGTATCTATGTTTGTTATAGTATTCGCTGATGAATTTGATGCTACTCCACCTCCAGTTCTATATCTAACAGTTAGTGTTGTATTAGATGGTGCTATACCATACGTTTTGGTAAATATAAAGTTTGTAGGGGAATAAGCTGTTGTAAGTTTATCTTGTTCATATGGTAATCCTAAACCTACATTCGTTGGATTTGGAATCAATTCCTCGTCATTATCATTTGCGTTCCCTGCACCGAATTGAATCTGTAATGTAAAGTTGTCAATAAATCTTGTTGCAAATCTTCTTTGTACTTTCTTCAATTGTAGAATATAAGGTGTGTCATCAGAATTAGTTGAATTATTAGGATCATTCAAATTTGAATTTCTAATCCCATCATAAACAGCATCCTGTCCTAAATAATCAACTTCATACCAAACATTTCCATCAGAATCAACAATATCAACTATTCCTGCTATATTTTCTCCTTCAATTGTTATTGTTGGAAACTCTTGATGAGCACCGAATGAATATGTTGCTGTTCTAATAGTTCCTGCTACAGCCTTTCTAACTTTTTTAAGCAAGTAATAAGTTGGATTACCTGCTGAAGTTTGTGCTACAGTTACAACAGTTGGATCTAAAGAAGATGAAGTAGAGAAATCAGTACTATCTTGGATAGTGAAATTAGTGGCAGTAGTTCCTGTGCTTACAACTGAAATATTTTCTGGTATCTCTAAAGCATATGAAAAGTCGGGAATTGCTGATCCACTTACTACCTTTGCTGGTACTAATTGAAATAGCTCTAAATCTGCATTAGCTAGTGCTGTCACTCTTGGCTTATAACCAAACATATAAGCTAATTCATATAGATTGTTAGTTTGCTTAGCAAATTGTAAGAAGTTTTCTTGAATCTGATTGTCTAAATAGAAACTCATAACATCTCCAACATAAGATGCTTGTTCCATGAACATCATACCAGGGGATGATGGTGAGAAATCAGTATAAGTAGTAGGAAAGTATGTCTTAGCGTAATTTATTAAGGCACTTCTAAAATCATTAAAGTCCTTGTTTAAATACGATATGTTTCTATTTACATCTGCCATTAGCTAAAAGTTATATCAACAGAGTCTGTAATTCCAGTTCTACCAATAGAATAAAATAAACCAACTGTTATTTGATTATTATCTTCATTTGCTGTTACTGACACTTGTTGTAAATTTATATTTGGTATATTATTTCTTATATCATCTTGTATTTTGTCTTCTAAGAAATCTAAATTTTCTTCTGTTATTTGTTCAAAGACAAAATTTCTTAAACCTGCTCCAAAATTAGGATTACCTACTCTCTCTCCTGGATTAGTTAGTAAATAGTTTATTAAATTGTTTTTTAAAGCATCTTTGCTTTGGTATGTTGAACGAAAAACCCCCTCTGCATTAAAAGGGAGATCTAGACCTATAGCAACATCAGGTCTGAAATCTGTAGCAAATATTTGTCTTTCGTTAAATGCCATTATTTATTCATCAATCCCATTACTTGATCCAATGATACTTCTCCTTCTGGTAATTTTCCGTTTGGTGAAGTTGTGTCCATGGGACCATTTACTTGTAAAGGTTGTGGTACATTTTGTGTGGTGAATTGAGATTTCATGTCTCCGAGAACATTCATGTAACTTTCTCTAATCTGTTTTCTTTTTTCTAAAGAATTTCCAGAATCAGTTGTAGGAGTACTCACCATAGGATTAGATTTAAATTCTTGTATTGGTTGTTTATTACTCTTTACTGCCTCCAAAAGAATATCTCTAAGTTCTTCTCTTATAACATCTCTTACACTTTCTTTGATTATGTCCTTCAGTTGGTTGATTTTCATAATATGTCTTTATTTTTATAAATATAGATTTAGTTAGGTTTTAGGTCATTTTGTTGTATGTAGAAAGCAAGCTCATCAATAAGGATCTGATCAGATGATGAAAGAGAGGGTTCTCCCTTCAATAATATCACACCATCTTTATTTTTAGCAACTGCATATCTTCTTTTTAAAGTGCCTACAGGATTTTTTTCGTCATCTTGTACATCCATTATAAACCCATTTACTTCAGTAAGTACTGGCTGTCCGTCTCTTGTTGTTTGTGCTCTTAAAATTTGAAGTTCGGCTGACAATTGTTCTTGTGTTATTGGTTCTTGTCCTGGTAGTGTAATTACATCTACATCCGTACCTCCCGTAACTACACCTAGAGTACTGTCACCAACAGTTCTACCTTGAGCATCCTTTAGCTGATTTTCATCAAGGAAAAGGCCTCTGGGTACTTCTACACCATCTTGTTCTAAAACAGCCACCTGGTCCCAGAAGTCTCCTATTCCTGGTGGACCTGTCACTCCATCCTCTGTAGCCGTATGATCTGTATTACAAATGTATATGGAAATAATATTTTGTACTTTATATCTTACTTGGTCTCCTTGAAAATAATTCTGTACTTCTAATCCATCAGTAGCTGCTAAAAGTACAGCACTTGATCTCCAAAAATCAGGTTCTGGTAGTAAATTTATTGTCCCATTAGCTTCTGCCGTACACTCTGTGATGAATGTATCTAATACACTAAGATATTTCAACGCTTGACCTAAAGCAGCCCTAAGTAAAACAAGTGCTCCTAAAGTAGCAGCTGATAAAGTTTCATAGTTATCTAACTTTTTTTCAATTTTAGTTACTGTATTTGAAAAAGTAGTCGTTATTCCAATAGGTATACCGAAACCTGGTGGGAAAGCTTGGGGTAATGGTAGTTTTAATATTATCTTAATTGCAGCTTTGACTGCTGTTATTAGTGCAGTAATACCAGCAACTGTTTTAGCAACTGCGTCTGTTACTTTGTAAGCATTATTTAATTGTCTTACTAATCTATTCTTTTTTGCTATTACACTTCTTAGAGTTGCATTATTCGGACACGATTTACCTTGAAGGTTTTTTAAACTTGTAATTCCAAATTTTGCTAACAAAGCTATAATAGCAGGGATTAAAACTCCATATAGAGCCATTACTTGTTTCAAAATACCCCTAATCAATGCTTGTTTAGGATCCTCTGGAAATAATCCTCTAAGTTCGTCATAGGCTTCGTCAGGTGCTAATAATGCTCTTGGAAGTTCTTGATCAAGGGAGTCTTCTATCCTTTCTAACCTTACTTGTTTTAAATTAGTTAAAACTCTACCACTTCTTCTAAATGGAGTTACTGATTGTGCAACATAATTTTTTTTAGTGAAACTTATTTTGGGTCTAGTTTCTTCATCAAGTTCTACTGTGACCGAATACACTCCTCTTTCATCTGTTTTTGTTCTAGCATTGAGTATTTGTACCTGTACTCCTGCAAGAAGTTCTCTAGTAGTATTATCAACAACTCTTCCACTAAGTGTATAAGGAGTAAGTGCCATTATGCTGTATTTGTTACTTTAGATAATAAAGGAGATTTTTTTCCGTTTAACAAATTTTTTATTGCTTCTAGGGAAGCTCTAAAAGATGCTGCTTTACCATTTAAAGGTAAGTTAGGTGCAGCAGCTCCTCCAGGATAGATTTGAGCAACTTGTAGTTCACCTGCAATTTGTATAAGACCGTCTACCAAATTTTTAAACTGCTCTAAAAAATCATCACCAAGTAAAACAGGATGATCAGCCTCTGGATCACCAAGTCTTATTGTTCCAGCAGATACTACGAAATCTTTTGTTGTTGTGATTCCAATATTATCTTCAGCAGCTAAAGAAATATATTTTTTACCACTTATAAGAACTGATTCAGTATTTGAATTTAAAACTAATCTTCCAGAGGTTAGTATAGCTTGATTGCCTGTATATTCATCAGTTGGTTCAGGGCCCTCTTTAAATGCTTCGTAAGAGTTTACAGCAGTAAGTGGTATTTGCTGTGTAGACGTTAAATAAAGTGATGCTTTATCATTGTCTATATCTTCTGTGATTGGTAACCAACCTTCATCTGAAACATCATCTGGTTGTCCATTTCTAATAATTGTAATAGGATCACCATCTTTCCCTGCCTCTGACCAATTATTTTTATACTCAGAGTTTGTTTTTGCAGTATTCCCCAATCTTATCGTATTTCCAAATCTCCCTTCCATTATTACATCTCCAGCAAAAGGTAAGATTGGATGAATGTTTTTCTTTTCTACAAAAGTTCCTCCAGAATCACCATTTAAATCTAACTCTGGTTCATCATTACTGGATTTTATTGTAGATCCAGCTGATATTTGGCTCGTTGACTTTTGGGTAGATGCATCCTCTGTTGGTGCTTGAATCCCATTTGGATTAGCATTTTGGTGGGGATGGTTCCATACAGAAATAGGAGGCAGATAATAATATCTTCTATCACTAGGCGATATATTACTAGTGTCATCAGGAAGATATATACACAAAACCAACTCGTCAATAAGCGGTATGTTTCTTAAACTTGCCAATAATGGATAAGCTGTGCTTGTTGTTTTGCCTTTTGGTTTTTGGTTGTCAACAACTTCGAATTCTATAACTCCTAAACCATCCCACTCTCCTTTATCTGGAAACTTTTCTGAGTTTTCATCATATACAATAGAAGTTACACGACCAGTTACAAATTCAAGTTTAAGTTTTTGCAACTCCTCATACACTCCTTCTAACCCTTGACCTGATGATATAAGGTTTGTCAGTACAGAATTAAATCCGAAATCCCCCATTTATTTAATGTTGTCTTCTAGCTTATCAAACTCAGCCATGAGTTGTTTCTTCTCTTCTTCACTAAGACCAAATGATTCATCTCCTTGCTCAGCATTAGCAGCTTTATATACCAATGAAGCTAGTTTTACTAGAACATCATCATTTTTTACAGCAATATCCATGTATTTGCTTATGAGAGGAACAATCAGAGTTGCATCACCAATGTCATTTATAAGTGGTTTTAGCTCTGAGATTAGAGCCATAATTTGTTGGTTTCTTTGATTCTGCTTGTCGTGAATCTCTGAAAAAAGATTTTCAAGTTTTGACTGGAAATCCATAAGATTGTTTCTTATAAATATTTGGCACCTTTTTTTCGGTTTAACTTAAATATTTAATAGTCAAAATCTACATATCCATATTCTAAGAAATAGTTGTAATTGTTTTTATAAACTTCTTTAAGTCTATTAGCAATTTTAGTTATTCGTGGAGTATTTACATCAGGAACCATTTCTCTGATATAAATGTACAGTGCTTTCTTACTTATTATGTCTAAATTTTCCCTTTTTCTAAACAATTCCAATATAGCATCTGCTATTCTCATATCAACTGTATTTGGAAATATGCCTTCTATATTCTCTGTACAGAATTCAACATAATAGTCAATAAAGTTCTCTAGATCAGATTTATTAGAAATTTTATCTAATGAGTAACTTTGGCTATCATCATTTTCAACACCTTCAATAGGAGATGTATTTACTTTTTTCTTATAGTTCTTTGTATTCTGTATTATAAGATATCTTTTTGCTATAGTACCAAAATACGAATAAGCTTTTGCTCCTTTTGTAGGATCGAAGAGATGAATCTTCGAAAGTAAAAATGTTTCTACCTCATGATGAAGTTGTTCAAGATAATCAACTTCTGTATGGTAAAATTTGAATCGATGGGTTATAGCTTCAACAAGTCTGTTAAAAGCATAGTGTATCTCCTCTTGGTATATTTTACTTTTTACTCCAGTATCTTCAGTATTATTATACTTGACTATTGCATTTTCTGTATCCTTTGTAAAATATGTATTTGAACTTGGTCTTCCTTTTCTTCTCTTCATTTATGGGTTGTCAACTTTGAAAAAGTTGGATAGAGAGTCGTGTATTGATTTTATTTGGCTAAAAAATGAACCAACTTCATCATCAGATTTGAACACTCCTCTAGAATCCACATCTTTTAGTTTTTTATCTGATTCGACAACCTTATTTAACAAAACTTCGAAAAATTTTCTGTAGGACATCATAACATCCTCTTGTTTTTCGACTTTAAATAAAAGATTGATGGTCGTATATCCTAAGACAACGACCAACAATCCTAATAGTGATATAACAACTGTTGTTGTTTGCATATCTTAGTTTGGCAATCTATCTAAAAAATCTTTAGGAATTGCTGGTTTTGATGTTGTAGAAGAAGAATCATCTAAAATAGATTCTAATTCTGCAAGTAGGTAACGTGTACCATTAGAAACATCCTCAAGAGAAGCATTTTGACGATCTTTAAAAAAATCTACAGCAGCTTTCAAACACGTTTGTGACATGATAGCTCTATTCGTATCTGCACTTCTTCTGGGTGCTGAAGTTTTATTTGGAGTATACCCATTACGTGGTGCACTACTAGAAGAAGCATTACTCTTTAAGAACTTGATCTTCTTTTTAGCTGGGTCCTTTTTATCTTCTCCTGTTACTTCAAAATTAACATTATCACCAGGGTTAAAAGTGATAGGATATTCAGGTGATCTCCACGTGATGTAGGGTGTTTGATCATCTCTAAATTTAATTTCATAAAGGCTCATTCCTTTAAATTCTTGGTCTGTTTTGTTTACAGACTCTAAAACTGCAGTTTGTGACATAACTAATAATTAAAAATTAAACGTTTATTTTACTCTATTTATTTCATTCCCCTCTAAAGGCTCTCTCTGGATTGCATCATCAATATCTTGTCTGTATTTCTGAGCTTCTTCTAAATGTTTTACAAACTCTTCTTTTGGGTGTGATCCTGTCATCAGATTCAACACAGAGTTTATAGAAGATGAAAGTCTTCTCATATTTTCAGATACAATATCTGCATTTCTGTCTACTATAAGATTTTTGCTTAAAAAGTCAACAACCTTTTTATTGAAATCCATTAGCTCCTTAAAATCATCAAACGCCCAACCTCTTTCTACACACAAGATTGAAACTTGTAATTTTGATTCTAAGGCAAGTAACGATCTATTTATTTCATCTCTATTTTTTACCATACTACATTATAACACTTTATTCTGATATTTCCAAATCTTCATACTTTTTTTCTAAGTATTCTATCATATCAAAAAGAAATGCAACTTTATCATACTCCTCAAGTTCCATAAAATAATTTTTAGTTACTGATAGACAATAACTTAGGTCATATGGGTTAACGAGATCAATGTCAAGGAGATGTCGATGTGTGTGAATATTTACTTTGCATATGAAAGAAAATGCTTTATGAAAACCTACCCACTCTGCTTTTGCCTTCTCGCTATCTATATCAACACTTTCTTTTCTGTTGGCTATCATCAGAAGTTTAAGTTGATAATTTTTAAGGTTTGTGATATACTTCATGAACATCCTGATGTTATAATCAGCTGAATTGATTATTTCATCTTCTATTTCTTTATCTGTCTTGTTGTTAAGACTTTCATTAAATAATTTAAATAGATACTCTGTGTTCATTTTTATATAAAAAAAGGCCAGATAAGTTCTTTTACCCTCAAAAACTAATAACCCTAATAACTATGAAGATCTGCAGAACTGATTAAATCTGGCCAGTAAAGGAGCTAAGCTCTAGATTATTTATTTGTTCTCCTCTAAAGAAGCTTTTCTATACTCTTTTACAAGTTTAGAAATTTCACTAGCAGACTTTCTTGCTCTCGTGTTGCTTACTTTAGTAGTAGCATTGTGTTGAGCCCTTAGCTCATCAGTTGCAGCTTCGATAGCTTCATAAATTTCCTGTGATGTCATATAAACTAATTTTAAAAATAATATATAATAAATATCTGATGGAAGCAATATTTAGCCTCGAATCATTGTTTAGTAAAATTTTTTTGCTGTAAAATTTGCATATGTGGTCCAAAACCAGTAGCTTTTTGCATAGCTTTTTAGCTTTACTAAAAATCTTTAAAGCTAAATATAAATAAAAAATAAAAAAATCTAAGCAACAGCTACTTAAACAGTTGTTTCAGTTTGAAGGGTATATTGTATTATATAACTAAATAATTGCTTAGTTACATAATTTTAACTATATTATATAAAAAAAATATGGAATTATTTTACTTTTTAACAGGGGTTATAGTAAGTATAGTGGGTGTTATGATATATAACTATTCTAAACTAAATAGAAATGTTACCTCTTTACTTAAAGAAAACCAAATTTTAGCTAAGAGAAATGCTGAACATAATATTACCATTGAGGCTATTAGTAATACTTTAGCTTCTGATGATTATCAAACTTC
>Ga0222719_10006211_pt1 | contig 10191 bp, 18 predicted proteins | sample C33_34DmetaG_FD_165039 | JGI IMG/M metagenome (GOLD analysis project Ga0222719, IMG submission 165039) | Estuarine water microbial communities from San Francisco Bay, California, United States - C33_34D | ecosystem: Environmental > Aquatic > Marine > Unclassified | place: USA: California...
CGAAGAGTCAACCCTCAGAGTTGACCGCTGAGGAAACGCCGTTGAGCGACGCTGACCTGAACACGATCCGTTCCCTTCTGAAAGAAGAGCCGGTCGCCAACAGGAACAAGATCATCAAGGCGTTCATGCAGGAGTTCAAGGTGCCCGATGGCGAGCTGATCACTGCTCACATCACCCTGCCCAAGCATCAGCGGTTCATTACTGAGCGCCTCTCCTGATAGCGCCATGACCGACGAGATGATGCACGCCCAGATGGCGGCTCTTTACGCTCAGCAGCGCCGAGGCCAGAAACCTTTGGATCATCTCGAAACCATCCTGCCTCCTCAGCTTTGTGAATCCGTGCGGCACTATGCCGAATCACGCGACTACACAACGAAGCAGGCTTTGTCCCACATCGTTTCCAAATTCTTCGGCTCATGCTTCAAATCACCGCAGTCGGCAACCTCGCAGCCGACCCTGAGGTCCGCCAAGTAGGCGACAACGAAGTCGCCAACTTCACGATCATCTGCAACAAGAAGATCAAAGGCGAAGAGCACACGTCAGCACTGCGCTGCGCAGTCTGGGGTCCCCGCGCCAAGGTCGTCTCCGACTTCCTCAACAAAGGCTCCCAGGTCACCGTCACTGGTCAGGCATACGTCGAGACCTACGAGACGAAGACCGGCGAAACCCGCGCCAATCTCAACGTCGCTGTTAACGACTTCTCACTGCCTCCTAAGCCTCGGGTTGAATCAGACTCGATGCCGTTCTAGTGTCCCGGGGGGCTTGCCCCCCTTTTTTATGTTTTCATGCCAGACCCGCTCCGCGATTACCTAAATCAGATCGGCAAAATTCCGCTCCTGACTGCGGCGGAAGAAATCGAACTCGGCAATTCCATCCAGCGCATGATGCCATTGCTGGACAAGCCAGACCCGACCAAGGAAGAGCAGAAGGTCATCCGTATCGGCAAGCGCGCCAAGAAGCGCATGGTGCAGGGCAACCTGCGCCTCGTGATTAGCGTCGCCAGCAAATACAACAAGATGACCAGCCGCCTGTCGATGCAGGACCTGATTCAGGAAGGGAATATCGGCTTGATCCGCGCGGTTGAGATGTTTGATCCCTCCAGGGGCTACAAGTTCTCAACCTATGCCTACTGGTGGATTCGTCAGGGCATCATGCGCGCCACCCAGACCCAGGACCGCATGATCAAGCTGCCATCTGGAGCGCCGGATGGCTTGCGCAAGGTCAAGTACTTCATGATCGACTACCAAAAGGAGCACGGCGTCATGCCGACGCTCAAGCAGTGCGCTGATCTAATCGGCGTGCAGCCGGAGACGATGCGGAATTACTTGCAAGCAGCGTCAGATGCCACCAGCCTTGATGCCAAAGCCAAATCCAGAACGGACGATGGCAGTTCCATCATTGACCTGATCCAAAGCACTTACGGCGCTGCAGACGAAGACCTGGAGCTGGGCACGGCAGCGCTTGCTATCAAACGCGCCTTTGGCGAGATGACGGAGCGAGAGCGCATCATCATCACCATGCGCTACGGGTTAGACGGTGAAGAGCCGTTATCGAACCCGAGCATCGCCAAAAAGATCGGCATCCACAAAGAAGCCGCCCGCAAACTTGTCCACCAAACCGAAAACAAACTACGCGACCTGCTGATGGATAGACCGCCGGGAAAGTCGAAGCGACAGAAGAACAGCTCCAGCTTGACCTGGGGCTGGGGTTGAACGATGGGAATCAGTCAGAAGTGCCCTGAATGCGGATCATGCAGGACAAAAGTGGTAATGACAAAGCCAGTCGAGGAAGGTGGAACGCTGCGCCGCAGGCATTGCACAACCTGTGACCATCGGTGGTACACCTACCAGGATCCTGAGATGATGGTGAAAGCCCACCAAGTTGTCTGGCGACACAGGCACTACGTTCGAGTTCTCCGATTAGATGAAACGAGAAGCGCTTCACCTCCAAGGTGACATGACCGTCGAAACCGGAAGGGATTTCAACGGACGGTTTTTTATCGCCTATGCCCGTGGTGCCAGCGTCTTCGTTAGAGAGCACAAGGAAGTCCGCCAGTTCCTCAGGCTTGCGCCGAAGACTAGAAGCCGCGACGCACTCGACTCATGGTTTGCATCGCTATCTCTAGGAGACCAAGGACATAACCCAGTGCCCACAGGACCGGACCTAGGACTTTCAGAGCGAGCGAAAGCAGAAGGTTTTGGTCCTGAGTGCCATCTGGACGAGAGCGATCCGAATCATCAAACCCGAACTGTGATCTGACGTAGGCGCAGGCGGCAGGATCAACCTCTTCCAGTTCGCTTAGCTCTGCTTTCAGCTCCAGCTCAGTGATATGGCGGACGGCTTGCTTGATCAGCTTTTGCTGGAAGGCGTTCTGCTTTGATAGTGCTGCGCAAAGATCACGAACCTGACCTTCGTCACTGGCGGCAAGTATTGACCTTGCTTGCTGTTCAATGCGCAGCTCTTCCTCCATTGTTAGGTTGACTACCATCCAGTCTCCCCAAGTCATGTCGGAATGGCAGCATGATTTTCAAGATAGCTGCATGACTCCGCCAAAAATTGAAGAAATAGAAACAGAAGGCGGGAAAAGATGGCGCGTGATCTACGCCGGGATGGTGAAAGATCACAAGCAAGAATGGCAAGCAGTTCGCCATTACAACGAAGCTTGCGAGGTTTACGGGCAGCAGCTAGGGCTGCGTCGTTGGCTGGATAAGTAACGGCGGGAAAGCGTCGACAAGGATTGCCCAGCCGCTCCGGGCTCCTTCGACTTGCCAGCGGTGCAGAAAATCTTTCCGGTCGTAAAAAACGCCAGCACCTTCACCACGCTTCAGCAGCTTGCCCCTTTGGATGTCATGCTCACCCCTCGGGTCGTGCATGATGAAAAACTTGTCGGTGTACCCAATAATCACCGACCAATGCCCAAAGCCTTCTGCTGGGCGTCCGGCGCTGATGTCACCTTTATGAAGCCAGCCAACAGCGATCGGTCTGCCGCTATCGATCTCGGCTTCAATCAAATCTTCCGTGCCATCACGGACAAACTCAGCGCGCAAGCCCAGCTCTGACAATGCTTTGAGTTGCGCGTCGACTTCAACAGTGTCGCCGTATTTAATGCGAACTCGGTCGTACTCTTCATGCTCACCGATGACGCCATAATTAGCGGCAATCATCGCCATCGCTGACGTAAAGCACTTGCGGTAGCCGTTCTTCAGCTCGTACTGGCTGAAATACGGAACCCTGAACGGCAGCAGCTTGCCCCCGCTTTTCCAGATCTCGAACCATTCGGCGTCATGCTCCAGCAGCTCCGGAGGCATGTCTTCCTGCAGTCTTTGGATCGCAGCGCGCTGATGCGGACTGTTCTCGAAGTACTGAAAGAACTGTTCGAGACGGATCATGGCTGAAGCAAGCCAGTCCAAATACATGCCGGTCAGTCGTTAAATAATGCGCGCCCAAGCATGTCGCACAATTGATCATCGACTTTGTTGTCGGTCTTCTCGACCATTGCGCGGCAAAGATCAAGGATCAAACGCTTGACCGCGTCCGATTGCAGGAAAGCAAACAGGACCGGACGGATTAAAGCGATCATCGCCATACGGCAGTTGGGCGAAGTCTAGGGTTGTTTTACTGACCCTTCAAGGCGAGCAATTTTCTGTTCCGCCGCACTGAGCCGGGAGAAAATCTCAACACGCTCTGACCGCAGGTCATTGTGCAGGTCTTCAAGGCGGTTGTTGATTGCCTCTACGCTGGAGGTCAGTCGTACCAATGAATCCCGGCGTTCGGCTCCCCTGCGGAGCTGGGTGTTCACCCCTAGGAACGCTGCGGAAATCGTTGCCCCCATGGCTGCAGCCGCAAGCTCCACCACGTTCCTTCAAAAGCCTCTATCCATCATGGCGACCCCTGAAGAGCAGAATGCGAACCAAGAAAAGGACGGGGTTCATTTGGCAGATATTGTCCGCCTGATGGTTTTGGGGTGGTCAGCAACACTGCTGACTGTGTCCTATTTGAATCTGTTCCCAAACATGAAGATGGACTCGACGTTTATTGCGAGTCTTCTTACTGGGGCGATGGCTGGTTTCGGGATTGAGCGGAAGACAGGCAATCAAACAAAGAAGGAACCACCTACAGTCAAAGGAACAACTGCTAAGGCGAAAGATGCGCAGGCTTCTGCCCCTGGTAGTTCTGCTGGCAGCTAGCCCTGCTCACGCAGACATCGTTCACAAGATCCAGTCAAGCGTTCAGCTCACTGTTGATGCCGCCGCAAGTGCAGCCACCCGAGTTCCCACCGTCTACTCCGTCTCCGGATCAGGAGCTTCCACTACTGATGGAAGCAATGCTGGCGCTCTCGGCGGTTTTGGGGCTGTTACTAACGGTGTCCCTTCTGTCACCACCGTCACTGCAACTCAAGCCACCACAGGAGATGCCTTCTCGTTCTCTGCCAGTTACATAGAAGGCGACAGCACCAGCACGACTAGCACCACTGTGACTAGCGGCGTTACTGGCAGCCTGCCGCTGTTTGGCAATACGACGACGACTAGCGGCGGCGTTGCTGGCACCCTCGCGGGCACTATCGATTCAGCTCATGGCTTGACCGTCACGGCTGGCGGTGCTGGCACTTCTGCTACCGGGCAGATGGTCACCGAGATCCGGATCGACTAATGCGGTGGCTGCTTTTGCTGCTGGTGCTTCAAGCACCTGCTGTAGCGATGCCGGTCGTGCCGAATTTTCGCACGGGCACCATGACCAGCCGGACGGAATCAACGACGCAGGTCACCGAAACTATCCGCTCGGTTGACTACGCCACCGGCTACACCTATTCAGCAAGCGGCTCAGGTGTCCAGCACTCGGGAAGTTCAATCCTTCCTGGTGCTGGTCCTGTCCAAACCCAAACGATTGACGGCGTCACATCCTCGTGGACTGGACTAGCTCTAGAGAACAAGCCAACCTGGTCAATGACAACGCCAGGCGCATCATTCCAGTTCGTCGAAAGCTACAGCGGACCAGGGCTGCAAACAGCCACCGAGATCCAGCGAACAACGGTCGTCGAGTCAGTTACCGACACCACCTCGGTCTTTGGACCTTAGTCCTGCTGTTGCCGCTGCCTAGCTACGGGCAGGCAAACGCAACGGCAAACCCGGTAGCGAATAGCAGTGGATCGGTCACGAACCAAGCGATCCAAATGCTGACGGGTCCATACCCGACCAACGCTTACGGACCGTCGATCTCCTGCCAGGGTCCGACGTTCAACCTTTCGCCGTTCGTCACTACCAGCAAGTCATACGCCCTGCCGTACAGCTCCACGGTGCGGACACCGTATTACGACCCCACCGACGATGATGAAAACGGCGTACCGGACAACCCAGGAAATATCCTCTACTACCAAGAGCTCCCGAGCGGTCAGAAAAACAACCACGCTCTTAACTTCGGCGTTAGCGCAACCCTAAGCTTCCCGCTCGATGGTGGGCTCCAGGAGCGCTGTAAAGCCAGCGCCGACACCCACAATGCCCTCCAGCGCCAGATCCTCGCTAACAAGCGCCTGGACTTTGAGCTTTCGAGGCTCCGGCACTGTGGCGAGCTCGCTCAAAAGGGCATCGCCTTTCACCCGCAGAGCAAGTTCTACGTCATCTGCTCCGACGTGATCCTCAAGCCCAAACCAGGACAGGTGCTGCCGCACGTCCACAAAATCACGCTTTCAAAGCCCGCCGCAAAGCCCGCAAAGCCCGGTTCCGATCCCGCTGCGCCAGCCGCCGCTCCAGCAGCGAATCAACGTGGACAGGCTTACCCCTTAACTGTGAAACCTTTTTTACCGTCTTCTTCACCGTAGGTTTTATCAGCTTCAGAATCAGGTCAGCCAGCGGTTTCGCAACCAGCGCTGAAGTCGCCGCCACCAGGGCGATCGTCGTCGTCGTGACGACCGCTCCGACTGGGGGCAGTCCGTCGATGGCTTGCTCGATAAACGGCTTGTCAGGCTCTGCTGCTTCTGTCGCTTGAGCTGACGGCGAATCCGCTGCAGGTATTCGCGGGATTGGCGCAGGCTTAATGGCTTCTGGTTCATCGTCGGAATCGTCGCTGCTTTGCGGCAAGCTCTGCTGCAGGATTTGAAGCTCGCTCGGCGTGAAATCCATCGGCACGAACGATGGCACCTGACCTTCAGGACAAAAGGCACCAACGCGCCCAGGGTCGTCCTGCAGCAAACTTGGGTTGAGCTTGGCGTCTGGATGAACTGCCGCGCATCCGGGCAGCTCAACCACCGGCATCCCTAGTTGGAGGGTGACAGGGGGCGCATCCGGCAGAGCTCTAGCCTCTGGTATGCGTTGGATCGCTGGAAGTTGTACAGGTTGGATGGTGACTGACCTGATTTCAGGCATCCCTCAAGCAGCTCGCAAATCAAGTCAGGCAGGTAATCGGCGTCGTATCCGTAAAGCCCGGTAACAGCGTCATACCAAAGCCCGCTCTTCTCGTGAGGGCGTTCAGGTGTCATGGCTTGGCAAAGGGGATGGCAGGTCCAGTCTGCGTAGGTATCTGCTTAACCACGCCGTCGATCTTGCCGTCGAGCTTGTCAGTCAGCTCCGCTTCTACGGCACCAGTGATCTGACCGCTGATGCGCTTCACAGCAGCACGCTGCAGCGCTTCCATTTGAAAGAACGAGATAACAAGCGCAGCGGTCATCGAACCGGACAGCAGGAAAGCAGTTACTGCCAGCCCGTTAATGATCTTTTGCACGCAGTAGCTCCTGCTCTTTGCTGTACGCCTCGACTGTATAGAAGTCGAGCAAATCCTGCACAGCAGGCAAGAGCCAGCGATGGACGTTCCGGCAATGCTCCCAATTCTCAGGGCGCACAATGCACGGGACGACAACTACCCGCACGAAGCTGAACAGGTAGCGATGGCTAATCACCAGTTGGTGATACCAGCGCAGCGACCAGCACTCTCGGTATGAAGAGCAAAAAAAGACCCGCCGAAGCGGGTCCTGGTGTTGGTGTGATGTAGTCAGTATGCCGTCAAAAGGAATACTTGGCACCGACTTTGCTGCCGTAGCCATTGACGTCATCGAAAGCAGCAGACAGCTCGCCGTAGACGCTCAGCTTGTCGGTAGCTTTCACCGAGCCACCCAGTTTGCCGGTGAGGATGGTTTCGCCGTCAACGCCATTGGGCTGGACGTAGGTAGGACCACCTTGGAGGTAGAAGCTGGCAACGTCATTGCCGCTCTCATAACCCAGGTGCAGGTCAGTGGCAGAGCCAGCAAAGGTGCTACCAGCCCAGCCAGCATTGTTCTCAACGTTGACGTAAGGACCAGCCATGGCAGGTGCAGCCAGAGCGACAAAAGCGATGGCGGCAGATGCGGTTTTGATCATGGGATTAAATAATCGTCTCGGAATCCTACCGATTGATTTAGGGGGACAGTCAGAAGAGTGGCTTCCCAAGACAAAACCCCTCCCGGTTGGCGCGGAAGGGGTTCTGCTGCGCACCCACGCAAAAGCAGCTTAGTAGCTTTCTGGTGGATGAGACATTGGACCGCTATCGAACGGATCTCTCCCGCCTTTAGAAATGATTACAGCACGGACATAGAAGTGGTTATCAGTCTTCCCCGCTTTCTCTAGCGCCTCTTTTACCTTGCGCCAGTTTTCGCGGGTGTGCTGATCCACTTACCTGCCCTGCCCTCTGTACACCTTACGGTCGCCTTTGGCTTTTGAGTGTTGACCGGCACCTTGCCTAGTTTTCTTAGGCTTTCCAGGGCGGTGCGCTTCCCGCCCCAATGCAGTCTTTGACTTGACCGCCATTACCAAGGCACTCCGGCAGCCTTAGTGGGAGCAGCCTTTTCGTCGATCTGGGCTTGGAGCGCAGCTTCGATTTCGGCAACTTTTTCGGCGCCAAACTGCTCTTTGACCCAGCCGACCACGGTCTCCTCGTCGAGATCCTCGAACTCAACGGTCACATCACCGTCAAAACCGAGAGAGCCGTAAGCGCCAGCAGAGTAGAAGCCGCCGGACTCGCTGCTGGGGTCAACCTGATCGGAAAGAGCGTTGACCGTGTAGTGGACGGTGAACACTTTGCCGGAAGCGGTTTCCCGCTCCATGTTTGCGACCTTCCAGGTGTAGGTGGTAGCCATGAGTGAAGTAGATCCTGAATGAGCTTAAGGGTGGTGCAACCTGTTGGGAATAGCCGGTTGCCCGCCTGGGTGATTAGCGAGTAGGACTAATCAGCACGCCATCAGCACGCAGGGCACGCAGTAGCTGCCGTCGTCATAGGTGCAGCTCACGTTGGTGCTAGTCACCTTGGCAATGGTCTTGCTGCGGATGATGTCATCGTCTTGGGGTTTGGCGGTGCCATCACCAGCGGACATCAGCAGATCACCGCGTTCAACCGTGACACCCTGAGCAATGCGGATAACAAAGTCACCCGTCATCGCGCAGTAAAAATCGTCGGTGTAGGTGTCGTCATCATCGTCCCAAGCTTGGAACACGCCGGACACGTTTTTGTCGCCTTCAACATCACTAACCTTCATGCGGTTGAGTTGTTCGTTATCTTCTTCGCCCCATTCGCACATCTCGTCGATGTTGCTAAGGACAGAACCACGAAGGATTTCAGTACGTTCTACGCCACCAGGAAGTTGAGACCAACGAGCAAGGTGTGCGCCGTTGTAGGAAACAGTGGTTCCGCTAACGGAGATACTTCCTGCAGTAACAGTGTCGTTGTAAAAGTTAATTAGTACTCCGTCGGTTCCCTTTCTGTTCAGATAACAAGGAATATCGTCAGTTACTGTGCTTCGGATGCCACGAGTTTCACTTAGTAAAATTCCGTCTGTGCCGACAGTTGTTACTGTTTTCCCAACAAATACATCGCCACTGCTATCAATCCTCATCCGCTCCGTCGGAGAAGACGCCCCATCCGCCGTAGTGGAGAACTCTAGGCGAGTTGGCTTTGATGTAGTTGACCAGCTTGTGCCGTCGATAACGGCTCTAATTTGGGCACCGTCACCATCGCCATTGTCATCTGCAAAGATGATTCTGCTTATTTCAGCGTTTAAGTTATTACCGGAGATAGTGCTGTATTGCCTTAAAAGAGCAATGCGCCCAGGGTTGGTAGCACTCCCGTATCCTCCTTTGAACGCTGCTGTAGTGCTTTCAGCATAAGTAGACGTGCCAACTAAGAGCCTGCCGGAGCTGTCAACGGCTAAGCGTTCAGACGAATTTGTTACGTCGTAAAGAGCAAATCTACTAGTGGGACGGATTTCCCAGTCTTGATTGTCGTTATCGTCCTCAAACCTGACGTATGGAGAATTGGCTTTTAAATGTAATAACGTATCGGGACTCGTAGTGCCAATCCCTACGCGGCCTGAGGAGTCGATACGCATTCTTTCGTCGCCGCCACCCGTGCCAAACGCAATTTCACCTTCCGCGCTATCTGTTTTTAATGTAATCAGCGCACCGCTAACGCTATTGGCCGTTCCAGTAACAATGCGAAGCAGTCGTGTTGTATCGCTAGTGCCGAAGTTGGCAATTTCACCTTCTGCGCTTTGAAAAACAGAAAGCAATGCGCTAGGCGTAGAAGTCCCCAGACCTAAGCGACCAGAGCTGTCGATAACTAAACTTGGAGAGCTATTGCCGGCGGTATGAAAACTAAGCGATTGACTGGTTTGGTTGTACTCAATAAGACCATCTTGCGCGCCGAGGCCAGAACCGGAATTATCTGCAAACGCAATACTTGAAGTGCCAGAAGTTCCTGTTCTCAGAACAATGCCTAAGGTTGTTTCGGCGCTAGTTCCAAAAACAAGTGCTTTCCCATAATCGGTATAACCACTAGGAGCACTGGTTGCAATACCAACATTCCCATTCGCATCAACAAACAACCGCCCAGCACCATTAGTCGAGATGGCTACTTGGTCCACGCCAGGTGAATAAACACCCGTATCAGTACCCGAACCCGTAAAAGCAACGCTCGGTGCAGCAGCCGTTCCATCAGGAACAATCACAGGCAGCGTGCTAGTCACCGCTGTGGTGCTCACCGTCATCCGGCTAGAGCCGTTAGTGGCAATACCTACCGTGTCGGTGGTGCTAAGGAAAATCCCGTTTCCGTCGTCCGACTCAAAGGCAATCGCCGGGGCTGCTGCCGTTCCATCCGGCACACCCTTGAACAACTCGCCAACGGTGATCTTTTTGTTCTTGTCCGCTGCAGCGGCTTCGCTTACGTCAACAATGG
>Ga0222719_10006213_pt1 | contig 10191 bp, 4 predicted proteins | sample C33_34DmetaG_FD_165039 | JGI IMG/M metagenome (GOLD analysis project Ga0222719, IMG submission 165039) | Estuarine water microbial communities from San Francisco Bay, California, United States - C33_34D | ecosystem: Environmental > Aquatic > Marine > Unclassified | place: USA: California...
TACTATTTTTATTAAAAGGAGTAGTATTTATCACTTCATCAGTAAAAATATTTTTAATACTTAAATCAACAACATCATTAATAATTGTATTTATTTTACTTATAAATAGTTTAGTATTTTCAGCATTTATATTTGTAATTTCGTCATCTGTTATTATTCTTTCATTTTCATTTATTAAATAATGGTCTAATATTATATTTTGTTTATAGTTAGAATATAAACCATCATTCATATTTTTTAATAATGATGTTGTAGAAGATATAATTATTTCATCAGGATTATGAAACAGTTTATTATCAATATTAAATTCAGGAATAAATGACCCTTTTAAGATACTATCAGCCTCTTGTTTTTTATTAATTAAATCATTTGCTAATAAATAACTAAAATAATCTAACTTTTCTTTACTTAAATTTAAATAATATTTTTTTGTTTTTTCATTATACCCACAAAAACGCGTGCTTTTCTTTTTAGTTTTAGAACATACTTTTAATTTTATAAAATTACTATAGTTTTGTCTAGATATATCTTTTGTTTCTATATTAGTAGTTGTATTATTTTTTTCTTTAGTTTTTTGTTCTTTAGTTTTTTGTTCTTTAGTTTTTTGCTCTTTAGTTTTTTTTTGTGTTTTATTAAGTGATTTCTTATCAACTTCCGAACCATTATAAACTTTATTTTTCATAATATCACTTATTAAATCAACAATCTCATCAATAACATTATTAAAATTTAATTTATTGTTTTTATATATTTTTATTTTTTCATATATCAATGCTTTATAACGTTTAGTATCTCTACTATTGTCTTGTAAGATACGACTAAATTCATACTTAAAATAATTATATATATAATCATTGTAAATATTATTTTTTAGATCTAATATTTCTAATTTTGGATGAATTCCTAAATTAAAATTAAAATAAGTAGGTTGAAAAAATGATGCTATAATAGTCTTATCATCTTTGGATTTTAAATAATTATTCTCTATTAATTTTTTTATTATTGTTTGTTTATTATTATATGTATATGATACTGGTATAATAGGAACGATTAAATTATTTTCAAATTGAATACTCGTAATTATATTATTTACTTCATCATAAAAAAATTTAGATATTTTATAACCATTTTGTAATAATTTTTTTTGAAAGTCTTTATTTTTTATAGTAATATAATCATATATACTATTCATATCATCTAGAGATAATATCTTAAATCTATTCTTAATTTCTTTAACTACAATAGCCTTTGGATAAATAGGTAATAAATAAGTATTATCAAGTTTAATAAATTCTATTTGTGTTGTTGTAAAAGCAATTTGATTTATAATATTAATGTTTAATGTTGTTAATTCAGAAAATAATGTTTGTGTTTTTCTAATTGTATCATATTTACATATATCTTTATGTATTAATAATAATTTAATAATATTAGTATCCCTATTTTTTGTTAACTCTAATAATTTAGTATTTACTTTCTTTTTTTCAATGAAATTGAAAGACAATGAATTTAAATTAACTGATGTAATATCATAAATACCAGTAAAAGCATTATTTTTATATAATGACGTTTTATTTATATGAAATACAGGTATAAAATAACTATTTTTTTCTCTAATGAGAATAATATATTTTTTTCTACTTTCATCAATATAAGGATTACATATTAATTTATCACCTGTTTCATTAAATATTAAAATATTACATCCATCACTGTTTAACCATTCAATTGGTTTACTAAATAAATCTAGAAAATGGGTATGATTTTTTACTTCATTTGGGTCATTAATATGAGAAATAAAATTATAATAAGATGAACATATTTTATAAAATAAAATTATTTTTTTCAAATTATGTATATTTTCTATTATACTTGGATTAGTTTTGATTTGATTAGATTTGTCTTGATTTTTGTTTGATTGTTTTTTGTTTGATTGTTTTGTGTTATTTTGAGATTGTAAATGTTTATGTGTATCTATAATTTTATTAACTATTTTATCAATATGTGCTGTTTTTGTCTCTATTTTATATTCAGTATTATTTGTAAATAAATTATTAATAAATTCAACATCTTTGTATTTTAATTTTTCTATCATTTCATAATCTATATCCATTAAATTAAAAACCAACATATAATCTTTAATAAACATATTAAACCTATCAAATTCTGCAATTGTATTAGGTAATATATTACTTGATGAATAAACATCTATTAATTCTCCATTATTTAAAGTTATAAATACATCAGGTGTTAATTTTTTTGTTAATAAATTTTTTAATTCTTCTATTTTATAATTCATAATAACTGCATATGTTTCTAGAATATTGTCTTTATAATTTTTATCTATACCTCTTCTTAAAAATAAATTACTATTATCGTAAAGTGAATTATTAGTAGGAGTTAAAAATAATTCTTGATAATTATTTAAAAGTATATCCAAATTTTTAGGTAATAGACCAAAACGACATTTATCTAATTCAGTTGTTTCATTTGATATATATTGAATACTATCACTTGTAGTTTGACAAACTACAGAATTACTTTCTATTGCTTTTATTTTTTTATCATAAATTGTATCTACATCAACTTTACACTCTTTGTCACCCTTTAATTTAAAAAATTGTTGTATTGTTTTTTTAGTTTCATCATAATCATCAGGAGGTTTTGAACCACAACAGGGCACACATAATTTATTTGGATGGTTTTTTGCTTTTTTTAACAAAGGATATGCTTCTTTTTCTGTTTTTTTTAATTCTTTAGGCATATTTTTTCCTTTATTACTATCTTCCCAATAAGATGCTGACCTAATAATAACATTGTATTTTTCATTAATTTTATCTTTATTTAAATTTATAGGTAATCCATTAGAATATGGGCTTCTAAACTTATTTTCAATAAATTTTGATGTTGATATAGGTTTTCTTGCTTCTGTATCCCAAATGCGAGCACAAATATAATAATTATTACGATATTTAATATATCCTGTCATCGCTTCTGGGTCAAATGTTTCTAATTCTTTTTTTGTAACAATATATGGTTGTCTCATTGCTGTTTTTTGACATTCTCTTTCATATGAATAATCTTTTTTACTACTTTTATTTAAATTATAAAGTTCATTATCATATTTTTTACGTTCTCCTGTCATATATTTTCCAAGTGATTTATCTTTACCTTTATCTATTTTATTTATATCTCCAATTTCATCATCATTTTTATCATATTTAATTTTTTTATCTTCTAAATTTTTTTTAATACTTTTTGCTTTTATTACCTTTTCTAAATCTTCATAATCATCTATTGTTTCATTACTATTCATTTTATCATTGGTTAAGTCCAAATCTAAATCTAAATCCAAATCCAAATCTAAATCTAAGTCTAAATCTAAGTCTAAATCCAAATCCAAATCATCTATTTCTTGGGACTTTTCTTTTTGTTTTTGTTTAGTTTTATCTGTTTTTAATACTAATTTTTTATCTTTTTTTAATTTTTCTTCTTTTAATTTTTCTTCTTTTAATTTTTCTTCTTTTAATTTGTCTTCTTCTTTCATATGTTTGTCTATACATTTATTACTGTCTTTTAATGCTTCGCATTTTTTAATTTCATCACTCATTTTAGTATTTAATTCTTTAATGTCATTTTCTATTTTTGAAAACATAACTTTAAAGAAGAATACTATCATTTGAACGGATTTATACTTATCTATATCTTTAAAATAAAATTCAAATTCACCATCATTTGTAAATTTTATCTCTATTTGTATTGATTTTGTTAATAGTTCTCCATAATTTATAGATTTTTGATAATTTTCATAAGTTTCATATAATTTATTTATTTTTTTACTATCTACTAAAAACAAGTCTTCAAATTTTTCTAATCTTTTTTTTATTTGTTTTTCATTGTATTTTTGGTTTGCGAAATTTTTTTGTAAATATGTAATAATACTTAAATCACTATAAAATAAATTTACTTGTTTATAATTAATAGTTATCAAATTATCTATTTTTTGTGGTTTTAATAAGAAATGACTATAATTACTAATTTCTTTTCTTAATCTATTACTAAATAATAATTTATCTAATTTATTGTTATTTTCCTTATTTTCAAAATAAGTTTGAAATTTTTCTATATTTATTTTACAATTTAATTTAATATTTCCCTTTATTAATGATGAATATGTTATTAATTTACTATTTTCAGTTAATAAATTTAATAAACTTGGATTTTTTAAAAACTTTATTTTTATTATTTTTTTAATTTTTTTTATTGTATTTTTTAAATATTCAAAATAATGAGTTAAATCTTTATTTAATGTAATTTCACTATCTAATGTATTAAAATCAGCCACTATATATCCATTTTCATAAAATAATATAGTAATAATTATAAATTGTTTAGTTGATGATTGTTTATCTGTTGATTGTTTATCTGTTGTTTGTTTTTCTGTTGTTTGTTTTTCTGTTGATTGTTTTGAACCTTCTATATATGGTATTCTCCATATAAACTCAATATAATTACTATTTTTATTTAGTTTATCATTTCTATTCTTATATTTAGAATTGGTAAGTATTTTTTTTAATTCATCTAGTGGTATTGATGTAATACTACTTCTATAAAGTTTAACATTATTTTCTATATTATTTTTATATAATTTAATAATTGGATTATAATAATCTGTAGTATAAAAATTAAATAATTGGTCTAAATTATAACTGGTATTTAATTTATTACTTAATGTATCAAAAACCATATCTTCACAATAACAATCATTTACAATAATACTATTATTATTAAATAAATCCATATGATAGTCATTTAGTTTTAATTTATCACCAATAATTTTATAATCTTGTTTTGATTTTTTTATTCTTTTTTCAAACTCTTCTGGAAAATAAAAATTACCTAATATATTTTTTATACTTATAAATGTTTTATCTAGAGTAGAAAGTAGTTTCATTTCTTTATCAATAGTATCAATATCATTCTTTAATATAATAAAATAGTCATCATTGATTGCTTTATTATAATGATTTAAATTATAATATAAAAAATTATTATCATTTATGTCTCTAGAGTCATCTATTAATTTAAACTTTAATAAATCTATTGTATTTTTAAATTTATCAAGTTGTTTCTTTTCTAAATTTTTTAAATTACTAGGATGTGGAGTTTTAGTTTTAATAGACCCATATTTTTTATAATTTGATATAATATAGTCAATGTTTTTATAGCCAAAATAAGGTGATTGTATATTTTTAAATGTTGTTGTATAATATGTTGTTAAAATAATAGGTATATTTAACAATAAATATTGTAGATCTTCATTTTGTAAGCAACTTTCATAGTCAAAATTTTCATTTGTTATTATTGTTGGCTCTTCTTTTTTATATTTATTTGGTAATAATTCTTTTAACTTACTTATAATTTCATTCTTATCCATAAATGTTATTTTATAAAGATTATTAAAAAATTGGTCATTACTTAATACTTTATTTATATTACTATTATTTTGATTATCATAATCAAAAACAGAACTATCTTCCATACGATTAGTTATATTATCTTCATCTTCATCTTCATCTTTATCTGATGTATTTTTATTATTCTTTTTATTGTTGTTATTTTTGATATTATTTTCGGCATTGTTTTCAGTATTTTTTTCAGTATTGTTTTCATTAATGTCTTTATTGTCATTGATATTTTTATCACCATTAATTATTTTAGTGTCTTTACTAAATATAAAATTTATTTGTTCTGTAAAATAATTAAAATTAATAGATTTAGGGTAATGATAAATTAACATATTATATGGTAAATATAAATTATCATCCTGTTTTGTTATAGGTAATACATCTTTTTTTATTGTTTCATATAATAAAATTCTTATATGTTCTATTGGTAAATTATCTTCAATATAAGTATAGATAAAAAACACATTATAATCAATCATATTACCTAATTTTTTTATATAATTAGGTATAATTGTTTCTAGATGTTTATGTTCTGATGATTTTAATAACTCAGAAATATCTTTTTTATCAATGATTTTTTTTATTTCATTTATATTATAATTATTATTGTAGTCATTATTATAATCATTAATTTCTATTTTTTTTAATATTTCTTTTGTTTTTTTTGATTGATTACCAATATAAATTAATTTAATATCTTTTATTATTGGGTCAATACTTTTTATAATAAATTTACGTATTCCTAGAGACGTTAATGATTTACATATTGTATTTTCCATTTTTTTTAGTATTTAACTTATATTATTTTATATAGTTAAATTATACTATTTCTATATAATATATATATAATTTATATTTTGTTATTAATTCTATAAATTTATCTTATTTAAATTATATAAATTTATATTATTTAAATTATATATATATATAATTTTACAAATTAAAAATGTGTATTTTAAATTTATATTTTGTTTTATAATCTTTATATTAAATAGAATAGATTAATAATATTTGTATAAATTAGATTAATAATATTTGTATAAATTAGATTAATAAAAATAAATATAACTATAAATAAAATTATAAATAAAACTATAACTATAACTAAAAGTATAACTAAACTAAAAACGATCAAATGATTGAATTAGTAAATACAATTATAATAATCACATTAATAATTATTATCTATAAATATTTTGAAGGTCAAAGTTATGATATTGTTATGGTTAAATCTAATGTAAATGGTAAATCTTATCTTGTTCGTAATGTTGAAAATAAACAAGAAGCCGCAGATTTATTAGGCACAATTGCTGTTAAATTAGAAAAATTAGTAAATATTATAAATGATTCTGGATATGAAACTATCTATAATAACTATATGAAACCTACTCTTGATAAAGAAACACAAAATAATAATAAAAAAAATGAAAAAGATAAAGATATTGTTGATGGTCAAGAAGGCGGAAATAGTGAAGTTTCTAATTTAGAAAATAATATTAAAATGAAATTGAAAGATGATATTAGAAGATTATATAAAAACTTTAATCCAGAAGCATTTTCAGAAACTACACCTGACGCAAAATATACTAGTTATTCAGTTAATAAAGGAGAAAAAATAGTTTTTTGTCTTAGAGATAAAAAAGAAGGGGAAACATTAGTTAAAGAAAATATTATGACTTTTGTTAGTATTCACGAACTCGCTCATTTAATGACTAAAAGTGTTGGTCATGAACCCGAATTTTGGTCTAACTTTAAATTATTATTAAAAATATCTATTGATAATGGTCTCTATAAAAATATTGATTTTAATAGCACACCAAAACCCTATTGTGGTATTAATATTACTGATACACCATTAAAAAAAGATGAACTATAAAATAATAAACTATAATCTTTATTATTTAATTTTTTATTTTAATTTTTTATTTTAATTTATCATTTTAATTTTTTTTATTTTTTAATTTAAAATTTAAAATTTTAATTTTTTATTTTAATAAATCTTCAGTTATAACTTTACATTCAATAGCGTCTTCATCAATTAAAATAAGATAATCTCCATCTTCAATATTACTTTTAAATTCTTCTGCTATATCTAACCATTCATGTTTTGGTTTAATAGTATAATCAAAAGTAAATCTAACATTTGTTTTATTAATGTTTACATATTTAATTAATCCATATAAAATATCACGTACTTTATCATTGGTCTTCGTATGGTTTGTTAAATACATTAATTCATCATAATTATTAAATATAATAAAATTATCATCATAATACTCATACTCATCATACTCATCATACTCATTTTTATGAAAGTCTTTATCATCCATATAATCGTCTCTAGAATAATCACACATTTTAGATAATTAATTATTATAATTACACAATAAATACAATACAATTCTTAATTACTTTTATAATTAAATAATACATAATAAATTAAAATCAATTTTTTATAAATATTATATATATATATATATGTATTTTTATATATATATATTATAAAATGGATACAGATAAATTAAATACAATTGTTGAAGATTTAGCATTATCTGGCTTTCTTAATGATACTAAAAAATCTGTTAAATTATTTAATAAACTTAAATCTACTGAAAAACACATTACAAATAATTATAAATTAGATACACACGCAAATATAGATATTATGAATAAAATATCATCTATTATTTCTTTACATAATTTACCTTTATTAAATGACCATAGTGAAATGTTAGGTGAAATAAAATATGCAAAAAATTATGGTGTAAATATAATTAATAATTTTAATATATATGAAAACGGTATTGAAATTATTATGATAAATGGTAAATATTTAATTATAGAACGAAAATGGGATTGTATTATTCCAGAAGTAATTATTGATTATTATAAAAATATAACTATTACGTGGGTTAGTAATACTGATAATACTGTTAAAACAATTAATAATAATTTTGAAGAAAATAAAAAGAAAAAGAAAAAGAAATGTAGAAGAGATACTACACAAATTGCTGAATTACATATGACATTATATGGTATTATTACAGATTTATTCTGGATAGATGATAAAAATACAAACCATAGAGAAAATTATTTACCTTCACATATATCATTTTCAAGAGATGATAATCATTCTTTATGTAAATGGTTTTTAAAATATAATATTAATAAAAATACTAATTTTATAATTAAATGTTGTAATGAATAAAAATTGATTTTATTTAAATTAGTGTAAAAGTTATATATTATATATTACAGAATTTTATTTATTATTTTAAAGTATTCCTAATTATTCCTAATTATTCTTAAAAATGACTGATATTAATCCTACAATAACTACTAAATTTAGTTTTTCTGAGAGTTATTCTAGTCAACGTATTTTTACTCAACCTTTATTCTTACTTGGTTCATTTTTAAAAGAACAAGCATTAAAAGAATTTAATAATGATTATACTGATACAGATAAAAAAATTTATTTTAACAATTTAAAATGTGAATTAAAAGATAAAAATATTGACTTTGAAGTGACAACTTTTGGTAAAAATAGTGATAATAGCGAAAGTATTAGTAATACAATTAGTGATGAAAATGATTTTGAAAATAGTAAACTTATAAAAAGTAAAAAATTATATAAAAATGATATTAGTAAAAATTATTTATTAGACCATATTAATTTGGGTGAAGAAGGTATTGAATTTTATTATGATGGTGCCAAATTTAGTTTAAAACTTGATAAAGTTTTAGATAAAACTGCTATTATTATTGAAAGAGAAAAAGCATATTTATTTAGTATTTATACTATTACGTGTGATAAAAAAGATTTTGCAAAATTTGACAGTTTTATAACTACCAGTATTAAATTTTACTTACACTTTTATGATGATGATATGAAACAAGAAGCAAATAAAATTAAATTATTTATGAGTACTGATGATGGTTATTTTCAAACTTTAGGAATGAGAGAAAAAAGAGATATTGATACAATATACTTACCTTCTAAACAGAAAAAGATAATTATTGATGATTTAAATTATTTCTTAGATGCTAAAACCGTTAAAAAATATAAACAATTAGGCATTACGCATAAACGCACTTATTTATTTGAAGGTGTTCCTGGTTCTGGTAAAAGCAGTTTTATTATGGGATTAGCATCTTATTTTGGATATAATATTGCTATTGTTACATTTTCACCTAAAATGACAGATAATTGCTTAATTAGACTACTTCGTATTTTAGAAGATAAAGATGAAAAAAAAATATTTATTATTTTTGAAGATATGGATTGTATTTTTAAAGAACGTAAGGCAAATGATGAAGCACGTAATCAAATTACATTTAGTGGTATTTTAAACGCCCTTGATGGTATTACAACCCGTGATAATATGATTTGCTTTATTACAACAAATTATAAACAACATTTAGACTCTGCACTTATCCGTCCTGGTCGCGTTGACCATATTATGAAATTTGATTACGTTTGTAAAGAACAAGTTCTTAAAATATTTACTGTATTTACAGAATGTGTTGAAAAAGCAAAGGATTTTTATGAAGAATTAAGCCGATTTAATATTAATATTTCAGTTAGTCTTTTACAACAATACTTACTTAAATACATTAATAAACCAGATGAAGCAATTGATAATCTTGATAAATTAAAGAAAATGTATGATGATTGCCACGTTAATAAAGAAGCTGGGGAAACTGGTCTCTATAATTAAATTTA
>Ga0222719_10006214_pt1 | contig 10190 bp, 5 predicted proteins | sample C33_34DmetaG_FD_165039 | JGI IMG/M metagenome (GOLD analysis project Ga0222719, IMG submission 165039) | Estuarine water microbial communities from San Francisco Bay, California, United States - C33_34D | ecosystem: Environmental > Aquatic > Marine > Unclassified | place: USA: California...
TGCTGTAAATGTAGCAAACAAATTCTGTGAACTTGCTACCGCGCCTGCTTCCCATTGTCCGCTTACGCCATTGTAGACTAATGCTTCTCCTGTGCTAGGTGAAGTTGCATCTACATTGTTAAGATCTGAAATATCAGCGGCCGCAATACGTAAATCTGCTCTTGCATCTGCTCTAGCATTAGTGAAGTATAAATTGTTTACACCTTCTGCAAGATTGTCTGTAGTTGAAATGTTGTTAGGAGAAACAAAACTTAAATTACCTGCACCGTCAGTTGAAAGCACATCTCCTGAATTGCCATCAACAACATTTAATTTTTCAATAGTAATAAAACTATTAGGTACTTGGCTGTACGCAATTTGTCCTTGTAGATCGAAAAAGTTTGTTACTGCTACACCACCGCCGCCGGATCCGCCTGTTACTGTAATAAATGATAAATTACCTGCACCGTCAGTAGCAAGTACTTGTCCGATCTGTCCATCGCTTACTTTTAATTCTGTAATACCAATTGTGTTTGCACGAATCTGTATATTATCTGTAGTTCCGCTAACATCTCCGCCTACAGTATAATTTGTAGGAAAAGTAACATTACCAAAACTTAAATTGCCGTTGCCGTCTGTAGTTAAAAATTGTCCTGCAATACCATCTGAAAATGCAAGTTCGTTTAGAGTAACACTTCCTGCCGGAATACTTGCACTTGTAATAGGTGAATAACCTCTTACATTAATTTCTGCTCCATCAATTGGTGGATTTTGTGTGCTATCTTCTTCTGTAAAACTTAAAATATTATTATCAATAATACGGAAATCCAGTCCGGCTCGTTGAACAACACCGTTATTGGTTACTATAATATCATCTTGATCTGTAATATTTTTAGACAATACAAACTCGTATGTAGTACCGTCGCCGACAAAATACTCAACAAACGCAAACGGAAATGGTCCCATGCTACCCCAAGCAGAGCCATTGTAAATTTCCATTACATTAAGGTCTGTGTTATAGCGTATTTCACCTTGATTTGGTGTAGGATTTCTGTTGGCTGTATTTCCTCTAGGTACAGTGATACCTGTATCACCATCAAATACTAGATTTCCAACAATTTGTCCGCTTGATACTCGAGTTCTTGCCATGTAATATGTTCCTTGTTACGTATATTTAGCGTGTAATCAAAGATACTGTTTAGCATAATTCACTAGCATAATTAAGTGTATGTTTAATTCATACACAAATTACGATTTTCCTTTTCCTGTAATTGTACAGAGAACTGTGTTTTCGGATACAGAAAGCCTAAATTTAGAACTTGAAAAATTTATTGAATTTATTATAAAAACAAAACCAGATGCTACTAACAAAAACTATATTGCAACAGAATCTGCAAAACAAGTAGATTGTAATATTTTAGTAGATTATTATAATAAAGAAAAATGTATTACCGATTTAATGGACGAAATTATAAATCCTGAAGTTAAAAAATGGACAAAAAAACATTTTGATTCGTTATTAAATAGAGAAATAATTAACCCACTTTATCATATGACTAGTTGGGCAACATTGTATGGCCCCGGTAGTTGGCAAACACCTCATATACATAGAGAAAAAATGTTCACAGGTGTTTACTATTTTAAAATGAATGACAGTGCAGAAAATTTAAACAACGATGCAGAATGCACAAATGATGTTCAAATACAGCCACCGGATATGAGGTCGGAAGGTAGTTTAGTAATACAAAATCCTCATCCTCAAAGTTGTCAACCTTTGTTAGGTGGATGGCAAACACATAAAGAATATTTGCCAGTTGAAGGAGAATTAATCATAATGCCTAGTTGGGTAAGTCATTATCCTAAACCTTTTAAACAAGGCAAAAGAGGAGTTATTGTATTTGACGGAGCATTTTTAGGAGAAAATAATGGATAACGCACATCATATGGAATTATTTCCAACAAGTTTATGGAGATGGAACAGTGTTTTAGATATGAATGATTATGACACTATATCTAAAATAGAATTTAAAGATAAAGAAAAAATTACATTTGAGCCTTTGGAAGATAAAATTATAGAGGCTACCCAAGAAGCAATGCGTATGCATTTTATAAATGACGAATATGATATTGAAATTACAGAAATATGGGGCAATGTTACACAGCCTGGTATGGATCATCCTTTTCATACACATCCGCATAATGTATACAGTGGAATTTATTATCTAACTCCTGGAGAACCTACAACATTTATAGATCCAAGATTTCAAAATAACACTATTGTTCCTAAACACAAACCAAATCATTTTTTAGATAATTTAGTAGAAGTAACAAATATTCCTAATACACTTGTTATGTTTAATAGTTGGTTACCTCACTTTGTTAGATCAAATACATCTAATACTGTAAGAAAAACAATCTCATTTAATATAATGTTACGAGGAGAATTTGGTGAGCCAGGTGGCAAAGCACAAGTAAAACTGTAATGTTAGAAAAGTTCGTAAAAATTTACAATGAGACAAATTTTAAAGCAGTAGCAGATCATATAGAAAAGTCTGATACGTATCCTGCAGAGTGGCGAGATAATTTAGGTAATATAGCAGGGTATCAAAATTTAAATGTCGTTATTCCTAAAGACAAGTTTATAGAAACTGTTGTAAATGATTGGGTAAAAAAATATATAAATTTGTATTGTAATGACTTTGATTTTAAACTAACATCAAGTACCAATCCTAGATTTAACAAATATGATAAAAGTCATAGCATGGATAGTCATATTGATCATATTTACAGTTGTTTTGACGGGACACAAAAAGGTATTCCAGTTTTATCAGTAGTAGGATTACTCAATGATAATTTTCAAGGAGGAAAATTTGTTTTTGAGTTTGAACAAGACTACACTCCTAGTTTATTACCGGGAGACATTATGATTTTTCCAAGTGCGTTTCCGTGGAAACATCGTGTTGAACCGGTAACTGACGGAACTCGTTATAGTTGGGTTTGTTGGGTTTGGTAATTATTTGACCCAAAGCCATTTATAAGAAGGACTACCCATCCCAGCACCACTCATATACGGTGCAGTTGAATATCCTCGTGATGATCCACCTTCAGTAAATGTACCCCACCAGTTAGGTGTGCCTGGATATGTTGTAAGCAAACAACTTGGGTGAGGTGAATAACCTCCTTGGTTAATCCACAATACTCTATCATAACAAGTGTCGCTTGTTCCGCCTGCCGCTTGGAAAACACTGTTTGGTAATGTTTCTTGCCTATAGTAGTTTCCGGTACGTGGAGTACTATCTTGGAAACTGTCACTAGTTGATGCATGAATAATTGCGCCATAGTTTCCTCGTGTAGTACTAGTATTTGCTTCCATTAAATAGGCCCAATACGTACTGTCTTGACTGCGGATAGTAGGAGCCCAACTTAAAATACTATAAGCACCGCCGTTTAAATTTGGTGATGTTTGATTAAGTCCTAATAGATTTGAATTATCCCAGTTAACACCGTCACTTTGTTGGATTGTATGGACTAGTGTCCAACCACCTCTCCAACTTGGATGTCCTGTTTTAATGAACACTCCATTATAGAAACAGGTTGCTGTGATATGAATTCTATATCCTGTATTTTGAGACGTAGTTGTGTACGTGTAACTTGTAGTAGGATCATCAGTTGTAGGATGCGGAACATATTCTGTTGCTCCTCTACTACCGCTAGTATCATTGTACATACTTTGACTCGGAGCGTTAGAACCATCAGCGTTTGAACTTAACCAAGAAATATAATAATTTCCACTGCTTGGAATAGTTCTAGATCCAACTTCTGTAATAGGATCTGTTGTTAAATCTGCTTCTAGATCGTCGCCAACTGAACCTCCCGACGGAACACGAATTTTAGCGGCATAAATTGGTGTCCAGTTTGGACTTGTTCCACCGCATATCATAAACCACCAGTCATACGTACCTGTGTCTAATCTTCTAAATTTAATTTTTGTATATGTTGCATTGTTTTGAACTTTATATTCATTAGTTGGCTCAATTCCAAAGTAGCCCGGAGAAAACCAAGTGTCTCCTTGAGTTTTGTTCATATCTGCATAAATTTGGAATGCATTGCCACTGTTCAAAGAAGCATGTTTTACCCAATACAAACCATCACTTGTTGTTCCGGTCAATGCTTTGATTGATGCCGCATTGAACCCTGCTCTTGCCGCGGTTGAACCGTCTGGTGCAGGATTTACAATAATATTAAATGAACGTGTTTGAGTTTGTCCATTACTAGTTGCGCCACCTGTAAAGGTAACTGTTTCGGCCGCGCCACTATTGTTATTTGGGTCACCGCTTATCACGCCAGCACTAGAAATGCTTATTCCTTTGTTTGCTAGAGTGTTGCCAACTTCTGAATATGTAATAGAGTCGCCGTCTGGATCTGTTGCTGATAGAGTAGCAATCGAAGTATAATTGTCATATGCATCTGCGATTGTTGCTACTGTTCCTTGTGCTGTATTCCAGTTAGCAGGTGAGTCAATTGTACCTGCTGGTTCTAGTACTGCACTTAATCCTGATGGATTTACAACCTTAATATTAAATGCTTGTCCAGCAAGAAAGTTGACGCTTGCCGCATTGGTGTTTGCTGTAAGTTGTCCACTATTAACATAAGTTGTTGATAATGTTCTATCAACATTATTAACAGCCGCACCATAAATTACAACACTAGATCCTGATTTAAAATTACTACCATTTACTGTAATTGTTGAGTCTGTTGCACTGTAAATTGTACCACTAAAATTACCTACTGTTGGAGGTGCATCAATACCTGCCCAACCAGTTACATTGTACTGCTCCATAAACCCTAAATCAGTATTGTAACGCAGGGTTCCTTGTGCAGGCATTCCTCCTCTTTCTGCAGAAGTACCTTTAGGAGTAAGAATACCTTCGGTACCTGTAAATTTTGTGTTTTTCTTTCTAAAATCGCCGGTGTTACTCATTTATTACTCCTGTAAAATCCAACCACGGGTTCCGTCTTTATAAAGTAAAGCAAAACCTTCGAAGTCTGTATCTGCTGTTAAGTCTTGTGCTAATCCCATAATGTTGTTACCGTTTCTTCCTACTACTAAATTATTAGTTGCAAAAGTTCCTTCGCTATCAACAAATCTCACAGTGTCACCAACGTTAGGTGATCCAGGAAGATTAATTGTAACTTGTCCTCCGCTAGTGTTTACAAAAATTCTATCATTATTTAAAGCAGTATATCCACTGTCTCCAGTAACTTTTTCTACCCAAGGATTTCCTCCTCCAAGTCCGCTCCAGGCTCCATTTACATAACCTTCAAATGCATTAATTGTAGTATTGTATCTAATGTAACCATTTACTGGTGATCCAGGTCTATTAGCAGTTGATCCTGCCGGAACAAGTAAATGTTCATGTCCAACTTGTGCAACAGTATCACCGTTAATATCAAAATTAACTGTGTCAGTTAATGATCCTGTTCCAATAACTTGGACCTGCGAAACGTTTGGTGAACTTCCTGCAATAATTGCATTGGATCCTGCAACTTTGCCGTCAACATAAGTTTTTACAGCACGTTCAGTTGGTACAGCCGCATCTGAATTATCAGCAAAAGTACCGTCAGTACTAAATTCGTTAATAGTAGCACCTTGTTTACCAGCAGTAATACTACCTAACTGTAGTTCATTCAATCCAGCCAAGTCAAACTCTTCTGATGAAAGTGTGGCTCTACCAGTTGCCTGTTCAACCTTGAAGTAGTCACCAACTCGGAAGTTACCATCTTGGTCAGTGGTTACGTAGAATACACGCCCGCCGTCTTCACTTAATGTTTCTCTGTTTTGATCCGGTGCTTGTGTATAATCAGTAGCAATAATAACTGGGTAGTTAGTATCAGCAAATCCACCTGTACCAATATCTAGGAAGTCGTGTCCACTCATACGCACTTGACTGTATGCCTCGCGGAATGTTAAGTGCGTTAAATCACTTGGCGTTTTGTTTGAAGGAATAGCAGGATCAATACCAATAGTACATGTACCGTAATTTGTTTTTGCTGGTAATGAGTTTATTCCACTGTTAAAATTATCAATAATAATTTGTACATTGTTTTCTGTAAGTGTTACTGTACCTGCCTCTGTAGCAGTCAAACCAGTAGTTTGTGTTAAACTGTTACCACTGCTTGGAGTTATAGCACTTTGATTTAGTACATCATCAATAATAGATTTGAAATAAGTCCATGCCGCTACACTTTGATCACTTTCATTGTTAAGAGTATAAATTCCACTTGCATTTTTGTAATAGGCAATTGCCGCATCAACTGTATTACCATTTGAGTTATTGTCAAGATCTGTTATTAATGCATCAATAATTAATCCTGTATCTCTTTCGCATGTAACACTGTCGTAAGTAAATCCACTCCATATACCTGCGCCGCCTGCAATTTGCAAATTAATCCAAGCAACCATTTCGTCTTTTAAAAATTCTTTATTTTGTGTTAAAATGTTTTGTGCATTAGGATTGTTATCTGTAGTAAAACTAGAAGGCACAAAGTTAGCAACACTGATAACAAAATATGTTTCAGTATCATCTTCAATCTGTAGTACAGAACCGTCTTTTGGAATACGATTTAAACTGTCTATAGTAAACGATGTACCTCTACCAATACCAGCAAAACCTTGTCTTGTTGCAACAATAGTTCTTGTTTGTGACGGTGCTTGATTAAGCGATAACAAAGTATCTGTAGTACCTAAAATTACTGTTGTTGATGTAGTTTCTTCAATCTGTTTTTGGACAACTGTAGTATTTTGATATGTAGGATTTAATAGACTTTGTGTATAACTTCCACTAGTAACAGTTCCAATACCACTAGTTAAGTCTCTTTGAACGCTTACAATAACAGCATTTCCTTGTTCGATACCTGCACAAACTACGTTTACACCGTCAAGCATTACACCATTAAGTACTATATTATTTGTTCCGTTATCGAACTTTGCACTCCAATCTGGACTTCCTGACGAAGTATATCTTGAAATAATACCTGTGTTATTGTTGTTAGTGCCTTCATTGACATATCCTGTTATATAAATGTCATTACCAAAAGGTAATACATCTTTAAACTCTCCGTTTTCACTACCAAAGTCTAGTTGATTTTGCCATTGTACTGTACCATCTACACTTAATCTAGCAACTAATGCTTTTTGTGTTACTGCTCCTGCAGGATCATAATACCCTGCTATTGCTAGATAAATTCCATCACCGTTGCCGGTATCTAATCTCAATTTGTTTATTCTTACATCACCGTAAATGTAAGAAGCAACATAGTTTCCTGTAGAGTCAAATCTTGTAATAACAGATTGATTAGCAGTGCTATCATAACTTGCTACATAAAGATTATCAGCCGCAGTTGCATCACCTGCTAATGCATAAGTGTCTACTGAAGTTGTTGGATCTCCCGCAAAACAACACGAACTAGCAACAAGTGTGTTTGCCGCTGAACTATCGTTATATTCTAGTGTTTTTGCCCAACTTTCAACTCCTGATGGATTTAATTTAATAACACTTGATCCAGTTGTAGTATGTGTTCCAACTGCATACAAATTGTCACCGTCGGTTGTTAAGTCTGTAATTTCGCTTGTGTCTCCGATAGTTTTTTGCCACTGTATTTCACCTGCTTTTGAAATACTTAAAATAAATCCTTTATTAGTAGCGGCATCATAAATTACACCACCACAATAAATTCTATCACTTAATTCTACTGCTGAATGAATAGCACCAAAACTTCCGTCGTATGTGTAAATCCAATCTAAACTACCTGCACTATTAAATTTACAAATAAATGGATAACTTGCTGTGTTATCCCAACTAGAAGTAACATCTGTTCCTGTTGGAGCAGTATGTCCTACAAAAAATCTATTACCTACAGCATCTCTGTAACTTGTAAACACATGTACATCTGTACCTATTTGCATTACAGAATTTATAGTTTGTGTATTAAGTCTTAATTTACCTGTTAGTGGAGTTTCACTTTGTGAATAGCCTCGTGCAACAGCACCGTACTCTCCATATGAGTTGTTACCAACGATAGCACGTATTTTTGCACCCGATTCTGCAAGGTAACCAATATTACAGTAGTATGTAAAGCAACTTACAATTTCAGTTCTGCCATCATTCAATGCGTGAATACCAATACCGTCACTGTTGATCTGTGTCCAGTCATTAGCAACCATTGATTTGTAACCACCATTGTGTAATCCACCATCAATCTTAAATCCAGTGCCACCTGGTGTAAATGAAGTACAGTTTTGTACATATGGTGATTGTGATGTAATCCATACACTAGTATCATCAGGTCCTGTACCTGGATCAAGTGAAACAATTACAGACCCTGTACTAAAGTTTCTAAATACAAAGTTACGTAATCTACAACCATTGTTCATTAAAAACAAATTAGAGTTTGCGTTAGGTGTACTTCCGTCATCTGATATACCAACTCCAAACCCATTGTCGTCTGTTGTGTTAGGTGAAAGTGTAACGGCACCTAGTCCGTTACCTTCAAGTACAACACTTCTACCTACTCTAATAGGACATTGTTCATTGTACTGTCCTGATTGTACATTGATTCTACATTGACCTAAACTAAATGTCTGTTCACAGGCGTGCTTTAGTGTACGCCAAGAAGTAGTAGGTGTTCTACCATCGTTTGTATCATCTCCTTGTGGCGATACATAGTAATCATTTTGTGGTGTTAAGTGACCCCATGCAGGCTCACCATCTTTTACTGTTAAAAACGATCCGCTAGGTCCAATACCTAATCTTGTTGTTTGTGTACCATCTCTAAATATGATGTCACCTTTTGTAGTTAAAACAGCATTTGAATCACCCTGTGCCATTAATTGCCATACACTTGGATTTGTTCCCGGTGTAATTCCCACAGTATCTGCTGTCAAACAAATATAACTAGTTTGTGCATATTCAACTACATCATGTATTTCGTATTCTGTGCCTACATCCCATGGACCTTTCCATTGGAAACCGTCAGTAAATAATTCCCAATAGTCTGTATTAGGTGGTTCTGGCAAAGTAGACCCGTCATTATCATAACCTTGCGTACAAAGATATGTTCTACCGTTTACTCTAACAACATCTCCCGGACCATAACCTTGTGAAGCACTGTATGCTCCTTTCCATTTAAATCCATCTAAAAATAATTCAAAGTTACTGTTTACGTCAGGAGCATTAGAATTTGTTTCTGATGTACATCTATAAAAATTACCGCCAAACTTTACAATATCGTTTGGTCTATAATCTGTTCCTTCTGACCAAATTCCTTTAACAGAAAATCCTTCTAAAATTAATTGCCAATATGTAATATTTGTAGGTCTTTGATTATCACCTAGAGGTACTTGTCCTTCTCTAACTACATATCTATTACCACCGTAATTAACAACATCGCCTGGTTTATATTGAGATACATTATCCCAGCCTGTTTTGAATTCTGTACCTTTAACATATACGTCCCAAAAAGTTGTTACTGTTGGTGCATTTAAATTTGTATTTTGTTTTGCAACATAGAGGTAACCTCCATAATAAACAATGTCACCTTTTTGGTAATTGGTTGCAGGAGTATAAACACCTTCAAATTGCTGACCATCTACAAATTTTGCCCAGTAAGCAGGCTCGTCGTATGGATTTTGATTTGTAGACTCTTGTAGTGAAATATAAACTGCACCACCATATGTAACTGTTTGACCTTTTTTGTATAAAGTTGATTGACTCCAAACACCTTTGTTTTCTAGACCTTCTGCCATTACTTCAAATTTAGCGGCATTGTTTACAAAAGCACTTGCACTAGTATGTGCGTCTATACATACGTATACACTAGGACCGTATTTTACGATATCATCTTTGTTGTATTCTGTGGATTGAGCCCATTCGCCCTTCCACGTAAATTTCAAATTTCCTAGGTTAATAACTGTCATTGTGGGTTCTCTCTATACGTATATATTAATTGTCCATTGGTATTTATCGAATACTTTCCATCATCGTCACCAATGTATTTTTCTTTGTACAAGTCATTGTGATTGCCATCTTTTAGTTTAACTTCACCGCTTGTAATGCGTGTGTAAAGCAGATCACCGTTTGCATTTTTAGTAAATCCGTGGAAACAACTGCGGCCTTGTCCGCCTCCTAGTGGTCCACCTTGTGGATTACCAA
>Ga0222719_10006215_pt1 | contig 10189 bp, 3 predicted proteins | sample C33_34DmetaG_FD_165039 | JGI IMG/M metagenome (GOLD analysis project Ga0222719, IMG submission 165039) | Estuarine water microbial communities from San Francisco Bay, California, United States - C33_34D | ecosystem: Environmental > Aquatic > Marine > Unclassified | place: USA: California...
ATAAAATGGCATTAGAGAACAGATTTAGATTTAATGAATTAGTAACTCAAGGCTCCAAAGCAATTGTTTCTGAGGACCCTACTACTAAGAACCACACATTTGTTGATGGTTCATCTATTATTGTCTCTGCTTCTCAAGATGTACCATACGAACACAAACAAGGTGAAAGAGATGGTGAGGTAACTGCATTTATTGAAAAACCTGCTTATACAGAAGCGGAACTTATCAAGGCAGTTGATGTTAATATTGATGAGTTAGTTAAACCACAAGCACCACCAAGACCTGATGTAGTTCCAAGACCTGTATATGATGAATTAGAAAATAAATTCCAACAGGCATTATTAGATTTAGAAGCGGCTCAACAAAGAATCTTATCATTAGAAGGAGAAGTTGCTCAATTAACAGCTCAATTACAAGCAGCACTTGTAGAGAATGATTCTTTAAAAACTCAAAAAGCAGTTGTAGATAATCAATTCCAACAAACAACAGAACGATATAAGGAACAAACTTCTAAATTGGGTACTGCTATTATTAAGTCAACCAAAGAAGCAAACGAAAGAGTTAGGTTAAACGCACAAGTAGAAGGTTTGGTAGCACAGAAAGATGTGTTAAGACAACAATTACTTTCACTTAGAAAAATTGTATCTGGTCTTGAAGGACAAGTAGAGGCAGGAGTTGATGCATTACGAGCTCAAACAGAAGCAGCAAAAGCACAACGAGAAGCACAGGCGGCAGCCGCAGAGGCTCAACGAACCGCGTTAGAAAACCAACAACAACAATTAGAATCTCAACTTGCTGGAACTGCAGCAGAAACCTCAGCCGCAGCAGCTGGTTTAATACCTTTAGATGATGGGGAATCTTATTATGGTGTTAAGAGTGATGCAGATGGTGGGGGTTCTGATGTTAAATGGACAACTTCGGTAGATAATCCAAAACCAGGTAAGGCTGGTATGCTCACAGTACAAAACTTAAAAGATAGTGGAGCAAAAATAACAAATATATCAATATCAGTTCAAGGTTCTATTAAGGATTGGAGTAAACCTATTCTTGGATTTCGTAGTGATGGTTCACCCTCAACAAGTTCTACTGTATCAATTAATAAGGGGTCTAAGACACAAATACCACTTTACTTTAACAAAGGAATTGGTGGTAGAAATAAACCAGAACCGGATAGAAGTAACCTTTTTAATAGTGCCAAAGATTATAGGGGTAATTTTACAATCACTGCACGATACGATGATGGTACATCAACAAAAACATCATCACTAAGTTGGGCGATTAGAAAAAATAAAAAATAATAAGAAATGGCTATAAAAACATTTAAAGATATAGAACAAAAGAAGGGCTATCGAGTTGAGAAAAAAGATAGAGAAATCTTCGAACGCGAAGTTCGTAGAGGTATCTTTGGTATCGATGTTGGTGATATCATCGAGTTCGTTCTTTATGATTCTGCAGATAATCCACTTCCTCAAGAAGCAGCAAATGGAAAAACTGTTAGATATATTTCTTATACAGATACCAACATTCAAAAGTATTTTAGTAAAGTAAATAAAACTAAATACAATATTAAAAGAAATGGTGCTGAAGAATTCTTTGTTGATTTAGAACAATTGATTAAAGAAGCAGGATACTCACAAGGAGTATTTAAAACATCAATATCCCTACTTAACAGAAGATTAGGTTCAGAGGAACGTAAGTTCGATAAAGCATGGATACACGAGATTTCACCATCGAGAACAGAAGTAAGAGTATTACCTGTAATTGATGAAGCTAAAGGAAAACCAAATTCTGATTTACAGGCAAGATATAATACTTTTACAAGTGGAGAAGATTTTTCCGCTGATGTTCTTCAATTCTTAGATGAATTTTCTGCACAATTTGATGTTGCAACAATAATGAGAAGAATGTTGGCTTTACGAGGTAAGGTTGCAGATGGTCAGGGATATGTAAAACTTATTGAAAAAGAATTTAAAATTGATAATTTTGAAAGATGGTTATCACTTGTAAAAATATCTTTTGATAAATCATTAGACCATTATAGAAATAATAGATATTCTAATATTTTAGAGCAAGATAAATTTGGTAAACCAACCGGTGACAGATTTGATATCAACTTTAATTCTAAAGGAATTGTAGAATCTCTTTGTGATATTGGAGAACAATGTGGAAATTATCATTTACCAACACAAGATATTAGAAGAGAAACAACCAGAACCCCAACTCAACAACAAACACTCGATAAGGTTAAACAAATATTAAAAACTGTAACATCTGATGGTGAATTTTTTGCAGAAGAACCAACAGTTAAAAAGCCAGCTATTAGAGGATGTAGAGACCCAAAAGCTAAAAACTATAATCCTGCTGCAACTGTGGATGATGTATGTGAGTACGAAGTAACGGTAACAAAGTATAAGAAAATTCCTATACCACCACCGCCTCCACCTCCTCCACCACCGCCACCTCCACCACCTCCAAGAAGAAGCAGTGGTAGTGGTAGTCCACCGCCTCCACCACCACCTCCTCCTCCAAAAAGTACTGGTGGTAGTACTGCATATCTTGATAAGGTTTCAAATCAAAGTGGAAGAAGGTATTCAACGAAGGCATCTAGTCATTTTGATTTTGTAACTGTAAAAGGTAGTAATAAAAATAGTATAACTTGGACCGTATCTGGCCCATCTTGGTTTTCTTTTACAAGTGTAGACGGTAAAGGTAGTGGATTTTACAAATATGATATCGCTCAAAACACAGGTGGTGAACGAAGTGGTACTGTAACTATTAGTGGTTCTGATGGTAAAACTCTTAGGATGCCAGTAAGTCAACTTGGAATTCCAAGAACTCCCCCACCACCTCCACCTCCGCCTCCACCACCTCCGCCACCTCCACCGGCGATGGGTAGACCGGGTGGTAGTGCCCCAAACCAAACATCAGAACCCCAAAGAGGAAATTTCGGATGTCTCGTTGGTAATACTATGGTAGAGTTATCTTCTGGTCAATTCATTCCAATCAAGGATGTTAAAATTGGAGATTCTTTAAAAGGATTTGATATCAAAACTCTTTCACCTTGGAATAAAGTAGAAGATAGTTGGAAGGGTAAAAATATAGAACAATATGATACAGCAGATTATCAGGTTATAGATACAATCACAATTGCAGATGCTGAAGTTTATTCTGTTAATAATGGATTATTGGAATGTAGTGAGGACCACAAACATCTTGTTCGTAGAGGAGAAGAGTGGATGATTAGAACTACTTTACAATTAAATCCTGGAGATGTTTATTTAGATAGAGATAAAAATGAAGTTTTAATACAATCTATTAATTGGGACAGAAAAGAAGATGTTTATTTAATTACATTAGATGGTAAACACACTTACTATGCAAATGGAATTTTAACTCACAACCGTAAACCGATAGAAATGGAAAGGGTAACTTATGCGGGTAGGAGTGATATGGGAGCAGGGAGTTTTAATACAGAAAGTTTCCAAAGATAAATTAAAGTTAAAATATTTATATAGAAGGATAATAGGAGAAAAATGGCAAGTACACCGAAACCAAGATTTAACGGAACTACAATAGGACAACGCAGTGGTGATTGGTCTTGGACTGGTGTGGATTGGTTCGATGTGTCAACAATTGATTTTTCTGCCCTTTCTGCCCTTTCTGCCCTTTCAAACATTGGACCAATTACAGTAAATCCAGACTCGTTTAATAATATGAATATTGATTTGGGATTGGGTAATATTAACACAGATATCAAAGGCATTGGTGGTGACGCATCGGTATCATATGGTAATGCATTACTTAATCCAATAAACCCATATGATGTAGTAAACGCGGGTACTAATAATATTATAACGACTGATAATAGTGTTATAACGACTGATAGTGAAGGGAATCTTGGTTTCCAATCTGAACTAATTAATCAACCTGTTCCTCCGTTAAATTATCCTATAATGGTTCATCTCAATACAAACCCTGCGGGTAGACGAGGTTGGTTATACACAGATACTGGTGAACAAATAACACAATCAACTTTAAGGGCAAAAGCGAAAGATTTTTTATCCAGTAGAACTATTGGTGCAAAAGATGCAAATGGTAAAGCTAAGGAAGTTTATACAATAAAAACAAGATTAGCAACTAAAGGATTATTACAATCCTATGAGGTTGACTTTTTATTAAATGGTAAAGTACAACGTACTATCACACCTACTAATACAGGTCATTCTTTAATGTTTACCTATGAAGAAAAAAAACCAATCGAAGATATTATAATACCACCTTCAGATGTTACTGTTAGTGTACAACATGAATTACCAGCTGGTATTACTGCAGTTGTTGACCTTGGTGGAAAAACTACAACAATTGCATCAGTTGGAAGTTCTTCAATTGTAAATAATGGTACTTCTATTAATATTACTCCAACCAGTAATAGTGCATATAATCACCTATATACATTGTATGAAGATGCAAGTGGTAAAGTAATATCCAAATCAGGTGATATTAGATTTTCATATGATAAATTAGAAAAAGGTAAAAGTTATAAATTAAAATTATCGATATCAAAGGCACCCATTCCAGCAGACCCTCCTGCAGACCCGCAACCTGCAAATTCACCAACGTATAGATACGAAAAATATACTGAGACTGAAAAAAGAACATCGGGTGAAGCTGCACCAGGCTATACAAAACCAGTATTAACTCTTACTAAGGGAGAACTAGTAACTTTCAATATTGGTGAAGGTGGTGATAAAGAAATCGTAGTACCATTCACAACAACCAATACAGATTGGGTAAATGTTAAAAGTAAAGATGGAGTACGAAAAAACACATACAATAATAAATTAGTTTTAACTTCTGATTTCTTCAGAGGACCTGGTAATTATCAAGTTTGGTTGCAACCAGATTCAAACATCAATGGTACAGGTGAAGCAAAAGCAGTAGGAGTAACTGTAATTCAAAAAGATTTTATACCAGGACCGGATATCACATCCATTGAATATCCTGAATTTATTTATGGTGAAGATTATAAAGGATATAATGTTGATTTTGGTGTTAACTGGCAATCTATCAATACTAACTATATTGACATCTATGTTGGTAAAGTATCAGATAAAACAAGAATATTAAAAGGAGGACCCGCTCAAGGTTCACAACAATTTAATATTGGTAAAATATTAAAACAAGCAGGAGAAGCTTTAGATGAAAGACAAGATTGGGTTTATTTTGATTTATACTTAATTCCTTACAATGAAGAAGGTGATGAATTAACAGAAGGTAAAGTAGAATCAATTAAAATTAATTTTGATAAAGGAAACATCTTACTTCGTAGACCGGATGTAATGAGAGATATTTCAGATGCAATCTGTCAACAATTCGATTCATCTGCTCTCGCACAAGATAACTCAAAATACCTAACTCACTTAATGCACTTTGGTGATGGTGATAATAAACTTGTTGCTACTTGGTGTACTGATTACGAAACTTTCTCTGAATACAAAGATGTAGTACAAAAAGTTGCAAACGATGAAGGTGAGTATGTAGACCAGATAGTTCGTAAGAAAATCAAAGAAGAACAGACTCTTGTATTCAAGATGTACGAACCACTTCCACGAAGTGTACAACCCAACCAACAAATTTGGGTATCTAAAATACAATCTATTCCAATCATTGAACAAGTTACTCTTATTAATGAAGAATTAAAAGATTGTATCGAACTAAAACCTAATTTCGGTCAAGGTGTTTGTGGAGAAAATATTGGATTCCAACTTTATGATGATTTAGTAGCAAGTGGTTCCGCAACCACAACATCTTTATTATCACAATTTGTAAGCGGTAGTGGGTTATCCTTAAAGAACCTTGATATACAATATGTAAACGTATCCAAAGAAACAAGTGGTTCTATCTTAATTGATGGAGAAACTTCTTGGTATTGGAGCAACTTTGTTAAGTATTCTTCTGCAGAAGAAAGAATCAATAACTTTATGTACAAAATAAAGTTAATGGAATTCTATGATGAAAAAGTAGAACAACTACAATCAGGTTCATTCTATACAGGTTCGGTAAGAATGCAAAAAGAAATAGAATCAAATCAAACTTCTAAACAAAAAGTAATTGATAACTTAGATGGATTTGAAGCATTCTTATATACAAGTTCATCGGTAGATGGATTAACTTACCCTGGTGCAGGTGGAACTTCTATATCTTCTTCAACTTCAGATGATGCTGTAAGTTGGTATGGTGGTATTATAAGTTCTGCACAAAACTACGATTACTATAACAAAGATTATTTAGTAAACAATTTACCTCAACACGTCATTGATAATCAAGAAGGAGAAGAATTTATTATGTTCTTCAACATGATGGGTCATCACTTTGATGTTCTCTGGTCTTATACTAAAGCATTAGCAGAAAAGAAAAACTTAGAACATAAATACCAATTTGGTATTAAAGATGGGTTACTTTCTAATATGTTGAAATCTCTTGGTTGGGATGCTAAAATGGGTGCTCAAGCTCAAGCTCTTTGGCAATACGCATTTGGTACAACCGAAGATGGTACTTCTGTTAACTCGATGACGGGTAAACAAAGACAGAATGAAATTTGGAGAAGATTATTAAATAACTTACCTTACTTGATGAAACACAAAGGTACAAGTAGAGCTGTTAAAGCAGCTCTTGCTTGTTATGGTGTTCCTTCATCAATGTTAACCATTATGGAATTTGGTGGACCAAGAAATGGTGATGGTGGAGTAACTAAATATTCATTTGAAGATAGAACTGCAGCAATTAATATTAGTGGTTCCGAATCAGTATTAATTCCATGGAAAGAATATACTGAAACATCGGAACACCCACAATCAGTTGAGATTAGATTACATACAGATAGAAAACAAGACCAAACATTTATTTCATCAAGTGGGTGGAATGTTGGTGTTAAATATTCTACTGGTAATCAAGGTAGAATTGAATTCCAATATTTAAGTGGTTCTACTATCGTATCACAATCTTCTGAATTAATGCCTTTCTTTAACGATGAATATACTCAAATTGTAGTTCAACATCTTGCAACTGGTTCATTTGAAATTTACGCAAAAGAAGGATTTAACGAAAGAATTAGAAATGCAGTATCGATGTCAATTACAAATGTACCAACATCATCTTGGGAGTTAGATAACCAACTAACAATTGGTGGTTCCACATTCACAGGTTCAGTTGATGAATTTAGATATTGGACAACTGCATTGACAGAATCTCGAATTGATAACCACACATTATTACCAGATGCAATTGATGGTAATCACCATTCATCTTCTACTGAAGATTTAATTCTTCGTTTAGACTTTGAATATCCGAAAGATAGAAGTTCAAGCGGAGATACGTCAATCAAAAACGTATCAATCAACGAATCATATGAAGTTGATTTTGTAACCGCATCTAACTTTACATCTATAAGTGATTACCCATATCATTATACAACGTATGAAAGAACTGTAACCGCAAATGTTCCTTCAAGTGGATTTAGTGCAGGTAATAAATTTAGATTCGAAGTTCAACAAGCATTATCACCAACTGAAAACATAGATAGAACTGGTATTACATTATCATATAGAGAACGTTCAACTAAAAAATCTTTAGATACTGCACCTATTGATTCAAATAAATTAGGATTATTTTTCTCACCAATAAAAGAAATTAACAATGATATTCTAAAATCAATTGGACAGTTTGAGTTAGATGAATATATTGGTGACCCTGAAGATAGATACAATTATGAATATAATTCATTAAAGAAATTAAGAAATTATTATTTCGAAAGATATACTCTTAACTTGTATGAATACATTCAATTGGTAAGATATATTGACCAATCTTTATTTGAAACATTAGAATCACTTGTACCTGCAAGAGCGATTGTATCAAGTGGATTATTAATTGAACCACACTTGTTAGAAAGAAGTAAACACCAACACAGAAAACCATCTGCGGAAGATGTTCTTGCAAGAATAAGACAACCTAAGATTGATTTAAAAGATACAGTTAAAATCAGACCAGAAAATATTAAGAGTCATGATAAAACTCTTAGACCATATGGTGGTTTAAGATTTACTGGAAATGGTAAAAGAATTAGAGATGGTAGATTAAGAAACTTTGGTCCAAGATTAGGATATGAAAGAAATAACTATCAAGGATTCCTTAGAAGTATAGGTCCTACTTTTGTATCTTCTGCTGATTTAAGAGATGGTAGAATTACAGATGTTCTTAAAATTCAACAACTTTTAAAACAATTTGAAGTTAATAATGGACAAGCACAAATTGGTATAGACCCAAGAAATCTTCGTAATGGTCTTGCTGGTATCTTTGCACAAAATGGTGTAGCAAATATTACTCGTTTAGATGGTAATGGTCAGTTAATAAAAGAAAGAAAACAAGTTTGGATTGTTGAAGAAGAATATACAGAAAAAGTAAGACAGGCAATTCCAGGTACTGGTCAAAAAACTGAAGATGGTAAACGTTGGTTAAAAGAACCTCTTTACGAATGGGTGGAAGTTACTAAAAAAAGAAAGATTGTAGTATTTAATGAAATAGGAGACCCTACACCAAGTGGACCAAATATTTTATCTGCAGTTGCAGCAAACTCAAATGGTGGTAGATTGCCTGGTGGAAACTTGGGTGATAAATATGGAAAAAGAGGATTTCGTTCACCTTCAAGACAAACATCAAGAACAACTTTAGATGGACGTTCGCCCATTGAAACATTCTGTACTAACCCTAACATTCTTAAAGTTTCGGATACTGCAAGAGGAAAAGGTGAACCAATTTTAGAAGTAGATAAGAAATAAAAACAATAATTTTAGAAATAGTTATATTTATATATTGAAAACACAGAGGAATAAAAATTATGGCATATTTAGATAACGCAGAAATCACAGTTGATGCTATCCTTACAAGAAAGGGTAGAGAACTATTAGCTAACGGTGGTGGATTGAATATTACAAAATTCGCATTAGGTGATGATGAGATTGATTACTCATTATATGAACCGGCACACCCAAAGGGAAGTGCATATTATGATGCAGCAATTAAAGCAATACCAATCACAGAGGCTTCACCAGATGAAACTCAATCATTAAAATATAAATTGGTAACTTTACCAAAGGGAACAAAGAAGATTCCAAAAGTGGAATTTGGTATTCCTTCAATTTCAGTAAATCAAAGTTCAGGTCAAGTACAACTTTCGCCAACAACTTCACCAGCAGGAAATTCACAAAGTGGATATACTGTTATTCTTTCTAATAAGAATGCAGGTTCAATCGTTGGTTCTGGTCTGGCAGCAACATCGGGTACTATTCCTCTAGCCCTTGGTGATGAAATCACCACAACTGCTGCGATTGAGACAGGATTAAACTTTACATTTATTCCTAACCCAAATATCACAGCAACAGTTAAAACAACAATTACAGTATATGGTAACGAAACTGGTGGTTCACAAACTATTCCTGTAACAGTTACTTATGTACAACCAAAATAATAATAGGAAAATAATAAGATGGCACAAATAACAGGACAAGCAGGAGTAAATTTATCATCTGATTTAGCAGCATATCTATCATCTCAGAATGGTAACGTAACTTCTGAACAATTATCAGAAATCATCAACCAGTATTTAAGTGGTGGTGATAAGATTGCATCTCAAGGTGGAAACCTCGCGACTGGAATCTATAAAAGATTTGGTGAGTACGATACTGTACAAGGAAAAGTAGAAACTGTAACAACTGGTCTTTGGACTGGTGATACTGGTTCTTTAGAAAACTTTTACACATCATCTGCTCAAACTGCTGCTTCAACACAATATTATCTAAACGTTTATTCAACAGACCCTAATTCTGATGCAGCTGCAGAAGTACAATACGCTGTTTCATTTGGTAACAAATATGGTAGTGGTTCTGTATCTTTAGTAAACGATGATAATTCAACAACAGCAACTAAAGCAACTTACGCTCAATACAGACAAATTTTATTAGAACAAGATGATGAGTTTTTCTCATTCGCATCTGCTTCAGGTACTTCAATCGATTCAGAAGATATTTTCGTTATCAATATAGCTCGTGCCCGCTATAAAGAATCAGTAGACCCTGGTAACTTAGAATTCATTTTAAGTGGTTCTAATGGAACATTTAGATATATTGATGAT
>Ga0222719_10006216_pt1 | contig 10188 bp, 15 predicted proteins | sample C33_34DmetaG_FD_165039 | JGI IMG/M metagenome (GOLD analysis project Ga0222719, IMG submission 165039) | Estuarine water microbial communities from San Francisco Bay, California, United States - C33_34D | ecosystem: Environmental > Aquatic > Marine > Unclassified | place: USA: California...
TTACTGGACGGTTTCCCACTCTTCGTCCGCCACTTCTGTTTCGTCCAATTTTTCAAAGAACGTTGGCTGCGCTTTAATGCCATCTTCTTTCTCCACCATACTCATCGCGTACTTGAATAGCTGTTCGCGTGTTTCATCGCGTTCTAATCTATCTAGGGCTGTGTCTATTTCGTCCCAAGACCAGCTATCGTTGCGTAAAAGGTTTTTTACTTTCTCAAGAGATTTTTCTGCGTTGTGTCTGTAGCGATACTCTAAGGTATCTAGAATAAAACGGTTAGCCATGAAAACTCCTTAAATACTCTATTATACAAGTGTTACGTAACTTTGGCAAGTGGTTTCTATCTGTTGTGGTAAATAAACCACGCTATAAACCCAATCAGTCCCGTACCAAGTATCAGCAACACCACTAGGGCAACTGTTTCAACTATCTGTTTGCGAAGTTTTCGGGCTTTTGCTTCTGCTTCTCGTCTTTGTTTTCGCATCTTTGCTTGGAATGCAACCCAATCATCCCAGAGATGATATCGTCCGTATAGCATCATTAGCTGTTTTAATTCGTGTTCTTGTTCGTGTATTTTCTCAAGTGCCATAAACTCATCTAAGTCATTAGCACCGCTGCCCTTAAAACTTGCCCAAAACGAGTTTTTCTTTTTATGACCGTCTTTCTCTAACTTTTCCTTAATGCCAATATATTCACCGATTGCGTGTGCAGCAGAGGATAATTCTTTCCCATTTTGTACAGTTTGCTTTATAACGGCAAAGGCAGCGTTTGCTGCGGCTAACTCTGCTAACATATCTTTTCCCCCAAAGTAAAAGCCTACTTATATCCACCGCCAGCCTTCTTATACTCACTTGCAAGCAACTGGGCTTTTCGTGCTGACCATTGCCCAGCTTTACCGCCCTTAGTTCCAGCCTTTATTCTGTTAAACAATCTCTTTCTCATGCTGGGCTTAGTGTAGTTGCCAGCTTCATTAACTCTACTCTTGCCCTTCGTTTTAGACTTCGACGATTTGCTAGTTTTTCTAACTTTGCCACCCTTCGCTTTTTCTTGGATATCCTTGCTTCTATCATTGTTTGCATTCATCACGTTCCTCTCCTATCTATTAGGGTCGTAATATTCTTGTACAGATATAACTATATCCAGTGTCATGCCTGTTTCAATAAAAGCTACAATTTTATCCCCGGCATGTAAGGACAAATCATTTCCTGCAACTAAGTCAAAAACAGAATGACCGTCCATACTAAGCCCATTTGCTAAATAGTGATACGTTGTATCGTCTTGGTGATAAAACTGTACGTACGCTTTTTTCGTACTGTTCGTGCCGTTACTTAAATGTAGAAATTTTATAATAGCACTGTGATTCGCAGGGACAGTATAGATTACGTCGGCAGAAGCGTCAGCAGACGTACTCGTCACTCTCTTTCCTTCCGTTGTAAACTTTACTACATCAATATTAGGCATCGTTGCCCACCTGTCTCATCCTGTCTACCAAACGTTTTGCGCGGTTAGGTACTTGAGTATACCACCTAGAGTCTACCATCTCGTCTGCTGCAACAGACCAGTTCCTAGCATCAACTCCTGCTTTCATACCCTTGAACTTAGATAGTCTAGGATATCCCAGATTAAACATCATGTTAGCTACAATTAATTGTACTTCTTCAGGTAGGTCATTAAAGTCACTGTACAGTCTGTGACAATCTTCTATTGTAACAGCAACGTCTAATTTAAACGCTTCGTTGACTCTATCTTTAGGAACCCTAATACCAACATAGCTATCGAGACTTAGTAACTTATACTCAGGGTCTTTAATAGTAATCAAATGCCCTATTCCAAACGTAGGTAATCCAAGATGGTCGAGGTATATCTCATACCTACAGCCTTCATCTTCAGCTAATTCTTCTCTTAGTTTATCTAGATTCATTTTTTCTCAGACCCTAACCAAACTGCGAATGCACCTGTCATTGCACCGGATACAACAGATATCATTGCGCTTTGTTGTGTTGATAAATCTTCTAAAGACATGCCCCACTCAATCACTCGTATGTACATGATTGTCATCACAAGCATCATTAATCGTGGTACTATCTTGTATTCTAATATCGTCTTTGCAGCCATTATTTTCTCCCGAAGAATTTAGTCGCGCTACGTACTCCAAAAGAAGCAGCCACAATAACGCCAAGACTATACTGATACCACTGAGGCATTGCTTCCAACTGGGCAAAACCATTTGCTACTACCTCTTCCATTCCGGGGATAAATGCCAATATCAGTGGAATAGAGAACAAAATAGTTAGCCACTCATCTTTCCAACTGTTCTGACTACCTCTAGCCATCTCCAAGTCCCAGTCGATTTCGCCAGTGGCTTTCTTTTCCATGATGACTGCTTCAGCTTTTGCTTTGGCAACCTTTGTAGCTGATTGGGCTTTCTTCTCTTCGACCTTACCACTTAACCACGTACCTGCTAAATCAGCTACTGGTCCTATTAGCATATTTAACATTTCCACCTCTTACGTGCTTGACGCAAACGGCTGTCAGGGTCTTTTGCTGCTTTTGGAAACTTCTTCATCTGCCCTGCAGACCGCGCACAAAAAGACTTGCGACGCTTTGCGTCTTTACTTCCGGGTTTTACCTTACCAGTAACGGCAGTCTTTAACTTGCTTCCGGGGTTTTTCTTACGGTAGGCTTTAACACCTGCCTCTGTCATCCCTGCGCCAGACTTGGTAGGACGAAAGTTCTTTTTGTTTCGCTTGGGCATGTTGTCTGGTTTACGCGCCATCTTAACCTCTAGGTTTTTAGTAAATCTTTAGAAGGAACACATTTGTAATAAAAGCTGTGGGGTGTGTTGAATATTTCAGTCATGTCTACTGCCATTTGTTCAGCGCGTTCTTCGCATCTTTGTTCTGTAGCGTACGGACCGTAGACATCAACAAATTCTGTACATTGTGTAGAAACAGCAAGCGAACAAGCCATGATGTATGTAGTGAACATGGGGTTTACTCCCGGCAAGGTTACTTGCGTTTATCATAAAAATAAGTGTGCGTCAAGGGGCAAGTTGCCCTGCCCCCGACATTTTATTTAGGCGAATGCCGCTGCTGTACCTGCAGCGTTCATTGGAACCATCACAGCAAATACACGAACTTTACCGTCCATGATTGCAGTAATAGCTTTCACATCAATGGTGTCAGCAGCTAAGTAAAACTTAGCAGAAGAACCAGTCTCTTGGATGCCTACAGCACCGTCTGCATCTAGGTCAGTAACCCAAGTGTCAGCGGCTGTGCCATCTCCAACGTCGATTGTACCAGCGTTAGAACTAGCTGTTACAAGTTCAATACCAACACATAGAACTAGTGTGTTAGCAGGAACTTTTAAAGCATCAATGTCTTCGTTGATACCTAAGTTGGTTGTTGAGAAGTCTAGTACAACTTCTTGCAAGTAAGGCTTTGCACCCCCTGCAACTGCTACACCGTTATCGGTAACTGCGTAAGTAGCCATTATCTAGTCTCCTCTATTACAGTGAAATCACAGCACGTACGAGTGATTCTGGACGTAGGACTTTGCGTCCAAATACGTGCAGACCGCGAACGATGTCTGAGAAAGTTTCGGTTGAACGAACAACTTCTGTCTTCGCAATGTGAGAAGCAGTAGCTGTTGATGACATGTGACCAGCAAGAATTGGGAACTCACCTGAACCTAAACCTGTTACATCAACAGTGTCTGTGCCAGAAGCGTTCATAGCTGTTGACTTGTAGCAGTTAAAGCCAGCAATGTTACCTTGCATAACCAATCCGTTACGTAGAGGAGAAGTACCGTCGCCAGTTACCTGAACTTCAGCAAACTTTGCCCCCGCACCGAATAGTGTCTCATAAAAAGCTGGTGGTGCAACAAACCAACGGTTCTCTTCAGGAACAGTTTGGTCATCTAATGCCCGTGCCATCTTTAGCATGAGGTTAACTAGGTTGTCACCTGTCTGTGAAGACAACGGTGTACCTAGTGTACCTAGACCTGTCACAGTCGAAGTTGGTGCATCTGTTTCAGATGATAGACCAGCACCGTCAAACATAGCAGTCAGGATGTTTCCGTCATACTTACGCTTTAGTGAGTATGCACCTGAGGATGTTGCCAATGCCTCGAAGTTGACGTGTGACTGTCTTTCTTCGATGTCATCAATCTTAAACGCAAATGCGTTTGCTTGGTCAACAACCATAGTTGTCTGGTCGTCAGCCAAGTCTTGTGGGTTTACCACAGACCCGCGTGAGTAGCTGGATACTGTGATTGTTGGTTCTTTGATGATACGAACTGTATCACCGAAGTTTTCAATTTCGCCCGCGTAATCGGTATTAGTAATATCTTCTGCAACCGAAGCACGACGGAAAAACTTGAGAACTTTTTGACTGAAAATTTCAGGTGTGAAATTCCCAGACGGCAGGTTATTATAACCTGATGCGCTATCAAAAGCCATTAGTTTATTCCTTCCATTTGAGGATTAAGAGTTATAGTCTACTCGCCCTTCAGCCCGTGCAGCGTCGATTTCAGCTTCTAGCTTTTCGAACTCCCACGGTTTCATCTTGGCGATTTGCGAAGCACGGAAAACACGTTTACCATCATTGGCATTCGTAGGAATTTCCCTAGCAGGGGTTTTTGTTACGGCATCTGCCGCACTTTCCTGCCGCTTCTTTTTTGGTTTGTTAAGACCTGTATCGGCCTTATAAAGGTCCACTACACGTCCAGCCCACCTAGCATCGGTATTGTTTTTGTAAATACCATCCGCAATAGTTGATGGCTGTTCTTCTAGCCAACTTAAAAACTCTTTTGTTGATTTAAGTTCGTCAAAGTCAGGGTGTAACCGAAGCAGTTCTTCGTACGCTTTCTGCTTCTCTAGTTCTTTTTCCCGTTCTTTTATTGTACCTATCTCATCGCGGAGTTTAGACACCTGCGATTCCGTCTGCATAGACGCAACCGTTTGCACTACTTCGAATACATCAGGGTAACGTTCTTTAAATTCCTCAAGTTCTTCTTGAGTCCTTGGTGGTGTTACCCCCCTAGGCATTTCAACAGCGCGGTCTTCCATCGCTTTACGAAGAGAACCAATCTCTTCTTTAAACTCTGATACTTTGCTGTCGTAGTGTTTTTTAAGGTCGTCATACCTCTTCTTATAATCATGTTCAGGTTCGTCAGGTACTGACTTAGCGACAAAGCTAGTATCATCCTGAGTAGCTGCAACTGGTGCAGGGTCAGAACCTTCGTTTGATTCAGAAGCTTCAACATTTTCTGTTTCATCTTCGTCAACATAGACTTCCTCACGATACTTTCCACGATATAAGTTTTGGTTGTTTGTAACTCCAAAAGAGTCGTTACTTTTGTTGGCACGGTGGCCTCTTGCTTTTGCCATTTATTTACCTCATTCATGCGGGGCTACTTGGCTGTAGGTAGCCGCTTCGGTTATGCTGGGGCCGATTATCGGGTAGCCAGCGAAACTATTATCTTCCTGTCAAACTAAGTTGAGGAAGTAGGCCGTCTATTTCTTGGGGTTCTCCTGCTTGTAGCATTAATGCCGCACCCATAGCTGCCCTAGTAAATTGTTCTTTTTTGGGAAATTGTTGTCTCAAAGCCCTGCCGTACTTGTTATTGTTCAAATCAATCGCACTTTCAGGCTTATATTCGTAGTTTCCTTCACGAATATCATCAATTAAAAATTTAGCAATGCCTCGTTGCCCTTTGGTAAAAAAGTTATCGTCTTCTGTAGACGCAGTTAATCCACCTAAAAGTATGTGACGTAAAGTATCTTCAATATCATCTTCTGTTTTCATGTTCTCTCTAAAATCTTGTGACACCTGTATAGACTTGTTAACATCACTAAACACACCTAATAATCTGGCAACTCCTGCTTCTAGCGAAGACATTCCCTCTCTATACTCGTAGCCTGTAGGTTCTGCACTAGCAATTTCTGCCAAGTCACCACCTGTAGCTGCCCCCTGAACCTGCTGCCCATTTTCTTGTATCTTGCGTTCGGTATCCCTAATACCTCGATTGTTTATCTTTTCTAACCTGTCTTTACCTATTATGTTTACCAAGTGTGGTGAAACAACAACCTCACCTCGTGATACTGCAACATCAATCATCGAACTTGATTTGGGGTTTTCGACAGTTATACCGCGACGAACTGCTTCTTTCTGTGCGTCACGCAGCATATCCACTATGTCTTTTTCTCCCGCGAACGTGACTGCAGAAGCATTGATAACATATGCGCCCTCTGGTAACTTTCCGTCCTTATCATCCGCTACTTCTTGACCATCTGTAGCCTGACTAGGTGGCACACCATCTACAAAACCAGATGCTGTTGCTGCTACCCCGCCACCGGGGGCTAGACGTTGGACGAAACCGCCTGTGTTAAATGCGTCTTCAAACGTAGGGTCTTCTTTCTGTAATTTTTGTACTTCACGTATATCCCGTTGTTCGCGTTCATCATCTTCTTTTATTTTTTGATTGCGTTTAATTCTTTCAATGCGTTCTTTATTTTCAGCAGCCTGACTTCTTATATTAGCAATTTGTTTTTCTTCTGAAACAGTTTTTCTTGGGTCGTCAAAAGACGGAGAATCATCTCTTCTATATTTGTTTAAATTAAACGCTAGTGTTCCTTTACCTGACCTTGCATCTTCTAAAGCCTGTTCCGCATCTTCGAAACTAATGTTGTTTTTATCAGCTAACTTTTCTAAATCCCGTCTCATGCCGTACTTAGAATAACCAAATCTAGGGCTATAGAACGTTCCATCACCTTTGTAAAATCCTGACATAGGGTCGTTAGGGTCAACTTTTACACCCCCATTATCTGTAATTTTCTGATTAATCTTTGTATCACCAGAAAGAAAGAAGCTATCCTGTCCGTCTTTTTCTCTATCAAACCTGTACGACTCTGGTAAGAACCCCTTAGATATTGCCTCTAGGTCTTTTACCTGTTTAAAAGATAATCCTCGCATGTTGCCGCTGTAGGTTCCAGACCCCGGTGCGCGAGTTATACCAAAGTTCCCTATCTTCATAGCAAAGCCTTGGTCTACCCCTACTTGCCCCCTAACAGCATTTATTGCAGCTATATCCTTAAATTGCCTAGATTGGTTTATATCAAACATCGCACCCAAAACACCGGATGGTCTAAAGGATGTTTCTCCAAATGCATTTGTTTCACTTGTGCCACCTAATATGCCGCTTACCCCCATCCCAAACAAGGGTCCCCCAGCGACACTAGCAAGAGATGACATTACTTTCTTACCTACTGTCTCTCCATACTTATCAACAACACCCGACAAACCTTCTTCTTTAAATGTCTTGGATAAGTCTTTAAATCCACCTTTAAGTTCACTAGGTATCTCTCGTGCATCTGCAAATACATCCGCTTCTTTTAGGTCTATGCCTTTGAAGTCACCTGAGACAAGAGGAGAATACAAGTTTTCAACTATGTCAACTCTATCTGTTTTACCAACACCTTTTAAGTAATCTTGATATGTAGCGTAGGGTTTATCTGTTCCAAAAGAAACAGCATCCATGCCAAATACAGGTTGTTCTCTGTCTAGGCCAGCCTCTATGAATGAAGGGATGTCATCATCATCTCTTAATACAGTCCCAGCCCGTTCTTCTACTGTGGGAGTATCTACAGATATGCCTGTTTCTTTTTCTAACGACGGTAAACCAACATATTGTCTATAGTAATTTACATATTCGGATTGATATTGTTCGGGGGTTATTGCAGTCGCACCTGTATACTCAAACCCTATGGGTTCGGTGGGACGTTCTGGACCTAACCTAGGTCCTAACCCTATATCAATCCTGTCAGCCATTCTTAGCTACCGCCTCTTGGTTATCCTTCAGTTTGAGGAGGGTTTCCAGTAAACCCAGCTTCCCCTGCGCCCGGAGCAGTTCCGACTCCGATTGTGCCATTACCACGCCCTGAATCGTCAGTTCCCTGAGGTCCATCAGGTACTCCTTCAGGGGTTGCCATTCCTTGCCCTGCACCAGCGGGGCCAGCTTCTGCGCTTGCTGCTTGTTCAGCATTTGCCATCATCCCTTGTAACATTTTTGCGTATATCTGTGCTTCATTAGCATCGTTAACCAAACTATCTGGGTCTATGTCCTGTGAGATAGCTAGTTCCCTCATAAGATTAGGTATCTTGATGAATGGTGCTAACATTGGGTTGGCTACTGTCTGCAGAAGAGTTGTCAGTCTTTGACTTCTCACTTCTTTTTGCATCACGGCAGCAACACCCCTTGGTTTTATCTCTAAGTCGCCTACTATGTCCGGGGCATCGTTGTTGAACTGCATGTTCCATTGAAAATAAGCCTCTCCTAGCGGTTTTAACAACATGTCATCAATATTCTTAACCACAGTCTTCATAGAAAGCCCAGCAGACCCCATTAGCATCGATAAACCTGCTGCAGTACGTCCAGTACCCGTAACGCCTGTCTGACCGTGCATAATCGACGGTATACCCGTCTCTTCGTCAGCTAGTTGCCTACTAATTTGATACATCTGCAAGTTTTCACCTGCTGTGTTTGGAAACTTCAAGCCATTAATGGCTGTTCCTGTCACACCTGACTGTCGCCTAAAGATTTTTCCGGGGAAGATGTCCATGTTCTGACCGGGAACTAGGCTTGCTTCATCTACATCAAATACCAAGTTACCAGCGAGTGCTAGGTTGTCGATAGCCATACGAACGTGACCGTTCATTAGCTTCTGTGCATCTTCCATATTCTCAGCTACACCAACACCCCACAATTGATAGGGGTTTACTTCATATGGGAATACTTGGTAAGGTATCCTAGCGGGTGTGAATGGGTTTAAGACGCATCTGATGATGGTATTACCGCAAACCCAGATGTTAACCTGCAGTTCGTCGTACTCTGACATCATGTCTGCTTCAGCAAACCCTGCCTCATAAGCTAGTTTTGAATCTAAGACACCCCAGTATTCTAAAATCTCGTATCGGTTTTCAGAGTAGTACGCTTCCGTTTCATCTTCGCGAATAGTATCTTCGTAATACTTGTCCTCGTAGTTTGGTCCTTTTGAAAGCACCTCTTCAATCGCTTCTGCTATAAAGTATGGACGTTTGATTAAGGCGCGAACTTGTTGACGATTAAATCTGTGACGTTCTATGACGTATTCACAGTCATCTATGCTAGTAGCCGATGGGTCTGGGTGAAAGTCCCAGCTTGACACCATCTCAATACGAGGTACTGTTTTCTCGTATGGTTCGTAGACTCGTTCGCCAGTCTCGTCTCGTTTCCACTCATGGACACGTTTGTAAAAGTTGAAAGGTCCTTTTACAACTCCTGTCCCTAGTAGTGCTGCTTCGAAGATTGCATTCCTAAATACGTTTACTGCGTTGGTGTCTAGGAGTTGGTCGTGTATAACCTTCTCCATATTCAATGCAGCTTTCTGTGCCGGACTAATCTGAGGTTCGCCTATCTTAGACGGTCCTTCAGCGAGAGGTAAACTACCCATCGACTCCTGAAGCCCACCTAAAAACTCTGCGCCTAGTGCGCCCGGTGGTAAGTCACGACCATCTCCTGCGAACCCATATGGGTCAGAAGGTTGTGCTTGGTCTAGGGGGGTTTCCATGTGGGCAAACTCAGCAATACCTTCCGGTACTGGTGTGTGTTGCACAACTAGGGGAAACTTCTTGTTAGCAAACAAGATGTCTACAATCTGACCATACGCAGCAAGAACCTTAGTCTTGGTTATTCTCACGAATACCTTCGACTTCTCAGAGTCCCTGTATTGTGTAGTTGAGTCGTACACACCCCTAAAGTTTTTGTAAGCTTGCAACCAACGCTGTTCGTATGCGTAGCGTCCGTTCTCAGCTTCCTCAAACTTCTTTTTCACATACCCTGCTAGTCCCGGAAATTGTTCTTCCGGGTCAATCATGGATACAGTTGTGTCGTCTTCAGGTTGAAGGAAGTTATCTTCGGACATTAGTAATCGCGTTCTTCAGCCATCTTCATTACAGATGCGTCTACGGTAGTTTTGGTTTGCTTCTTAGGCATATCTTCAGTCAAGACACCTTGTGCTGTTTTGGTATCAAACTCTAAACCCTCACGAGTTAGTTGAGTTTCACCCATGTTAGCATCTACTGATGTTTTATCTGAACTTAATATGTAAGATGCACCGTAGTTGTAATTATTTCCGGGCATGTTATTCTCCT
>Ga0222719_10006217_pt1 | contig 10188 bp, 9 predicted proteins | sample C33_34DmetaG_FD_165039 | JGI IMG/M metagenome (GOLD analysis project Ga0222719, IMG submission 165039) | Estuarine water microbial communities from San Francisco Bay, California, United States - C33_34D | ecosystem: Environmental > Aquatic > Marine > Unclassified | place: USA: California...
CGGTCACCCGATGGACTGGCTGAGCGTCGGCATTCACACCCTCGGTATGTTGGACACCACCGGGGACTGGCAGGAGGACGCTCTCAATCTCATCGCTCGCATGCCACGGATGATGGGGCTTCTCTTCCGTATTCGTGACGGGCGCGGCGAGAACATCCCAGAAGACGACCTTTCAGCTTCCATGGTTCATCGCTTCGTGCGTACCCTCGACCTCGACGGGGTTGACCAGGACTTGATGGAACGCATTCTCGCCACCTACCTCGTTCTTCACATGGACCACGGGGGCGGTAACCTCTCCACCTTCACCGGGAAAGCCGTTGCCTCCGGCCACGCAACGGTTTACGCCTCCATCGCAGGAGCGATGAACGCCCTTTCGGGTCCACTTCACGGGCGAGCGAACCAGTCGTGCCTTGAGTTCGTCCTTCGCATCGGTACGAGCGATCCCGACGAAGTGGAAGCCTTTGTTCGTGGTGAACTCGCAGCAAAACGCCCCGTGTTTGGCTTCGGTCACGCTGTTCTTCGAGCGGAAGACCCGAGGGCAACCGTTCAGTTTGCCCTTGGAGAGCAACTTTGCCCGGACGATGAGAATTTCAAAATCATTCGCACGCTTCGCGAAGTCGCCCCGCGAGTGCTGTCCGAGAATCCAAAAATCTCGAACCCCAACGCCAACGTTGACATCGCCAGCGGGGCGCTGCTCCACCACATCGGATTCACCGACCCTACCTACTACACGACCTTCTTTGGTTGGGCTCGCGTCGCCGGTATCGGTGCACAAATCCTTGACGAGCGCACCGTGATGCGTGGTGGAAAAGGGACGCCCATTTACCGGCCAAAATACATCGCCGAAGAACAGTCGCTGCGTCACCTTGACTGAGGGTGCAGGACCGGCCGCGATGTCTTACCGCTTCCACGGTGACCAATGAGCCGGGGTGCAGACCACGGCGGCGTTGTTCCGTTGGCGGAGGTTAGAATCGATTCAACGCTGCCCGACCATGACCAGGCCGACCGCCATTCTTCAACAAGTTGCCTTCGCCGTGCCACGTCGGCCTCGGCCCATGTCGGGGTCTCGTTTTGCAGCTCTGCAAGAACGGTTTGATGGTCGTCATGTTCGACCGAAGCGAGCCGCCTCCATTGCTCATCGTCCAGGGGACGTGTTCCCGGTTGGTTCCATCTTGGATGACCTGATGGAAGCCATGTTAACGCTGGATCCGCATGGTCCGTCAATCCCGTCAAACCCGCTCGAAGCAGGTCGTGTTCAATCTGAGGTCGCGTCGGCCAAACATAGGTCGCCATGCCGTTGCGGTGACGGTCCAAACGTTGCCGTCCACCGCCCTGGAGGCCAACCGCCCGTCCAACCGATAGATGGCGGGTCCGCGAATGGAAATACTCCACGGCACACGGGAGCATTGAACTTCCCTGTTGTTCATGACGTCGAACGAGTCGCCGAAACGGCGTGGTGAGGTATTGCGGGAAGGCCTGCAATCGTTGCGTCGTGCGATTTCCGTAGGGAGGGATGTACGGGATCAACGCCGCCCACGGGCGTGAGGTTCCGGCCAGTGCAGCGGATTCGGGCATGCCTTTGTGAAAAGAATAGAACACCGTGTTTTCAACGGGTATGGCCCGTTGTTCCATCGCGTCTTCAGCGAGTCGCATGGCCAGAGCAATGTGCTCGTTGTGGCGTTGACGGCCCAGATAACCGCCTCCCGAGGCGGCTTTGGGATGCGGTCGCTTGATTTCGATGCACCCCATCTTCCCGTTTTCCACCCATTGGCGTTGAACTTTAGCATCGTCAAGCAGGTCCTCAAAGGCAAGGAAGCCGAGGCCAACGAGGTCGTCCAATGTCCATTCCTCAACCCATAGCGGTTTGTTGCTCAGATGGCCCTTTGGAACCGAAACGTCTCGATCGTGATGGACGACGAGTTGGCGGTCCGCCGTCACCCTGATGTCAAACTCGATGCCGTCAAAATGGACGATGCCGTGGCGGAGGCTCTCAAGCGTGTTTTCTGGGGCTTGGGCCCACGCTTCAACGTCCTCCATGGGTTTCCATGGATACCTGCCTTCTCAAGGTTTGCCAGTGACCAAGGGTTGCGGAATCGGCACGAGGCGAAACCATCGTGCCCGAACGCATAAAACCGATATGTCCCGCCTCACGGCCATGGACCCCTATGAAATCATGATGGGGATGATTTTGGTCCTGACACCGGTCATTTGTTGGTTTTTTACCCGCCATCAACCGGGCGAGCGCATTCCTTGGCGCGCTTGGGCACAGGAGTTTCATGAGAAGCGCTACTACCTCCACGCCATGGGTTACATCGTCATCATTCGGTGGAAATCCATCACCGACAAACTGAACGAACCCATGAAAGCACGAACGGGTCATTGGACCTCGTGGGTGTACGGAATCGAGGGTGAATTCACGAAATGGGTCCAAGATGTGTTCGCCAACGCCACGCTCACGGAGTTTCTGAATTTCCACTACCTCTTCGTCTATCTCTTCTTGATTTACGTTACCACGGTCTATTTCGCTTTCTCTGGCGACCGGGACATGACCGACAAAGTCACGTTGAACTATTTGCTCATCTATGCGCTCGCCGTCCCCTATTACCTGTTCTTCAACGTCGAGGTGACGTCGTCGTGGATTCCGGGCATGGACGCCCTGCTCTACCACGAGGGCTGGTACACCGTCTTCTACGCCTTGCATGACCCGTTGGACAACGCCGTTCCAAGTTTGCACGTCGCCATCCCCTTCGGGATTCTCATGTTGAATTACCTCCACGTCAAAGAATCCGGAGGGACGTTGCGAACCTGGCGCCATTGGCCCTACCACCTCTTCGTCCTGCTCAACACGATCTTGTTCATGTTCACCATTCTCTACTTGGGCATTCATTGGGTCGTCGATATCCCTCTCGGCATTCTCATCGGCGCCATCGGCGCCCTGTTCATTCACCACCTCCAACCGCGGCTTCGAAACGACTACGGCTCCTTCATCAAGGGCTTCACCAAGGAAAAGATTCGCCGCCATATCTTCGTCGAAGGCGTGGTCATGTTGTTGTTGTTGACCACGATGCTCATGGCGGTCAACTACCAAGAGGAAACCGTTGACGAACGTGTTTCGTTCCGCCTTGGCTCGGGGGACAGCACGTTCGAAATCATCCAAAAGTTTGAGCCTGGTGAGTTTGTGCTCTCCAACATCACCAACCTCAACGAGGACGGGTTGCTTGAGGTGGTCGTCGTGATGGTGGAAACCAGCGTGCCAGCCATGGAAACCGGTAGCATCGATTGGGCGGTGATGCAATCCTTGGGCGAACACCATACCGTCGCACCGCAAACCACCTTGAGTTTGAACATCACCTCGCCGAAAATCTACCACTTCATCGTGATGCATTACGAGGCGAGCGAAGACCAGGATGCGGTGATGGAAGTCCGAGTCATGAACGATTACGGCGATGACCGGATGTGGCAGGCGATGTTGCTGAGCCTTCCTTCTCTCTGGATGACCGGCTTTGTGGTGTATCGCCTGTACCGCTTGAAGAAAGAGGGGCGAAGTTTCGTTGATTCTACGCCTTCATATGTGTGGGCATCTTCCCCGTCGTTGGGAGAAGAGGCGTAAGCGCATGACCTACGACGCCATTGAGGGCACCGTCCAGCGATTGGCTGATTCACCCGGAGGCCAGATTCTGCTGGCGCTAAGGGACGGCCTTCAACGCTCGCTCCCTGCGTATCTGGGCATCTTCGTGCTTGGATTTGTGGGTGCCTTTCCTGCGACAAGTCGTCTCATCGCTTGGTTGATCGATGCAGACCGTCTGCCCTCCGGCGTTGACATCATCGTGGTCTCCCCGGTGGAGTTCTTGTTTCTGCAGCTTCGAATTGCAGGCTCGTTCGGTCTGATGCTGGTGGTGTTGTTCATGGTGGTGCAAGTCGCGAGGCACGGTCTACGTCATCAGGCCATCCAAACCCGCCTTCAAGAATTGGATGTTCGGTTGCCTCGTCCGGGACCCGCGGTTGTTTTGGCCACGGTGGCGGCCGGTTCCCTGATGGTCATGGGACTGCTGTACGCATGGTACGCCCTCATTCCGATGTTGCTCGACTACTTGACCAACGATGCGCAACAAGCCGGCCTCTCGACCGAATGGAGGCTGTCGAGTTACGCAGGCTTCATCGTCAATCTGCTTGCGGCCTCGGCCGTCGGGTTTCAAGCACCCCTTGTCACCACGGTCGTGCTTCGTGCGGGCCTTGTCACCCGAGGGCAACTCGCCCAATCCCGTCGAGGGATCTGGTTTGGCGCCTTCGTTCTCGGTGCGTTGATGTCCCCGCCCGACCCGCTCTCGTTGTTTTTGGTGGCGGTCCCCGTCATCGTGCTGTTTGAAGCGGCGATGGTCGCCGACCGATTCACTCGGCCTGAAGCGGTTTGAGAAGACGGTTCTTCGGCACCGGCATGTGTCCCGGTCTCGGCTGGTAATCCAGGCCGTGGAAATCGGAACCGACGGTCACGCCCAAGCCCCGTTGTTTTGCTCCCTCCATCAGAGCGTGGCGATAGGCATCGTCGTGGCTTCGGTGGACCGCTTCCACACCGTCCACGTGTTGCTCGACAAGGGTATCAAGGAGAACGTCGGTGGGAACGCCGTAGTACAACGGATGGGCAAGCGAGGTCAAACCCCCCGCGTCATGCACGGCTTGCACCGCTTCGGGTATGCTCGGCTTTTTGTGGGCCACAAAGCCCGGCAAACCATCACCAATCCACGTCTCGAAGGCTTCGGATTTGGAGGCGACATAGCCGAGGTGCACCATCTCTTCGGCGAGGTGGGGCCGGCCAACCGAACCGGTGGCTCGTTTCATGACGGCATCCACATCAACGGGCATGCCCAGTTCAGTGAGACGCTCACACATGGCCCGCATTCTCGGTCCTCTCCCGTCCTGTTTCGGAGCGAGCCATGCTTTGAATACCTCCATGCGCAAATCACGTTCGTTTGGGTCGTGGTCGGGAAACAGAGCCAGCAGGTGCCAGGAGGAGGAGGCCCGTTCCCGTCCTTGTTGGGCCATGTGAGCGGCGTTGGGTTCCAAGGATGGCTCGCAGGTGATTTCAACACCCGGTACAAACCGGAGGCCGTTTTTGCCGGCTTCGTGCCTTGCCTCAATCCAGCCATCGGTGGTGTCGTGATCGGTCAGTGCCCATGTTTTGACGCCGGCTTCATGCATCAGGCGAGCAACGGTGGCAACATCGTGTTGACCGTCGCTGTGCGTTGAATGCGAGTGCAAATCCACCGATTGTGTCCACACGATTTACCGTGATGTCCGCTCCCTTTCAAGGGTTCTTCTCAAAACAATTCGTCAAGATCCGGCAGATTCGGCGTTGCTATCACCGGTTCGCCTGGTGGCTGGGGTGCATCAAAGAGGTCTTCAAGTTCGGGCAGCGAAGGCACGGAAGGAGGAACGGCCAACGGCGGTTCTTCTCGTGCGGTCAACGGCTCTTCATGAACGGAGGACGGTGCCGTTCCCTCGTCCTCCCAAAGTCCGGAAAGGTCCGGCAGTTCAAACTCGAGGGCGGGGGTGGGTGTTCCTGTCTCGGTGTTCACAGGCTCCGAGCGGTTGGGTTCGGCGACGTGGGGTGTACCGCCTCGGGTTTCATCGTGGGCGTCTGGAATCTCCTCGCCCAGCGCTGCTGCAGGCAGGGGAACGGCTGCAACGCCCTCCCGGACAAAGACCCGGTTGGGTTCGAGACCGGGTATGCTGGCTGGGTCAACCGGTGGTTCATCTTCTCGCCCAGGGAGGGGTACGGGTTTGACAAGGACCCGTTGCAGGGTTTCGCCGGTTGTCTCATCGGTGGGGTTCGCTTCGCGGACGTTGGCTCGGTTGAGGCTGGTCTCTTCCGAACGCTCCGGTTCCAAGGCTGCAAGGTTTTGGTTGGCCTTCTCAGGGGCTTGAAGCACGGCCTCCACATTGGCGGCGAAGTCGCCCGTGGACAACGTGGAGATGGCGGAATGCACCGCTTCGCTTTCTGTGGTGGTCGTCTCACCGAGGATGCCCGATATGATGGAGGCCGTGGTCGGGTTGACCGACTCCGTGGAACTAGACCCGCTCGTCCGCGTGAGGGTTTGGCCGAAATCCTCGATATCACTTCGCTCCCGTTGTTGCCCAAGGTCGGGAACCTCACGCTCTTTGTTGGCGATGTTTCCGATGAAGATGGCCACTGCGGCAAGCGCTACGGTGACGCCTTCTTCGATGCCGATACCCTTGGTGCCGACGAGGTTGAATTGGAGATTCGCCGCACCTGCCACAAACAAAGCCGCTGCCGTCAGCGTGGCCACTGCAGCGAGACGAGGTGCTCGAGGGTCGTGGGCCACGGTTGGTTGTGGGCGTGTTGAGTTTTATTCATTCGGTTCCGCCGACATGGCGCGACTCTGCCGAACGCACGGTGTTTTCCATCAACATGGCGATGGTCATCGGCCCGACGCCACCCGGAACGGGCGAGAGCCACGATGCAACGTGTTCAACCTCTGGAGACACATCGCCGGCAAGCCGCCACCCCCGCTCGCGGGAGGCATCGTCCACTCGGTTGATGCCCACGTCCACCACGATAGCGCCGGGTTTGACCCAACTGGCCTGAACCATTTCGGCTCTTCCAACCGCTGCTACCAAGACATCGGCTTCGGCGCAGACCGAAGGAAGGTCTTCGGTTTTGGAATGGGCTACGGTGACCGTTGCATCCGCCCCACGAGCGGCGAGGAGCAGAGCGGCAGGCATGCCCACGATCCGAGAGCGACCAAGAACGACGGCTCGTTTCCCCTTCAGGTCGATTCCGGCCCAATCCAACATGCGCATGACGCCGCTGGGGGTGCAGGGAAGCAATCCGTCCCGCCGCCCCTGCACCAAACGGCCGAGGTTTTGGGGGTGGAAGCCGTCGACGTCTTTGGAAGGGAGAATCAAGTCGGTCAACGCCTCCTCGTCCATGTGGTCGGGAAGAGGGGATTGAATCAAAATCCCGTCCAGGTCCTCCTGTTGATTCAAAGCCGCGACGTGTTGACGAACCGTTTCCTCGGTTGTGGTGGCCGGGAGTGCGATGTGGGTGGAGCGAATGCCGAGTCGCTCGCACATCTTGACTTTGGAGTTCACGTAAACGTGCGATGCCGGGTCGTCGCCGACGATGAGAACCGCCAAATGAGGTATCGTTCCGTTCGCCGTGAGCGTCTTCACGCGCTCCAGCAGTGCCGCTTCAACTTCGGCTGCACAGGCCTTTCCGTCCAATCGTTGTGCAGGCACAATTCGGTGAAGGAGGGCCGCCTCTTGAGGCTTGCTTTCGTCACAACGGTGTTTTTATGCCCATGGCGCGGATCACGCACCAACCTGCTCGTGCTTCGAAGATGGCGAATGCTCCGCCGAAGAAGGCGCCGGCGACGGCGTACCATCCGAAGTCATGAGCCACAACATCGGTGATGAGGAGGACGGCGAGCAGGAGAGAGAAGGCTACCCCAGCAAGTCCACCAACGAAACGAGCGGCTTTTCCTTTGGCATCTATGTTGCATTCGAGCATGGCAAGGAAATCATCCGACCGAGTATATGAACCGCTGTTTTTTTTGCGAACGAAGAGCCAACGGAGGGACTCGAACCCCCGACCGTCTGATTACAAATCAGACGCACTACCAGACTGTGCTACGTTGGCGTCAAGGCAACGGTTGAGCAACTCCTTGATGAACAAAGCGGAAGCCCACGCTCGTGAAACCCAACGGTGAAAGCAAAAAGAGACGAAGGGTTGGCGGGGTCATGGTGGTGGACGAGGGCATGCAATATTTGTCCAGTCACGGCCACGAGAAGACCGGCAACGATGTCATCTTCAGTTGGCTTGCACGCTACCAAAACGCTGCTGCAGCGGGTGCGGATGCCGTGAACGGGACCGTCGGAGCCCTGCTTGAGGACGACGGTTCGCTGGCGGTCAACGGCGTTGTTGATGCGGCCCTCCGAGTCGCTCCAGCCACCGAGTTCTCGGCTTACGCTCCGCTCAAAGGACTTCCAGCTTTCCTCGACCTCGCCGTAACCCTCGCCCTGGGCGATCAACGTGAGGTGCTGGAAGCAGGCGGCCTCTTCACCGGCGCAACGGCCACCCCCGGCGGCTCGGGTGCCCTTTTCTTGGCAGCCAACAACTTCGCAGAACGCGGCGATGCGGTGTTGCTTCGCGACCGTCATTGGGGTCCATATGCCGGGTTTTTGCGAGGCTGTCAACTCAAGACCGCAACCTATCCGCTGTTGCCTCAAACCCCGAGCGAGGCTTCTCCCTTCCTTGATTTGCAGGGCTTCAAAACGCAACTTGAATCGCTTGCAACGACCCAAAAGACGGTCATGACCTGGCTGAACGACCCCGCTCACAATCCCACGGGGTTGAGTTTGCCCGGGGAAAGCCGCGCAGCCCTGTTGACGGCGTTCATGGAGTCCGCCATGCGCCACGAGCACACCGGACACACCTTGCTCATCGATGCCGCCTACCATCTGTATGCGGATGAGCCTCACGGTTGGGCAGAAACCCTCGCCGAGGTGCTTGCAAGCGGTGTGCCATGGCCCGAAAACATGGTGATTTGTTTTGCTTTGTCCCTCTCAAAGTCCCACACCATCTACGGTTTGCGAACGGGCGCGTTGGTGTACTTGCATCCAGAGGTCGAGAGCGTGGAGCGGCTCAACGACGTGATGGGTGTGACGGGAAGACAGACGTGGTCGGCAGCTCCACGGATTGCCCAACATGTGTTGAGCGAATTGCACGCTTCTCCCTCGGGCGGGTCGGCTTGGTCCGACGAACGGGACCGACTTGGCCAGCTCCTCCATCGCAGGCGGTCAGCTTTCCTTCGGGCTTGCGAGGCACGAAACGTCCCGGTCAACCCAAGCCACGACGGTTTCTTTGCGTGGTACGAATGCGACGATCCGGTCGCCGTCGCCGAATCCTGCGCCAACAACCATGTCTATCTCGTACCGCTTTCGGGCGGCGTTCGTATTGGGCTCTGCGCCGTTCCAGAAGCGAGCGTTGAGCGCGTCGCCCAAGCCCTCTTCGAAGCCATGGAGGCGACCTCGTGACTCGCCTTAACCGAGAAAATTTCCTCCTTTCGGGCATGGTGTGCATCGTTTTCGGGGCCTCGATGAGCGTTGCAGGGTTGGCTCCGATGGCGCTGACCGTCGGCATGTTTGGCATTGTTTTCTTCGTGGTCGGGATGACGATGGGTCGTCAAAACGGCCTTTCGGACGAAGCCGTCGCTCGTTGGACGCCCGACGCCGAGATGCTCCCCGATGCCGGGCGATTCATGTTCAGGGTTGACGTGACCCTCGATGAGCCGGTGACGTCCTCCATTCTGTGCGGACCTTGCGGTCATCTCACCGTTCAAGACGGTCCCAAGCCGACCGTGTTCTCCTGCCCTCAATGCAACCGGCTCCTCTGGGATGAAGAGGAATAGGCGCGAGCATAGAAGGTTCCATGGCGTAACGACCGGAAGGAAAACGGGGCTCACTATCTGCATGTGCACCTCGCCTCCGACGGTGATTTCAAAGCGGAAGCGAGGTTGGGAACACCATGGATGGTCCGAACCTGCTGAATCCCGAGCGACGCATGTTGCTTGCGATGCAGGGTCAGCCAACGAAATCGTCGTGGTCCCTTGACGAGGTCCTCGATGTTTGTGAATGGAACGATCAAGCGGTTGCCGTGGGTGCGGGGCATGGATTGCAAAACCACGGATTGGTGACCCTTGAAGAGACCGTTTTGCGGGAGGTTCGCCTCGACGGCGAAGGTGAACGTGCGTTGGCCAACGGCCTTCTTGAGGCTCGTCTTTGGGCGTGGATGTCCGCTCAAGCGAAGCCCACCATGGGGGACTTGCAAACGGCGTTTGAACGCCACGAAGCCGGCCCGGGGGTCGGGTTGCTGAAGCAACTTGGCGTTAGCATTGAGGGCGGTGTGTTGCAAGCAGCCGATGCAGAGGCCGTGAATTCAACGATCGACCAGCGAACGGCCTTTCTCCATTCGCTACCCCGCTTATCGGGCGAACTTGACGATGACCTCCTTGCACATTTCTCCGGTCGCCGAGGACTCATCGCAACGGTCGAACACACCGAACGCTCGTGGGCCATTACCGAGGCCGGAAAAGGCATCCCCGCCGAGGCTTTGGTCGAACAGCTCGTCATCACCGACATCACGCCCGAATTGTTGCAAACCGACGCTTG
>Ga0222719_10006221_pt1 | contig 10186 bp, 11 predicted proteins | sample C33_34DmetaG_FD_165039 | JGI IMG/M metagenome (GOLD analysis project Ga0222719, IMG submission 165039) | Estuarine water microbial communities from San Francisco Bay, California, United States - C33_34D | ecosystem: Environmental > Aquatic > Marine > Unclassified | place: USA: California...
GCCATAAAACAGCGAGTGTAGTGATGTCACAGGGATTTGGATACCCAGCTTTTGCGGTTGACACTCATATTCACAGACTTGCACAAAGGTGGGGCTTAACAAATGGAAAAAGTGTTGTTCAAACTGAAAAGGATTTAAAAAGAATATTTCCAAAAAAAATTTGGTCTAAACTACATTTGCAAATAATTTTTTATGGAAGAGAATATTGTAAAGCTCGAGATTGCTATGGCTTAGTCTGTAAAATATGCACTACTTGCTATCCAAATAGAAAAAGACCTGTTATTATCAAAAAAGCTTAATATGAAAATCTTGGGAATAGGAAATGCGATCATAGATGTAATCTGTAAAGTTGATGATGAATTTATATTAAAAAATAATCTCACAAAAAGTACTATGAAACTATTTTTTGATGAGCATGAATTTAAAAAATTATTAACTAATCTTAAAATTGAAAAAACTGTTTCTGGAGGTTCGGTAGCTAATTCAATAGTTGGTCTGGCTCAACTCAATAATACCGTTGGCTTCATAGGCAAAATTTCTGATGATGAATTTGGCAGTAAATACGAAGATGGCTTACAATCAGAAAAAGTAAAATACCTCTATTCAAAGAAAAAAGAAGAATTGCCGACAGGAACTTGCTTGATATTGGTAACACCTGACTCTGAAAGAACAATGTGCACGTTTCTTGGAACTGCTGGAAAAATTAATGATAGAGATATCAACGCTGACATCATCAAAATAAGTGAGATAATTTTTTTAGAAGGCTACTTGTGGGATGAAGGAGAACCTAAAAAAGCATTTGATAAAGCTATTAAATGTGCAAACAAAGTTGCAATGTCTCTTTCTGATCAGTTTTGTGTGGATAGACATAAAACTCATTTTTTAGATCTGGTTAAAAATAAAATAGATATAACCTTTGCCAATGAACAAGAAATTACCTCATTAATAGATGCGAAAAACTTTGAAGAAGTAGTAAATTTTTCAAAACAAATAAACAAATTAATAGTTATAACCAGAGGTGATAAAGGAGCAATTGCAATTGAAGATCAAAAAATTATAGAAACAGGCATAAAAAAAAATCTAAAAATTGTTGATCTTACAGGCGCTGGTGATCTTTTTGCTGCAGGATTTTTACACGGTCACATTAACAAATTATCATTAAAAGATTGTCTTGAAAAAGGTACTGAAATGTCATCGAGAATAATCCAACAAATTGGAGCAAGACTTTGAACAAAGATTTTTATTTAAATATTCTTTAATCTATTTAAATCAAATTAATATTTTAAACTCTTTTATTTGATTCGATAACCAGTTTTTTCGCTAACAATGAATTTGTTGTCATTGAAGGTGTCTAAAATTTTTTTTCTTAATCGATAAATATGTGTTTCTACCGTATGAGTTTCGATTTCATTTTGATAGCTCCAAACTTTTTTTTGCAATTCATTAATATCAACTGGTTTTTGTGCCTTAGATAAATAAATAATTGTACGAATTTCTTTTTCAGTTAGTTTAATTTTTTTACTTTTTGCAAGTATTTCTCTTGAATTTAAATTTATAATATAATTGTTCAGCTTTATCTCAGATTGATTGTTATATTGTAGTTTTAAAAATTCAGTATTTATTTTTTCAATAAGTTTAGAAACTTTGATTGGTAAATCATACAAAACAAGAGTATTATTAACATCAAGAAGTTTTTTACTCGAAATAATTAAACAATTTTTAAGCTCTGTTATTTTCTTATTTAAACTATTTTCATCGTTTACAAAATTAATCTTAAAATTTAAATCAGAACTAATTTCTTCAAGAATAACGTATAATGATTTACAATTATATATTATTAAATTCTGCATACTTGTAGATGATAGAATATGACAATTTTGATAAAAGACAAACATACTCTGCAGGTAGATGATTTTAAATTTAGATGCTGTATTGGAAAAAAGGGGTCTACCAAATATAAAAGGGAGGGAGATAAAAAAACACCCAAAGGAACATTTGGCATCGAAAATTTATATTTTAGAAAAGATCGTAAAAAAAAACCTATAACTTCAATAAATTGTATCGAAATTAAAGGAAACATGGGCTGGTGTAATGATGTTCGATTTCCTGAAAAATATAACAAACTTTTTAGGATAAATAAAAAAGTCAAATATGAAAAACTAAAAAGAAATGATTATAAATATGATTTTATAATCCCAATTAAATATAACTTTAAAAAACCAATTCCTAATTTAGGAAGCTGTATTTTTATTCATCTAACTAGGAACTATAAACCAACTTTAGGGTGTATTGCTTTAAAAGAAAAAGATTTTTTAATTTTAATTAAAATTATTAATAAGAATACAAAAATTAAAATTTTTTAATTTCTATTTCCAAAAATTTTAGAACCAACCCTAACAAAACTAGAGCCTAATTCTATAGCTTCTAGATAATCAGAAGACATCCCCATACTTAATTCTTTAAGTCCCAAAGCTAAATTTAATTCTTTCATTTTTTTAAAAAAAGGTCTTACATCTTGTTTCGCAGGTGGTAAACACATCAAACCAATGATGTTTAAGCCTAGTTGATTAACGCAAGTTCTATAAAAATTCTCAAGTTCGTTAATTTTTATTCCATTCTTTTGTTCCTCACTACCAATGTTTACTTGAATAAAAATTTTTATCTTTTTTTTGTGCTTTATTTGTTCTTTAGAAATTTTTTCAGCTAACTTAATATTGTCTAATGAATGTAAGTAATCAAATAATGGAATTAAAAATTTTGCTTTGTTTGATTGCAGTTTTCCTATCATGTGGAGCTTTGTATTTTTAAAATTATTTTTAACATTAGTCCATTTATCCAAAGCTTCTTGAATTTTATTTTCACCGAAGTGAGAATGACCATACTTTAATAAAGGTTCTATTTCTTTAATAGGAAAAGTTTTGCTTACAGCAATAATATTAAGGTTATCTGTGGAATTAAATTTTGTCTTTATCTGTTCTTTTATAAAAGATAAGTTGACAATACTTTTATGCAAAATCTAACACCCAAAGTTTATTGTTATGTAAATGATTATAATTTATCAGATTTATCTAAATTAGGTAGAGATATAAATATTATCTATAGAAATTATGAAAATATTGATCACTTAGATAATTTATTTAGTATAAAGAAGTTTTGTAAAAAAAATAGAAATAATCTTTTTTTGGCTAATAATATAAAACTATCAATTAAACTTAGTTTAAATGGAGTTTATTTGCCTTCTTTTAATAATAAATTGAATTTTTCTGGTTCTTTTTCTCTACCAAAAAAATTTAAAATAATAGGATCTGCGCATAATTTTAAAGAAATAAAAATTAAAGAAGCACAAGGTTGTAATGAAATTTTTATTTCACCATTATTTAAAGTCACTAAATCAAAAAAATCTCTTGGCATTGTCAAGTTTAACTTATTAACTCTAAATATTAATAAAACTTTTATTGCCCTTGGCGGTATCAATGGACAAAATTATAGAAAAATAAAGTTAACTAATAGTAAAGGATTTGCTTCAATAAGTTGGGCAAAAAAAAACGGCCTAAGAAACTTAGGCCGTTTTTAAATTTGTATATTGCGATTTAATTAAAACGCAAATGTTATTTTCAACTCAGAAACATCGTAATCATCAGCTGCTACACCTGCTGCATCTTCTGTTCTATTATGAACTAGACCAATAGTTGTAGATCCCATTGTGTAAGAAGCAGAGATACCTGAATCTGTTTGATCAACTAAACTTGCTGTGTCAAAATCTAAATCAGATTGACCAACAGAGATACTTAGATTTTCATTTACAGCAAATGAAACACCGTATCCATCTCTAGTTTTTTCAGTTGTAGAAACTGTAGTTCCTGTAGCAACACTTGGAGTTACTACTGATCTTTGAAATCCAAACACAACTGGACCAGTTGTGTATTTAACAAACATAGTTTCTTGATCAGTTGTAAGTGAGTTCCCTGCTGATTCTTGTGACTCACCAGTACCATAACCTAATGATAATCCATCAATCAAGTTATCATATACTAATACTGCTGAACCTTCAGCACCACTTGCAGTTTTAGCCCACGCTGCAGAAACAGTTATGTCTCCAAAAGAACCATTATAACCTAAGTTGCTTCCAGCTGTGTGGTCAAGTACACCATTATCAATTCCACCATGAGATGTAACACCAGTGTCATCCCATACTTGTTCACCAGCAGTTGGCACAACATCTTGATATTTTGAAAGTCCAGCACCATGTGAATCTAAGTTATAGATCCCTAGGGTTCCAGCGTCGCCCATATCAAGTGTAATTGATTGTGCAGAAATTGCACTAGCAGTCATATTGCTTGAGTAGCTCATTGTCATTCCATTATCAAGATCAGCAGATGCTCCAAAGCTAATATCTTGAGTAGATGACATTGGGTTTCCAGTTGCACTTCCATCACCATGTGTTTGATAGTTAAAATCTGCAGTACCACCTACTGATAAAGTACCAGCGTGAGCAGTTGTTGCAGCAAGACTTCCTACTAAAGCAGTAAGTCCTAATTTTTTAAAGTTGTTCATATTTTTAAACTCCATTAGTTATTATTTATAATTATAAACAGTGTATTTTTAGCAGAGCAACTCAAATGTTAGCAAAAAAACTATGTTGCAATCTAAAATACTCTTTAAGTGTTGCATAAATATCACGCTATTTATCAATGATTTTATATTATAATGTGCTAATTATAACAAAAATTGTTATCAATCAAAAACTATGTACATAAAATTTCTTAAAATTTTTTTGTTGTTTATCACAACAATCATGCTTCATTCTTGTAATTTATATAGACCTACAAGTGCAAAAGATTTTCCTCCAGATCCAGAATTAAGAGTTAAAAAAAACATGGAAGAAGGTAAAGGACTCAGATTGTTTGATAACAACCGTCTTGGAGGAACTAACTTTGAATTTGCAAGCTCAAACGAGCTATGGAGGGCCACACTAGATACCATAGATTTTATGCCATTGACCACTGCAAATTATAGCGGAGGAATCATTGTAACCGATTGGTATTCAGATGATCAGAATATTAATGAAAGTCTTAAAGTCACTGTAAGATTTCTAACTAATGAAATACGATCCGATGCTATAGATTTAAAAATATTTTATAAAAAATGTGATGAAATGAACAAATGTACAATCAGTGAAAATAAAGGAAATTTAAATACTGAACTGAAAAAACAAATCTTAAAAAAAGCAACTGTATACAAAAGTTTAGATAATAAAAAAAATAATTAATCATTAAAATCTATGGATAGATATAATTTTAAATCTATAGAAAAATACTGGCAAAACTATTGGGAAGAAAAAAAATCTTTCAAAGCTTTGTTGGATCCTAATAAAAAAAAATTTTATTGTTTAGAAATGTTTCCTTACCCTTCGGGTAAAATTCATATGGGCCATGTGAGAAATTATACAATAGGAGATGTTCTTGCTAGGTACAAATCATTACAGGGTTATAACATATTACACCCAATGGGTTGGGACTCTTTTGGTATGCCGGCTGAAAATGCTGCTCGTCAAAATAATTTAGATCCTAAATCTTGGACAGAAACCAACATCGCAAACATGAAACAGCAATTGAAAATGCTAGGTCTTTCAATTGATTGGAGTAGAGAAATTTCAACATGCACACCAGAGTATTACAAACACCAACAAAAATTTTTTCTTGAGCTGTATGATAAAGGGCTTGTGTACAGGAAAGAGCAATATGTCAATTGGGATCCAAAAGATCAAACAGTATTGGCAAACGAACAAGTAATTGACGGTAAAGGATGGAGGTCAGGAGCTATAATTGAAAAAAAAAAATTAAATCAATGGTTTTTTAAAATTACAAAATTTTCAAAAGAATTATTGAAAAATTTAGATGCTCTTAATGGTTGGCCTGAAAAAGTAAAATTAATGCAAAAAAATTGGATTGGTCAATCTTTTGGATGTGAAATTAAGTTTAAAATAGAGAGTCAAAAAAACATTAATTATGTAGAATGTTTTACAACTAGACCTGACACTTTATTTGGAATGTCTTTTTTAGCTTTGTCTGTTGATCATCCTATCTCTAAATTCTATGAAAATGATACAAAATTTATTGAGTTCAAAAAAAAATGTTCAAAAACAGGTACAACTGAAGAATCTATTGCTAATGCAGAAAAAATTGGATTTAAAACTGACTTAACAGCAATTAGTCCTATTGATGATAAAATTAAAGTACCTGTATATTTTGCAAATTTTGTATTAATGGACTATGGATTTGGCGCAGTTTTTGGATGTCCAGCTCATGATCAAAGAGATTTTGATTTTGCAAAAAAATATGATCTTGAAATTAAAACAGTAGTAACACCAAATATCAATGACAAAAATTTTAAAGTTGATAAAAAAGCTTATACTGGTTCTGGCTATATAATTAATTCATCGTTTTTAAACGGCTTAGAATGTCCAAAAGAATCTATAAATAAAACAATTCAATACATTGAAGATAATAAACTGGGCCAAAAAAAAATTAATTATAGATTGAAAGACTGGGGGGTATCAAGACAAAGATATTGGGGTTGTCCAATTCCTATAATGTATGATGATGGGGGTAATCCTCATAAAATACCAGAGTCAATGCTTCCTGTAAAACTTCCAGAAATAGACAAAATTAAAACTACAGGAAATCCCTTAGATACATTGACAGATTGGAAAAAAATTAAAGTTGATGGAAAAAATTATACCAGAGAAACAGATACCCTTGACACATTTGTAGACTCCTCTTGGTATTTTTTAAGATTCTGCTCAAGTAACAACGATGATTATGGTTTTGCAAAAGATGATATTAAATATTGGATGCCTGTTGATCAATATATTGGTGGTGTCGAGCATGCAATTCTTCATTTACTATATTCAAGATTTTTTATGATGGCTCTTTCATACAAAAATAAAAATTTTGATATATCAGAACCATTTAAAGGTCTATTTACTCAAGGCATGGTTTGTCACGAAACTTATCAAGATCAAACCGGTAAATGGCTTGGCCCTGAAGAAGTTATTGAGATTGAAGGTAAAAAATATTTAAGAGAAAACAATAAAATTGAAGTAAAAGTAGGTTCATCAGAGTCAATGTCTAAATCAAAAAAAAACACTATTGATCCTCAAAAAATAATTGAAAATTATGGTGCTGACTCAGTTAGATTGTTTATTCTATCTGATAGTCCTCCCGAAAAAGATGTGCAGTGGTCTGAGGAAGGGATCGTTTCATGTTATAAATTTATACAAAAATTTTGGTTACTGCATTCAAAAATTTTAGATAAAATTAAAGATAATAGAATTAATGAAAAAAATGATGAACTTGAAAAATTTACAAATTTTTTTATTAAAAAAATGAAAAATAATCTAGAAAACTTTCAATATAATGTGGTAGTTGCAAACATTCATGAGATGTACTCTTTTTTATTTAAAAAGTCTGAAGAAAATATTTTTAACCAATCGTTTGTTGAAAACTACAAAAAATTACTAATATCTATAATGCCAATTATTCCTCACATCGTTAATGAGGCGTTAAAAACGCTCAATATAAAAGAACCATTTGAGTACCCAAATTATAATGAACAATTATTAAAAGAAGAAAATGTTAGTTATGTAATTCAAATTAATGGAAAAAAAAGAGGATTAATTAATTATGGGATTGATTGTTCTGAAAAGCAATTAATTGAAGTTGCCAAAAAAGACGAAAATATTAATAAATACATGTTTAATAAAGAATTTAAAAAGGTCATCTTTATTCCAAATAAACTAATAAACTTTATTATTAATTAATGAAAAACAAAATCATTCTAATCCTGACTATTGCGATTATGCTCACATCTTGTGAATACCAGCCCGTATATAATAATTCTCAATTAAACAATATAAAATATGATTTTGTTGAAACAAAAGGTGATCAACAAATTAATAAATTGATTGTTAAAAATTTTAAAAGAAATCAAACAAAACTTAATGTTGAGATTTACAAAATTAAAATTAATTCAAAATTCAATAAATTTGCTTTAGCAAAAGATAAATTTGGATCACCCACAGATTATAAATTATTAGTAACATCAAATTTTGAAATAGAAAATGATGAACAAAAAATATCTTTAGTAATTAGTGAAGAATTTATTTATAAAAATTTACAAGAAAATTATGACCAAAATAACTACGAGAGTATAATTAAAAAAAATCTAGCAGAGCAAATTTCTGAAAAATTAAGAACAAAACTTTTGACGTATTAATGATAGTTAAATCATTTAACCTTGATAATATTGATCTAAATACACAAGTTATTCTTTTTTACGGGAACAATAGCGGCCAAAAAAAACAAGAAATTGATAAACTATTCCAAAAAAATGAGTCATTAGAAAAAGTAAAATATGATGAAAAGGATATTTTATCGGAATTAGAAAGTTTTTATGTGGCTATTTTTAACCATTCTTTTTTTGAAAAAGAAAAATTCATAATAATCAACAATGTAAGTGATAAGATTCTTCCAATAATAATGGAGCTAGATTCAAGGGAACTTGGAGATTTAAAGATAATTCTTAATGCAGATATTTTAGACAAAAAATCAAAATTAAGAGTTTTTTTTGAAAAAGATAAAACTTTTGCATGTGTCCCATTTTATCCTGACAATGAAACTAGTTTATCAAAAATAGCTTATCAATATCTTAAAAATAACAGTCTTTATCTTTCAGGAGAAATCATCAATTATCTTATAAAAAAATCTAACGGAGACAGGAGCCACTTAATAACAGAGCTTGACAAAATAAAAATGTTTTCAAAAAATAAAAAAATTACAAATGATCAGGTAATGAAACTTGTAAATCTTAGTCAAGAGCATGAAGTTACTGAATTAGTAAACAATTATTTAACTCAAAATAAGATAAGGTTAAAAACAATTTTAAATGATAATATAATTGTTCAAGAAGATTGTATTATTATTATTAGAACTTTTATTAGTAAAATAAAAAGATTAATTAAATTAATTGAGGCATATAATAAAAACACCGATTTAGAAAATTCTGTTAACTCTTTTAAGCCACCAATATTTTGGAAAGAAAAAGAAATTATAAAAAAACAAATATTAATATGGACTAAAGATCAAATTAAAAAATTACTTTATGAAGTTAATAATTTGGAATTGCTCCTAAAAAGTGAAAGTAATATTTCTGGATATCTTCTTGTTAATTTTCTTTTAGAAAAAAAGTTTTCTAAAACTAATAATATTTAGAAATTATATCTATAATTTTATTTAATTGATCTATATCCTGATAATGAATTGTTAGAGAACCTTTGTTTCTTTTGCTGTTCTTTATCTCAACATTTAATCCAATTTTTTCAGTAACTTTATTCTCTAAATCTCTAATATTAGCATCTTTTATTGGTTTTTTTCTAATTTTTGATTTATGAATTTTGACTAAATTCTCAGATTGTCTCACAGATAGACCTCTTTCAACAATTTTATTAGCTATAAAAATTGCGTTTTCTAAGCCAACTAATATTTTAGCGTGACCAGCTGTTAATTTTTGAACTTCAATAAGTTTTATAACTTCCACTGGAAGTGTTAAAAGCCTTAGAGTATTAGTTATATGACTTCTGCTTTTTCCAATAAATTTTGACACCTTTTCTTGATCATAAAAAAATTCGTCTATTAATCTTTTGTAACCCTGTGCTTCTTCAAGTGGATTTAAGTCGTGCCTTTGAACATTCTCTACAATGGCAAACTCTAAAGATTTCAAATCATCTGCTTCAGTTATAACAACAGGCACATTATGTAGACCTGCTCGCTGTGCAGCGATCCATCTTCTCTCTCCAGCTATTATTTCATATTTTAATTTATCGTTATTTGATTTTCTAACTATAATAGGCTGAATCATACCTCTTTCTTTTATAGAATTTGTTAAATCTTCTAAATTTCTTTCATCGAATATTTTTCTTGGTTGATATTTGTTTGGTATTAAATCGCTAATAGGTAGCTGATTTTTTTGTGTCTCTACTTTTGTCTCTCCTATTAATGAAGACAAACCTCTTCCTAGACCTTTTTTTATTTTATCCATTAAGCAGCACTCCCTATTGTTGACTCTTGATTAAGAAATTCATCTGTAAAACTAAAATAAGACTTGCTGCCCGGACATGATTTATCAT
>Ga0222719_10006223_pt1 | contig 10186 bp, 10 predicted proteins | sample C33_34DmetaG_FD_165039 | JGI IMG/M metagenome (GOLD analysis project Ga0222719, IMG submission 165039) | Estuarine water microbial communities from San Francisco Bay, California, United States - C33_34D | ecosystem: Environmental > Aquatic > Marine > Unclassified | place: USA: California...
TTGGGCGAGCTTAAATGATATTCCTTGAAATTTATTAATGGGCTTGCCAAACTGAACACGTTCAGAAGAATATTTTAGTGCTGCATTATATGCGCCACGTGCAATACCAAGAGAAAGTGCCGCAATCGAAATCCGTCCGCCGTCCAATATTTTCATGGATTGAATAAATCCATCACCCAAATTTCCAAGCAAATTATCGTTGGGCACCCGGCATTGATCAAATACAAGTTCGGCTGTTTCGGAGGCACGCATACCCAATTTGTTTTCTTTTTTGCCAGCACTAAATCCAGGAGTTCCGCGTTCTACAACAAAAGCAGACATGCCGTGGCTATCGCCCTTTTCGCCTGTCCGAACAACCACCACAGCAACATCTCCGCTGCTGCCGTGTGTTATAAAATTTTTCGTTCCATTAATAATCCAATCGTCGCCATCACGAACAGCAGTAGCGTTCATGCCACCAGCGTCAGAACCCGTGTTGTGCTCGGTAAGCCCCCATGCGCCGATCCATTCGCCCGTAGCGAGTTTGGGTAGCCAACGTTGCTTTTGTTCTTCGTTTCCAAATTGCAAAATATGATTGGTACACAGCGAATTGTGCGCCGCTACCGAAAGACCAATGGAGGGATCAACTTTAGAAATTTCTTCGATAATAGCGGTATATTCAAAGTAACCTAAACCAGCTCCACCATATATTTCAGGAACAAGAACGCCCATAAAGCCCATATCGCCCGCTTGGTGCAATAGTCCTTTTGGGAAAAACTGGCGTTCATCCCAGTCCATTACGTGGGGAGCGATGTACTGCTGGGCAAAATTCCGAGCAGATTCCTGAATCATGGAGTGGGTTTCTCCAAGATCAAAAATTGGACCAGTATTTAATTCTGTTTTCATAACTATTCAAAGGACAAATATAACGATAATCTAGCTTTTTTTACGGAATCTAGCTGCTGTATATGCGCCAAATCATGCCATGACGAAAGTGTACCCTTTTGGGTTCTAACAGCAACAAGGCTACTCGCCAAAGCAGGCGTGATGTAATGCATTTTCGAGAGTTCATCAATAGTCAGCTGATTGATGTTTTGCTTTTCAATTTGTGGAACGGAATCAAGAGAAAAAAAATCCCAAAGACGTTCTTGGGTTTCGACAGGCAATCCCCAAACGTCTGCCAATTGATCAGGCACTAAAAAACCACCCAAAGCTTTTCGAAGGGCAACAATGCGATTGGCAAAAACTTCGCCAACTCCATACACTTTGGTCAGTTGTGCAGGTGTTGCTGCATTGAGCTCTATTTTAACTCGTTTCTTCTTTTTATCAACAGAACGCTTTAATTTTTTGGGAATTTTCAAATATGGTCTAAGCCGATAAACTTGCGAGTCGGAAAGCTGAGTAACTTGCCTGAACAATGCTTCTGAGTCGATGTAATTCCCTTGACTGACAAAGGTTCGGATGCGTGCCACTGCTGCTATAGGCACTTCCAATTGATAGGCTTTAAAATCAGTAATGTAATTGGGGTTAAATGGATAAATCGTATCTCGAGTTTGCTTTGGACTACTTAGCCAAATAGAATCCAATTGCTGCTGAGTACTAACATCTAAAACCAAACCCTGTTCATGCTTATTATTATCATACGGCAAGAAATAAACGACAAGGTGCGCCACCAAAAACAAGGCGAAAGTCCACAAGATTCCTTTACGCTGTGATTTAGTAGGAAAACGAGAAAAATTGGAGGCACTCACATCATAGGTTACCTATTCGCACGAATAGCATCAAGGTATCGGTTAAGTTCTTTTTTAACAACAGGAAACAAGAAATACAACCCGATCATATTTGGGAAGACCATAGCAAAAATCATCGCATCGGAGAAGTCCCAGACGGATTTCATAGATGCCGAGGCACCTATTACGATAAAGGCTAAAAACAGAAATTTATAGGTTAAATCTGCTTTTCTACCTCTACCAAAAAGAAATTTCCACGACTGAATACCATAATAGGACCATGAAATCATGGTAGATATAGCGAATAAGAAAACGGCAATCGTCAAAAACAAATCTGAATACGGAATGTATTGCTCAAATGCTTTGGCTGTTATTCCAGCACCTTCGTAAAGTTCCCCTTCGATTAAAACTTTTCCTTTAACATCTTCATACAGTACGCCGTCAATCATAACATTGTATGACTCATCTGCTAACTGCTCAACATTTTCAAACTTAGTCATGTCCCCATAGGCAAATTTGTTTTGACTATTAAAGGTGATAATTACCAACGCCGTCATGGTACAAATCACGACCGTATCAATAAACGGCTCTAAAAGCGCAACTAGACCTTCAGAAGCAGGATACTTGGTTTTTACGGCCGAGTGGGCAATAGAGGCAGAACCCGCACCTGCCTCGTTGGAGAAAGCGGCTCGCTTAAAGCCCACCATTAACACACCAATGATACCACCAACACCAATGGCTTTTGGGTTAAAAGCTTCTGTAATAATCAGCGAAATAGCATCGTCTATAAAACTAAAATTAGTGGACAAAATATAAACACAAGCAAGCACGTAGAGCAACGCCATAAAAGGAACTACTCGCTCTGTTACAGAGGCGATTCGTTTGATTCCGCCAATGATAATCAGACCAACAAGTACTGCCATGATAAGTCCAATGATAGTTCCAGCACTTGTGCTTTCCAAGCCTATAAGTTGCTTTAAAACGACAGTCGCTTGATTGGATTGGGCAGCATTACCACCGCCAAAAGAACCACCAATACAGCAAATGGCAAAAATAACCGCAGCTATTTTTCCAAGTCGCTTGAATCCTCTTTCATTCAACCCTTTCTTAATATAATACATCGGACCGCCATAAACGGTACCGTCTTCTCCTATATCACGATATTTTACACCAAGGGTACATTCAACAAACTTGGTTGACATCCCAATAAGCCCGCATACAATCATCCAAAAAGTAGCCCCAGGACCTCCAAGCGCAATGGCCAATGCAACGCCCGCAATATTTCCATTACCAACCGTACCCGAAACAGCTGTAGCAAGTGCTTGAAAATGACTCACCTCGCCATCTTTACTTTCATCTTTTATAGTTCCAGCTACATCACCATCTGTAACCTTAACGGCAGGCTTTTCGACAGCTTCGTGGTGATCTATATCATCATACTTTCCACGTACAACATTAATGGCTAAAGGAAATTTTCGAATATTTAAAAACCCAAAGTAAAGGGTGAAAAACAAAGCACTTCCAACCAGAAGATAAATGACAAAAGGGTTGCCGCCAACTTCAAAGAATACCACGTCTGAGAAAAAATCAGAAATAGGCTTAAATGCTTCATTAACTCGATCGTCTAATCCCTTTTCGGAAGTTTGCGCCATTACTGGTAGGCAAAAAAGGGTTAAGGCAAGTGTTGCTAATTTTTTCATAAAAAGAGTTTGTGGGTTATAAATCAAATACAGATGAGCGCTTTGCAAATAAAAAGTCTTTCATTTTAAGCCAAAAGGCGAAAATCAAATATAATGCAAAGCCTGCTCCCAAAGAAAAAAAACTTAAATAGATAAAGAAAATCCGGACATGCTTGGCTTTCATGCCCAGTCTGTCCGCCATTCTCGAGCATACCTCAAAACCTCTTTTTTCAAAAAAATAACGCAAGTCGTGTAATAAGCTCATGTCACAAATGTACTTAAAGATTTAGAAGTTGATGCCCTACTGCGCAGTTTAAACACCTAAACGCAGCACAATAAGTGGTTTTTAACTGAAGTGCAGCCTGACTTTCCAACGCATCCGAAATGGCACATCCCAGCTTGCTGAACTTGGTCGTCACGCTGTTTTTTTCGGGCGACAACTGGCGTACCCAATCCAAAACCTGTTCTTTTTTGTTGCTGCCAATATAAGCGTAATAATGAAAAAGAAATGGGAAAATAGTATTGAGTAACAACAACTGTTTAAAAGACGTTGTAAGCTGATGCACTCGCCTTTTTGATGGCGTGTTAAAGTTGTAATGTGTTTCCCAAAAAGGAGAAGTTTTTGCGTCTAAAAGTGCATACCACTGATCTAAGGTCGCTGCTGCCAATATCTTGGTAAACAATCGAGGTTGCTGGTGTATAAGCCACGACAACTGAGCCAATCGAATGGTGGGAAAATTGGGCGGACGCAAACGAAAAAACTGCACCCTTTCTTCGATGGACTTTAGCTTGTACTTGTGCTTCATATATGAATAGGTATTGCAAAGCTCCTTAAAATACGCCGCTGTAGCCTCTTGGCATAGTATGTTTGTTTGCCCGAAAAACAAGGCTTCAATTTCAGAAACTCGTGAACATTGCAGCACCGATTTCCAGGGTATGGACAAGGCCATTTGAGCAAAAGCCATTCCGTTTTGCTTGAGTCCAAAACCTTTGGCTAGGGCAATAAAAAAAACCGCTTCCCAATTGTTATGGCTCGCCGCCAACCAGCTTTTGTAAAGGGCGGTTTTTTCCATAAGTCGCTCGGTGTACAAACGTTCCCAAAATTGGTGCAACACGATTTCGGGCACTTTGTGAAACTCGTCTTCACACAAAATCCATTGCTGCTTTTGAGCCAACCAACGGTTGTATTTATCGATCAAATTTTTGGGCGCATAATCCGAAAGACGCAAGGTAGGCATGGGTTGTTGTCCAGCATCATAAACTGGCATGTCGTCTTCCCAAACAACATGTAAAATGACATTATCGTAATTGGTATCCTGTTCGTGCTTGTGCGCAAACCAGTCCGAGGCACGAAGGTATAACTCAACATTGCCTACCCAAAGCGTGCCGTCTATTTGGATGTGTGCATGAAAAAAATCGGGACCTGCACCCGAATTCTCCTGTCCTGACTTCACCACAACAAGCTTTTTCCCGTCCGATGTTTTTAATGACGAACGGCTAAACTTTTGCGTTTTCCATAAATAAGCGAGTAGTTCTTCTCGCACAGTCCATTGAGGTTACTCCTCCAAGTCGCCCTCCCAAGCAAGGACGCCGCCATCAAGATTATACACAAGCGCAAAACCCATCTGCCCCATCAATTGGCATGCTTGACTGCTTCGGGCACCTGAGCGGCAATACACAAAATAAGAAGCTTCCTTGTCAAGAGCCTCTAAGGCATCAATAAATGCTGCGCCACCACGGATATCGATATTCTTTGCACCAGCAATATAGCCGCTTTCAAATTCTTCTTCTGTACGTACATCAAGAATAATGGATCCAGGTGTTTGTTGTTGTAATGTTGCCCATTCAGTAGGGGAAAGTTGGTTCATCGCTGATTTGTTTTTCGGTGAAGACACACACGAAAAGCAAACAAATACAAGAAAGAGCCATCGGTGCATCAAAATAATTTTTGTCAAATATATGATTTTAAAAAAACTATTGCATACATTTGTAGCTACAATAATTGTAACTACATGATTAATCGACAAGCAGTTGTGCAAACCATGCAAAGCGGAAATATTATAACCGAACAATTAAACGGTACGCTAATCGCATTTGGCATTAGCATACAACAGTTTAATGTTTTGCGTATTCTTCGAGGTCGAAATGGTAAGGTAGCAAACCTAGAAAGCATCACTTCAGACATGATCCACCGCATGAGCAACACCTCTAGATTGGTAAATCGCTTGGTTGAAAAAGGGCTTTGTAAGCGTGTCATCTGCCAACAAAACAGGCGCAAAGTAGATATCAGCATTACAGATGCTGGACTCGATTTGCTGCGCCAAATAGATCCGGTAGTGGAACAAAAAGAAGCCGAGTTGACCCAAAAATTAACTAAAAAAGAAATGAGCCAACTCGTCAGTTTGTTAACAAAAATGAAATCGAACAATTAATCCTTAAATAAATAATATGAAAATGAAAACCTTAATCGCCCTAGCGGCAACAGCACTTTTCCTAACTAACTTAACGGCACAAACTACAGAAATTTCAGATGCCATCATCAATTGGAAGGGATCTAAAATCACTTCAGATGCACACGTAGGTACCATTGAAATTAGTCAAGGATCGCTAAGCTTTGACGGCGATGCGCTTGTTGGCGGGTCGTTTACAGTGGACATGAACAGCATTGTCTGTACCGATTTAAACGAAAGCTACGGAGCTAAGTTGGTGGGACACTTAAAGTCAGACGACTTTTTTGCTGTTGCGGATCATCCTGAAGCCATACTGAATATCAAAAATGCGGTACGCACCGCTGACGGCTACACAGTAACTGGAGATTTTACCATTCGTGGTATCACAAATTCGGAGACTTTTGACTTAAAAATCGATGGGAATCGCGCTACTGCAGATTTAGAAATTGACCGATCAAAATACGGCGTTAAATACGCTTCGGGGTCGTTTTTCAAAAACCTTGGCGATAAAGTCATTAATGACGAACTTGAATTAAGCGTTAGCTTTAATTTTTAACCCCTTGTTTTTTCAATGCCGAGTTGTATATTTGGCCTGATGAAAAAACGCATTTTTAATACGCTTTGGTGGAACTCCTAATTGGGGGATGATAAGCGTGTTATACACAATTAAAAGGCTTGTCATATTTCGACAAGCCTTTTTTTATTTATAGCTGATGAAGTTTGCACTACATACCGATACTAGAGAACTACTCACGGATACTATGACACCAGTAAACATGTACCTGAAAATTCGGGATATGTTTCCAGAAAGTGTACTGCTTGAAAGCTCCGACTATGGCGCAAACGACAATAGTGTGGCTTACTTATGCTTTAACCCGATTGCTCGTTTTAAAGTACACAATAAGATCATCACTCAAAGTTTTCCCGACGGAACACAAAAACAAATAGAGGTTTCTGAGGACGTTTCAGTTGTAGAAGCTTTTGAGCAGTTTATCGGTCTATTTGAAACAGACGTGACCGATTCGCGTTTCCTTAGTAATGGTCTGTTCGGTTACACTTCTTACGAGGCTGTACAGTATTTTGAAGACATTGAACTAAATAAAAAAGAGGGAGATGTGGGCATTCCAGAAATGTATTATGCTTTGTACCAAAACATCATTGCTGTAAATGTATTTAACAATCAGGCCAAACTGTTTTCGCATTGCTATCAATCCGAAAGCAATCTTGATGAGGTCATTCAACTATTACAAGCGCCGGCTAGAGATTCCTTTTCTTTTAAACGTAAAGGCACACCCAAATCTAATATGGAAGATGAGGAATTTGTAGCATTGGTCAAAAAAGGTATTCAGCATTGCATGCGCGGCGATGTGTTTCAAATTGTGCTTTCAAGACGCTTTTCACAGCAATTTACAGGCGATGATTTTAGCCTGTACAGGGTATTGCGCTCCATTAATCCGTCACCCTATATTTTTTACTTTGATTTGGGTGATCATAAAATATTTGGCAGTTCGCCAGAAGCACAACTAGTGGTGGACAACGGAGTTGCCGAGATACATCCCATTGCTGGAACTTTTATACGTACCGGAAATGATGCGCAAGATGAAGCTAAAGCAAACGAGCTTGCCAAGGATTTAAAAGAAAATGCCGAACACATGATGTTGGTCGATTTGGCACGAAACGACTTGAGCCGCCATGGGCATCACGTGACTGTAGAAAAAGATCGTGAAGTACAGTTTTATTCGCACGTCATTCATCTGGTTTCTAAAGTAACTGGACAGAAAAAAACAGACACCTCAACCATGCAGATTGTCGCGGACACTTTTCCTGCTGGAACCCTGAGCGGTGCACCAAAACATCGTGCCATGCAACTTATTGAAGCATATGAAACCATAGACCGTGCTTTTTATGGCGGAGCCATTGGCTTTGTCGATTTTAAAGGAAATTACAATCATGCCATTATCATTCGTTCATTTTTAAGCAAGAATAACACCTTGCATTATCATGCTGGTGCAGGCGTAGTCTCCAAATCAAATCCAGAAAGCGAATTGCAAGAAGTATATAACAAGCTACGTGCGCTAAATACCGCCATGGAAAAGGCAGAAAAACAATTTGTATGAATATTTTAGTTATAGATAATTACGATTCATTCACGTTCAATTTGGTTCATTACCTTGAAGAAATGGACTGCTCGGTTACAGTCAAGCGAAACGATCAGTTTGATTTAGATGAAGTATCCAACTATGACAAAATTGTCCTTTCGCCAGGTCCTGGAATCCCCGATGAAGCGGGACAACTCAAGGCCGTAATTGAGCGTTATGCACAAACCATTCCCATGCTAGGCGTATGCCTTGGTCACCAAGCCATTGCCGAAGTTTTTGGCGGAACGCTAACCAATCTGGCTACGGTATTTCACGGTGTTTCGAGCAGCATGACCGTGGTGCAAAACGACCCCTTATTTGAGGGCTTACCCAAAAGATTTGACGTGGGTCGTTATCACTCATGGGTGGTTGACAAACCGCTACCGCATGGTTTTATTCTTCTTGCCGAAGAAGAACATGGGCAAGTTATGGCGTTCAAGCATGACAGCTATCCTATTTATGGCGTTCAATTTCATCCAGAATCTATATTAACGCCAAACGGAAAACAGTTGCTAAAAAATTGGCTTGCCTTATGAAAGAAATATTGACACGCCTTACCCAACACCAAAAGCTCAATCAACAAGAGGCAAAAGATGCCTTACTGTTTATTGGAAGTGGTGCTGCAGATCCTTATCAAGTGACAACATTCCTGAGCGTGTTTATGATGCGTAGTATTTCGGTTAATGAGTTAGCAGGATTCAGGGATGCGCTATTGGAGCTTTGCGTAGCCATTGATTTATCTGCCTATAATCCTATTGACTTGTGTGGAACGGGTGGAGATGGAAAAGACACCTTTAATATTTCTACCTTATCCTCTTTTGTTACGGCAGGAGCGGGAATTCATGTTGCCAAACATGGAAACTATGGTGTTTCGTCTTCTTGTGGATCTTCAAATGTACTGGAACATCTGGGTATTCGTTTTGCCAACGATGCTGACTTTTTAGAACGCTGTATCGATAAGGCTGGGATATGCGTCTTGCATGCGCCGCTATTTCATCCAGCCATGAAGCATGTAGCACCCATCAGAAAAGCATTAGGGCTGAAAACGTTTTTTAATATGCTTGGGCCATTGGTTAATCCATGCTCACCTAAAAGACAAATTGTAGGTGTATTCAACTTGGCGTTGTTCCGTTTGTATCATTTTTTATTTCAAGACACAGACAAACAATTCTGTATCCTCCACGCACTTGATGGCTATGACGAAATATCCCTTACTGGAGCCACAAAGGCTGTTTCTAAAAACGGAGAACAACTTATTCGTCCAGCAGATTTTGGCCTAACACCATTATCGCCTACTTCGATTAGTGGTGGAAATTCAGTATCAGATGCTGCCGCTATTTTTATGAATGTATTGAACAATAAGGCAACACCAGCACAAAAACAAGTGGTCTGTGCCAACGCTGGAACTGCCATAGCCACAGCACTTGACATTCCCTTAATTGAGGGCTATGTAAAGGCTGAAGAATCCATTGCATCTGGAAAAGCAGTACAAGCATTTAATAAACTATTAGCATTGAGTAAAGCATGAATATTCTAGAACAAATTGTCATTGATCAACGGAAAGAAGTCGCCCTAAAAAAATCCATTGTACCTGAACAGCAACTCAGCAAGCGACCGCTCTACGAACGCACAACATACTCCTTTTCAAATCGAATTAAGGCTGCTCCCTTGGGTATTGTCGCCGAGCACAAACGCCGTTCACCATCCAAACCACAAATTAGACTACAGTCACGTGTAGCTGAAGTAGCTCAAGGATACGAACAGGCTGGCGTGGCAGCCATGTCCGTACTAACCAACAACCAGTACTTTGGCGGTTCGCTAGAGGATTTATTGTTGGCACGAGCTGCTTGTTCGCTCCCGCTTTTGCGCAAAGAATTCATTATTGATACCTATCAAATCCATGAAGCAAAAGCCTATGGTGCTGATGCGATACTACTTATTGCTGCTTGTTTGTCAACTAATGAACTCGAACAACTCTCCAAGTTGGCAACATCGATAGGTCTTGAAGTGCTATTGGAGGTGCACAATAAAGAAGAACTCGAAAGCGCACCATTAGACCACGTAGCGGTAGTTGGTGTTAATAATCGCAACCTTAAAGATTTTTCTGTGAATATAAACACAAGTATTTCTATTGCCAACTACATCCCAGATGGAGTCGTAAAAATATCCGAGAGTGGTATTTCTTCACACGATGCTATCTCAAAACTTTT
>Ga0222719_10006224_pt1 | contig 10184 bp, 18 predicted proteins | sample C33_34DmetaG_FD_165039 | JGI IMG/M metagenome (GOLD analysis project Ga0222719, IMG submission 165039) | Estuarine water microbial communities from San Francisco Bay, California, United States - C33_34D | ecosystem: Environmental > Aquatic > Marine > Unclassified | place: USA: California...
AGTTGATTAACTTCCTGTTAGGCACAATCGTAGTTGCCGTGGCCGGCGCTTTAGCCACGATGTGGCTTAACTAAGGAGTAAAAATGAAAAAAATTAGCGAATATACCTCGAAAGATGGTAAGTTCGTACACCAAGCGAAGGCCGGCAGATACGGCGGCTCGAAGCCTGATGTACAAAAACCTGTCAAAGGTCCTTCTAACAAAGATCTGGATAAGATGAAGAAAGAAGATCTTGACGAGAAAGCAAAACCGACTGATGCTGCTTTGCATAAGACACTTGGTCCTACCAAGAACTATCAACAAGGCGTTGAGGCTTTGAAGAAAGCTCATGGCTTTACTTCTGCTCAAGCTAGAGGTCATGTCAATCGTCTGATGAATCAGATTGCTAAGGCTGATAAAACTCAAAAAGAAGACGTTGAAGAAGGCGTTGATGAGAAGTTGGTTGGTAATCAACACAAGCTTGACCATAATAAGAATGGCAAACTTGACGCTGATGACTTCAAGAGAGCACGCGCTAAGAAAAAGGGCGAGACCGCTACCATGAATCCTAAGATGGATACTGGTAAAGGTGGATCTATGGAACAGAAAGAAGCTGTGAAGTCTGCTGACAAAGAGCCAGAAGAGTACACCGATCCTAAAACAGGTAAGGTTAAATACCGCATGGTAGCCAAGGATAAAGATATGATTAAAAAAGAATCTACAATTCGTTCAAAGCTCTTGTCGATCTTTGAGAAGAAAGATCCTCATACAAAGGGTGCAGTGTCAGATCCTATGGGTAGCAACATCAAAGGTGCTGGTGCTCAAAAGATGGTTGATGACAATAAGGATGATGGCAGATATAAGGATCTTGAAAAGCAATCGCATGATGATGCTTCTAAAGCTGGTCGTGTGACCAAGCCTGCTGCTAATCGTCCTAACGACAACAAGCAAGGCGACAAGAAAGTTATCAATCCTGTCGATGACGTGACTAAAAAAGGTCAAGGTTCGGCTGAAGTTAAAGAAGAGTCCATGATGGACAAGGTACTTGCTTATCTGAGAAAGTAAATCATGCAACAGTTGAATGAAGCACCTCGTAATAACAAGAGCTTGGAAGAGATGACAAAGTCTGAACTCCAGGCTCTTGCTGAACAAATGGGCATGAAACTTGAGCCAAACTTGAATCGTGGTCAGATGATTGCTGAAGTAGAGGAAATTCTCATCTTAAATAAAATGTATAGTTGATGATCCATGAATTGACTGAAGAGAACTTGTTTCTCTATGCTGCAAAGCATTATTATAATCCTAAGTTCACCGACGTTGAAGAGTTTAAAGAAGACCTTAATAGGTTCAAGTATATTAAAAGACTCTTTAATAGGTATCTTTTAGAAGGTGAGTTGATGGATCGCTTGATAATGAATCATCTGATCGTTGTGTCGAACGTATTTGGCATAGAGCCAATGCTGAAGATGCTTGAATTAAAATTAGATGATAAGCACTGGCCGATAGTTAAACCGTTTCTGATCTTCTTAAAATATATTCGAGTCGATCAGTACCCTGAGGTTGCGTTAGATAAAGTTGTTGTTGACAGATTGAGAGAAGTACATGGGAATCGTTAAGAGAGCTGCAGATCTTGCATATACTATCAGGTTCGTTACCCTGATGGCTACTCCTTTCGAGAACATGGATGCTTATAAACTTGGCTTAATTGATAAAGAAGGTAAGCGAGTCAAGAGCGAGAGACTTGACACAGATGAGAAAAAGAGTGCATACACTCCTTTCATTCGTTTAGCAGTCAATCTGAAAAGACTCGTGTCAAATGTACTTGGCGGTAGTACTCGTCTTGGTAGTTTGGCTTCTGCTCTGTATCTCATTAAAGAAAACTATAAGTTACAAGATAAGAATCTAACAAAGATACTTGAGAAGTTCAATGTTGAACCTCTTGACTTCATTGCAGAAAAGTCTGAGTGGTTCATCACAGGTGATGACATGTTGAGTCCTGGCATCTATCGAGTTAACAGTCATAAGATGATTAACTCAACCTATGATATGATGGTCTTGCCTAAAGACATGATCAGAGTACATGAGGATTGCTATCCAGTTGGTGATGTATTTGGAATAAATATCTACAAAGCAACACACACTCCAACAAACCAACCTATTTTCATCACAGCAACAGAGATCTACAAATGAACGAAAAATCACAGGGTCTATGGGCAAATATCCACGCTAAACGTCGTAGAGGCGAGAGAATGCGTAAGAAGGGTGAGAAAGGTGCACCCACGCCCGATGCTATCAGATCAGCTCAGAACGAGATGATGACAGCTGCAGACGCAGGTATCCCACATGATACAAAAGGCATGGGTCCTCGATTTAAAACTACTGTTATGCATGACCGTCGACGTAAGAAAGACGCAATGCCAGTTCTATTGAAAAGATTCCGTAAGTACATTGAGGATCAGAACATAGGGAAATAAATTATGTTTGGTGCAGGACAGATCATTAAGATCGTCGCTATATTAATCATTGTATTAGTTGTTGCTGGCGGAATATACTATATCACTGACTTAAAGGCAGCACTTGTCACTTCTCAGATGAACGAGCAGAAGTTGACAGAAGGCATTGAAGCTCAGAACAGATTGCTCGAGTCAATGAAGGCTGACATTGAGGCAATTCAAAAGACGAACGAAGAGCTTCGTAAAGAGAACGAACAACAGAAGAAAGACGTAGACGCATTGGCAAAGAAATTTGACAAGCGTGATCTTGGCGTGTTTGCTATTGCTAATACCGCTAAACTACAAGAACTCATTGAACGTGGTACAAGGAATGCACTACGTTGTCTTGAACTTGCAACTGGCTCTCCCTTGACTGAGGAAGAGAAGAACGCACCCACACCATTAGAGGCCAACCGTGAATGCCCGGCACTTATTAATCCTAACTATTCCTCTGCTAATTAGTGGTTGCGGTACGCTGTGGCCTAGTGCCCCAGACGTAAAGCAAGTGCAGATACAGACAAAAGCAGTTGAGCGTACACCTCTCAACCTGCAAGAGCCTGAGCCACTCAAGGCTCGTGAAATCAAGTTCATCATCATCACTAAAGAGAACTTTGAGACGGTGATGAAAGACCTTGTCGACAAGAATATGGACCCTGTCGTCTTTGCCTTGACTGATGACGGGTATCAACAACTATCACTTACAATCGCTGAGATTCGTAATCTACTTGCTACACAAAGATCTATTATCACTCGTTATAAAGAATACTACGAGCCGCCTAAAAAAGATAGTGTACAAGATCAGTGATCTGATATATAATACTACTTCCAAAACAATTTACAACGACCCCATACAGGGCGTAAGGGGATACTATGCCTATACACTTGTCACGTGACAGAGATGATTTGCTGACCGACTATGCTATCGGAATGCTCAAAGACTTCTATATGCTAGACTACGAGAAGTCACCACAAGAGGCTTTTGCAAGGGCCTCAAACGCTTGGTCAACATATAAGGGCCAGCTTGATGAAGAACTAGCACAGAGACTGTACGACTACGTAAGTAAGAAGTGGTTCATGTTTGCTAGTCCGGTGTTATCAAATGCACCAAATGGAATTAAGAGAGAAAAAGGTTTACCGATCTCCTGTTTCCTCACTTATGTACCAGACACACTCGAAGGACTGATCTCTCACTCAAGTGAGTTACGTTGGTTATCGGTCTTCGGTGGCGGCGTTGGCGGTCACTGGTCTGATGTACGTTCTGTCACTGACAAAGCACCTGGTCCAATTCCGTTCTTACATACAGTCGACGCAGACATGATTGCGTATCGTCAAGGTAAGACACGTAAGGGTTCATACGCTGCATACATGGACATCTCACACCCAGACGTGGTTGAGTTCATGAACATCCGTATCCCGACAGGTGATGTTCAGCGTAAGGCATTGAACCTACATAACGCAATCAACATCACAGACGACTTCATGAAGGCTGTGGTAAACGGTGACATGTGGCAGTTGAAAGATCCACATGATGGTAAGGTCACTGAAGAGATCAGTGCTCGTAAACTATGGGAACGTATCATCGAGATTCGATTCCGCACGGGCGAACCGTATCTCAACTTCATTGATCGTGCAAACGAGTTTCTACCACAGAACCTCAAAGATATAGGATTAAAGATTCATGGCTCGAACCTTTGTAATGAAATTCATCTACCTACCGGTCCTGATCGCACTGCGGTATGTTGCCTATCTTCTCTTAACCTTGAGTTCTATGAGGATTGGAAGCATACGACCATTGTCGAGGATCTCATCACGATGCTGGACAATGTACTCGAGTATTTTATCGAAAACGCTCCAGATGAAATTTCCAGAGCGCGCTACTCAGCTCAAAGAGAGCGTTCGATTGGACTCGGAGCAATGGGATTCCATTCCTTACTACAACGCCAAGGCGTGGCTTGGGAATCAGAACTCGCAAGAGAAATCAACGAAGTAGTGTTTAAACATGTCAAAGATAAAGCTGTTGAACAGACTAGACGACTGGCTGTGGAACGAGGTGAATATCTCGATGGCGTCGGTACTGGTAATCGCCACGCACATCTGCTTGCAATCGCTCCTAATGCTTCTTCTGGTGTTATCCTTGGTACGAGCCCTAGCATAGAGCCAAACAAGGCAAACGCGTATACCCATCGCACACGTGCTGGCTCTTTCTTGGTAAAGAACGTATATCTAAAAGAAGTGTTGGATCGTCACGGTATCAACAACGAATCAACATGGACATCCATCATCACGAATCGTGGATCAGTTCAACACTTACCTGAATTGACAGAAGGTGAGAAAGCCATCTTCAAGACTGCGCAAGAGTTGAATCAAGAGTGGGTAGTACAACATGCAGGAGACAGACAAAAATATATCTGTCAAGGTCAATCTGTAAACCTGTTCTTCCCATCTGGTGTTGATCGTAAGTACGTGAATCGAGTTCACTTGAAAGCTTGGAAAGAAGGTCTCAAGGGTCTGTACTATCTACGTACCGAAGCCAAGGCAAGAGCTGAGAACGTATCTGAGAAAGTTGAACGCGTTGCGTTGCAAGACGACAACCGTACTATTGTATATGGTAAGATGGATTGCCCGTGGTGTGCAAGAGCAAAAGAGGAGCTTGCAGTACGTGGTATTCCGTTTGATTACATCGATCTGCAGGAGATCGGCAAGACTGCGAAAGAGGTCACAGGCCGCGACGTGAAGACCGTACCGCAGATCTACGTAGAAGGTAAATACGTGGGTGGTTATGAACAATTAATGGATCACTTAAACAACACACAGACATCAGAGCTGGCGATGGCCGAGGGCGATGAGTGTCGAGCATGCGAGGGATAAATGTCACTATTCAAACAATCGAGAACATACAAGCCGTTCATGTATCCATGGGCGGTAGAACTAGCAAAGAAACATGAAGAGATACACTGGGTCGAAGATGAGGCTGAACTTTCAGAGGATGTACAGGACTGGCGCACTAAGCTTTCTGCTGATGAGAAAGAATTTATCACACAGGTTCTACGTCTCTTTACTCAGTCCGATGTACAGGTGGGTGAGAACTATCACGAGTTCTTGATCCCTAAATTCAAGAATAACGAAGTTCGTAACATGTTGTCGTCTTTTGCTGCAAGAGAGACGGTGCATCAACGTGCTTACGCCTTGTTGAACGATACTCTTGGCTTGCCCGATGATGAGTATCACAAGTTCTTAGAGTATAAAGCGATGGCTGACAAGATTGATTTCATGTCAGAAGGTAAGATTCAAACACAAACAGATCTTGCTCTCACACTCGCACAATCCGTGTTCAATGAGGGTATGTCGCTGTTCTCTTCGTTTGTCATGTTGCTGAACTTCCAGCGCTTTGGCAAGATGAAGGGCATGGGCACTATCGTTGAATGGTCTATCCGTGATGAGACGATTCACGTACAAGGCAACGCTAAGTTGTTCCGTACACTCTGTGATGAGCATCCGAGAATCGTAAATGATGAACTCAAGTCGAAGATCTATGAGATGGCAAAGCGCGCAGTTGAACTTGAAGACAAGTTCGTGCAACTAGCCTTTAACGGATCTGAAGTACAAGGACTCACAAGAGATGAAGTTAAACTTTATATTCGTCATATCGCTGATCGTCGTCTGCTACAGCTTGGTCTTAAACCAAAGTTTAAAGTGAAAGACAACCCACTGCCATGGTTAGATTGGGTGTTGAACGGTGCTTCTCACGATAACTTCTTCGAGAAGCGTGTCACAGAATACTCGGTTACCGGTATGGAAGGTGACTGGGGCTGGGAAGAGGAAAGGCTTGCAGCATGAGAGAATACCGTGTAGAATGTGAAGAGTGCGATAACGTATCAACCATCCTAACACAGTACACAGTAGACGAACCTTCCTTCTGCCCAATGTGTGGTAGAAGGCAGGACATTGAAGAAGTAGACGAGGAAGACGACTACGATGATACTTGACCTGATTATCTGGGCTTTTACAATTTATTGTTGCATTCAACTAGGAGCGTACTTACAGAGAGCAAAGGATGAACTAGAAGATGAGATGGTTGAAGGCTCAGGTGAGATGATTACATTATATGCTAACGTAGAGTATCATGACGGTGTAATGTATGCTTGGGAAGACGAACATAAAGATTTCTTAGGACAAGGAAAAACTATGGACGAGCTTGCCGAGCATATGACAAAAAGAGCTAGGGAACTCTATAATAATGATGTTAGGATTCGTCTTACCACAGATGATCCTATTCTAAAAAAGAACTTTGAGGCATTGAATACATAACCTTATGTGGTTATATAATGGCGAAAAGTTAACAGAGACACCAGAAGAGTATCAAGGCTTTGTGTATCAAATCACAGAGCTTGATACTGGTATGATGTATATCGGTAAGAAGTTCTTTTGGAAACCGAAGATCTTACCAAAGAACAAAACACGCAAGAGGCGTGTCAGGACGCGCGTAGAGTCCGACTGGCGCGATTATTACGGTTCCAATAAGTTAGTCATACAGCTCGTTGAAGAGAAGGGCCGTGACAACTATAAGCGCGAGATCTTACGTATGTGTAAGACCAAAGGCGAATGTGCCTACTATGAAGCAAAGTTACAGTTCGAACACGACGTACTATTAAATCCAAAGTATTACAATGAGTTTATCGGCTGTAAGATAAATGCTTCTCACTTGAAAAATTAACTGTTTACAAGTCCTAAAAAATACGGTATAATCAGTATACCTATTCAGGCAGAGGTGGTACCCCATGTTGATTTATGATTATAATGGCATAGCGTTAGGTTCGATCATCATCGAGAAGACGCTCAATGAAGATTTGATTCGGCACATGATTCTGAACACTATCAGAATGTATCGCGCAAAGTTCCCTAAAGAGAAGTACGGTGAGGTTATCATCGCTGCAGACGGTGCGAACAACTGGCGTCGTGGTGCTTTTCCTCAGTACAAAGCGAATCGTCGTAAGAATCGTGAGAAGTCAGACTTTGACTGGAACGAGGCGTTTCGCATTCTGAATCTTGTACGTGAAGAGATCAAAGAGAACTTCCCTTATAAGGTGATACATATTGAAGGGTGTGAGGCTGACGACGTTATCGGTACGTTGGTGCATAACACCACAGAGTTTGGTCAGTACGAGAACGTCATGATCATCTCAGCTGACAAAGATTTTGCTCAGTTACAGAGATTTGATAATGTGGCTCAGTTCAGCCCACTGACTAAGAAGTTTGTGAAGGAAGAGCATCCTCGTAGGTTCTTGCTCGAACATATTATTAAAGGTGATACAAGTGACGGTGTACCTAATATCCTTTCTAATGACGACGTATTCGTTGAGGGTCTTCGTCAAACTCCTGTCAGTAAGAAGAAGATGGAAGCGATCATCGAAGATCTCAATGACGGAGAGTTGTTATACGCAGCATCATGGTATCGCAACTACCAGCGTAATCAACGACTGATCGATCTCACTTTTACGCCTGATCATCTCAAGCAGATGATTCTTGATTCGTATGAGAAAGATCCTGTAGGAAAAGGTAACATGGTGTTGCCTTATTTGATAAATAAAAAATGCAAGATGTTGATTGAATCTGTAGCGGAGTTTTAAACTATGGCAAATCTATTAGTTCATGAAGTAATTGACTTACTAAACAAGAAAAAGTCTAAATCAGACAAAGTTAAAGTCCTCAAAGAGAACGAGTCATGGGCTCTGAAGGATATCATCAGAGGCTCTATGGACTCCACGATCAAGTGGAACCTACCAGCTGGAGAGCCACCATACACTCCAAATAAACCCGAGTCTGCCCCTACTAATCTCCTGAGAGAGAATGCAAAGTTCAAGTACTTTGTTAACGGCGGACCAGGATCTAAGATGCCAGGTTTCAAACGCGAACAGATGTTCATAGGTTTGATTGAAGGAATTCATCCAGAAGATGCCAAGTTAGTCATTGGCATGATTGCCAAAAATCCACCCAAAGGTTTGACGCGACCACTAGTAAAGGAGGCATTTCCCGGTCTACTTCGTGATGATTAACATCAACCATTAACAGGAGACCAATACATGGTATTGAATCAACTCGACAGGCTAAAAAAAGATTATGCTGAACTCGAAATATACGCAAAGCGCCTACAAAAACGTGGCGATATCGAAAAGATGAAGCGAATACAGCAAAAGAAAGATTTTATTAGTCAACGAATTGAGACAAGTCAACTTCATTAACGGTCTAACTTAGGAGTGTACAATCCTCACAAGTCGTGGTATAATTATCATCCTTGTGAGGATTTTTTATTATGAACATCTTTGTACTCGATACTGATCCAGTAAAAGCAGCTCAACTGCAGTGCGACAAACACGTCGTCAAGATGATTGTAGAGTCTGCGCAGATGCTATCTACCGCTCATCGCATTCTCGACGGTGATGTGTTTTATGGTCCGTCAAAGTCTGGCTTACGAACGGTCAAACAGTGGCGGCATCCGGATCCTGAATTAGATCATAAACTTTACAAGAGTGTTCACGTAAAACATCCGTGTACCGTATGGACAATGGAGTCTGCTTGTAACTACGAGTGGCACTATCAGCACTTCATGGCTCTGTGTGCCGAGTACTCGTATCGATATGGACGTCCTGGACCGCTTGATTATTCGCGCTATTCTCATGATGTTAAGATGCATGAGACTGAGTCCAAACTTGGTCATATACTCAAGCAACATCCAAAGAATATAAGTAACAAGGGTCTGACACCGTTTGCGCTTGCAATGAAGTCAAATCCAGAGTGCATGTTCGATGATCCTGTCAAATCGTATCGTGCGTTTTACAAAACTAAACTTGCCAGGTTCTCAATGAAGTGGACCTGTAGGGAGACACCGGAGTGGTTTCATGAAAACAAATTTGAATCAGCTCATACTTAAGTTAAGTTGGATAAGTAAAGAAGTTGCTGCAGCAGAAGAAGCTGGATGTAGCGAAGAGATCGTTGCTTGGCTTAAGCAGCGTATGAAACAAGTAGAACAAGAGATTGTGGAATCAGATGCCGACCTACACGCTTAAAGATATCAAGAACAACAAAGAGTGGGACATTCGCTGCTCATATGGCGATTTGCAAAAGATGCTTGACGAGAATCAAGACATCGTTCAAGTCATGACTGCGCCTGCTATTGTTTCAGGTAGTATGTCGACATTGCGCAGAGCTGGTGGTGAGTGGCAAAACTTGCTCGGTAAGATTAAAAAAGGATCTGGTAAGGACAACACTATTCATGACTAGTGCCAAAGTAAGAGACACAGATCTATATCAATTTGACGCTATCACAGTCAATCAGCGTAAGGTATTTGACGCTTGGGATGATGGCGATAACATGGTGATGGTTGGTTCTGCAGGAACCGGTAAGACCTTCATCGCTCTTTATCTTGCCCTTGAAGAGGTGCTTGATAAGTCAACAGTGTACGATCGAATTGTCATCGTTCGATCAGTTGTACCAGTCCGTGACATGGGTTTTCTCCCCGGTACAGTCGAGGAGAAGAAAGCATCGTACGAGACTCCGTATAAGTACATATGTGAGGAGCTTTTTCGAGATGGCGCTGCGTATAGTAAACTCAAGAACAACAAGCAGATTGATTTTGAGACAACATCCTTTATACGCGGTACCACGTTTCAACGCACCATCATTATCGTTGATGAGATGCAGAACCTAAATTTCCAT
>Ga0222719_10006226_pt1 | contig 10182 bp, 4 predicted proteins | sample C33_34DmetaG_FD_165039 | JGI IMG/M metagenome (GOLD analysis project Ga0222719, IMG submission 165039) | Estuarine water microbial communities from San Francisco Bay, California, United States - C33_34D | ecosystem: Environmental > Aquatic > Marine > Unclassified | place: USA: California...
GGCCATCATCCAAGTCAATAGCAGCGAGCTACTCTAGTAGAGAGAGAGAGAAAACCCGCCAAGATGATCTCGTCTGTAGGTTCCTCGTTCGTCGTCAGGATCCTTCTTGGACTGACATTGTTCTCGTCGCAATGGACAGTCTCGTATGCCGACTATCATGTTTGTTCGGCGGCCATGAACGAAACTTGTGCAGCGGCTCCGTCCTTTCGTACGTGCTGTATGATTGATGGCATAGAAGAATGCGGAGCCTGTTTGGATGGGTATATTAATGATTTTCATCGGAAAACACCGGAGGAACCCATCAATCCCAACCCTTGTATTCCCGTAAGTTCGATTACCAACTTGACGCGGTATAGAGAGGTGCACGATCCGATCGTTTTCAATGATAGTCGGACCGAAGAAGAACATTTAGAGATATTGTTGGGACATGCACAGACCATCTGTGACCACAATTCACAATATCCACCACCACCCTTTTATCTCGACATCAATCCTTTCCTTACTGGATGAACAAGAATTCGGACGGATTAATGGACATCGCAGTGACTTTTCCGAAGAAGATAAAATACCCTTTCATTCGTTTCTAGAATTTGATGATTTTCAGTTGCAATCGTCGGAGACTCTTCCTGCTGCGGTCAATTGGGTCACCGCTGGAGCTGTCACGTCCGTCAAGAACCAAGGATCGTGTGGCTGCTGTTGGACGATTGCAACCGTTGGCAGTGTCGAGGGCATCATGGCCATTCGGTCTAATTTTACCTTTTTAGAATCATTGAGTTTTCAACAGATTATTTCCTGTGATAATACCACAGGGCAGAAGGGTTGTGGAGGTGGATCACTTGTCCATGGTATTTTGTGGGCTGAAGGCTCGGACGGCAATGTCTACGGTGGACTCGCCAGCGATACTGCCTACCCCTTTACGGATGCTAGTGGAGTTACGACGACCGAATGTCTGGAAGATAAAGATCCGCTGGTTGTCAATGCGTCCGAGACGGGCATGTATGTCAAGACATATTATCCCCAAGCTTATGAAGCTCGTGTGGCGGCTCTCAAAGGGGGTCTCGCCCGACAACCGGTCGCAGTGCTGATGCGTGCAAACTGTCCATACGTTCAACACTACAGTCATGGAGTCATGGTGGAGGATCCTAATTGTGAGTGTGGACCTCGTATTTCAGGGTGTATTGATCATGCTGTTCTCATGGTTGGATACAACGATACGGATGAAACGCCGTATTTCTTGGTTAAGAATTCCTGGGGAGCCGGCTGGGGAGAGGAGGGGTATTTTCGAGTGGCGCAAAACTACAACGGTCCAAGTCGTTGGGGCTTGTTCGGTATCGTGTCGCAAGCCACGGCTCCACTCTACGCCGAAAATCTCACCGCCCAGGAGGAACCTGCTCAGCTTGATCTTGCCACGACGGCGGGCACAGTCACATCGGCTGCCGGAATCTTTTGGGGGTTCCATACGGTGACTGCGTCCATTTTGAGCGCTCTCGCCGTGTTTGGTGTCTAGAGGCATTCCGTGGTCCTGATGAGAGGTGTAGGTTTTTTATGTAACAATCGTGTACTGACATGTCGCTTGCAAGGTATCGATGACTAGCGAAAACTGTTTGGCGGTGATTCGTTAGCGGGAAGGCGCACTCTAGATTCGACGCCCGACAGGTTGCTAAGTCGTTCCTTTTGACTTGAAGAATCTACAGAGTGAAAGAAGTAGCAAAGACCGGAGAGCTTTATAGAATTACATCGTTAAAAAGAACAAGTTCTCATCCGATCTATTGATAGAAATCATCATTAGTAGAAGTTGGTGAGGATGACCTGTCTAGAACTGCTTCGTTCCGCCACGACGGTTTGACGAATCGCATGTCCCATCCAGATTTCTCGCAAGTGCTCGTAGCGAACAAGATCCAAATTCAATGGTCGGCCACGGAACTGGGGTGTCTCACCGTGACTATCCACGTATGGGCTATGGATGTAAGCGGCCTGCGCCTTATGCATAATCAGACCGCTGCATTCTTGCAGAAGAAAGAACATGCCAGCCCCCGCTCCACATTTCAGCGTATGCTTCGTGCATTCATTTTTGCCACCGGCATTCAAGACTTCGCCGCAGATCAAACATACAGCTGTCTGCTCGCAATCGGGCAATAGAGTTCCGAGTTCAGCGTACAGATCCGTGTACGATGTGGGGATGGCGGTGACTCGGGGCCGAGCAGACGCTACAGATTTGATGACCAACGCATCATCCAATCCCATACATTTCGAGAGTGGTGACGACGCAGCGAATCCCCCCAGAAGAGGCACGCTCTTTTTCGAACTGAAAGTCACAAGAGATGGGCTTATCTGGGAGCGTAGAACTTCCACGGTTGTCGTAGACGAGTGCGAGCCAGAAGTAGATCTCAGGGTGTCAATTTGCATAGGGGCGGCGTCCTCGTGAGGTTCCTGAATGGACATACCGGACTTTGTGGAGCTGCCGGGAGGTTCCTCGCCTGTTTTTGTGCGATCCTGAAACTCAATCATTCCTGCTGCTGGCCAGTCATAATAACGAAATCCATTCGTTCGGAACAATCGACGCCTAAGCAATGCATTACCCAGATTTTTCTCACTCTCGGGATTGTTGCCAAAGGCTGCTCCTGCTTCAGCGTGTTTGACGGCGGCAGCGTACCAATTGTTAAGCACTTCGCAAGTTAGATTAGAGTCGAGCATTTCGTCGAGACTCTGTAGCCTGAAGCACAGACGGAGCCTGTCGAAAAGGACAATCGACGATCCTGTGGGTGGCTGATCGTCAGGAATAGACGTGTCCCAACCATATCTTCCCCCAATACCTGGAATCAAAAGTTGAAGCATGACGCCCGCCTCTGACAAAAAGTTGCAGCCGGATACCGCAGCGGCAGCACATGCTTCCTGGAAGCATTCAGTTGACGGAAACTCGAACTTGTTCGTAGGGAATGACCCTACTGTTAGTGTATTCGTTGAGTTTAGAGCAACCCTGATTAGGCGGTAGCACGAATTGATCCAATTCATTTCCGAAACAGAGAGATTTTCTTCTAGCTTCTTTGAGAGCGATTCAAAGCCGGTAATAACGAGTTCTGGATCGTCGAATCCGCGTTCAGGTACCTTGAGTCTTCCCAGGAGTACTTGAAGCAACCTGGCTAGTAACCCAAGTGTCATGAATCCTTCACAATCCTCTGCCACTGACTTGTATGTATTTGCATCATTCTTGTCGCCGGAAAGCGAGAAGCTGCCTCGACTAGAGAATGGAACTGACCAGGTCAGGTCGAGCGAGTCGCTCAGAGCGCGGCCACGGCCGCATGTTGCACACATTGCGGCTACAACATGCGTCAGAACGTGACCAAAGAGAATCGGGTAAACAATCGGGGCGCGAAGTGGGCTCTCCTGGTCCTTTGAAGCGCTCTCTTCTTTCTGGTTGCCACGAAGGGGAAATGGAATGACGAGCTGTACAAGGTCCGCCGAGACAGCTCCGGCGGCAGACATTGCTGCCAAGGCAAGCCATCGTAGTCTTCCAAGACGGCCATTAAATGGTTGAGACCCGTCGTCATCGTTGGGCAATGGTCGAGGCATGACAACGAGCCGGCCATCGCAGATTACATCGCTAATCCCGTATCTCGAAAGGATTGATTCGGTCGAATAGTCTTGCCTGAGTCCAGCCGCATTGCTGGAAGATGATAAACTCTTGCGATAGATACGACGCGCTTCATATGCTTCGCAGCACGAGCTGTACGTGAGAGACTGGATTGTCAACAACAGTTTCGACAGCAACTTCTCACGCGACATTTCCTGTCTTATGCCTTCCGGTAGTGGTCGAGAAAACAAGCAAGATGGCCACTTAAGGGGAGGGAAGAAGAAAAAGATGAGTGGCCTAGAACAAAGAAAGACATAAAGATGCGATAAGCAACAGCGGTCACTTACATCGACTGGATTTCCAGTGGATTGCTTTGGTATGTTGTAAGAGTACTTCTCCGTCACATAGTGTCTGAATTCACCAAAGAGCTCACGCAAAACAGCGTCGCCCAGTCGCTTACTGTCCGCGCGGTAACTCATGTCAGATATCTGGTCCATGAAACGTCTCCAAACAATCGTTTCTCCCGCACTCTCCTCGGTGTCAATCGGCGGACTCATAGTTAAATCGGGGACTGCGGCTGTCTCATCAGCGGAAGCACCGCGAGGGCGAAGACGTCTACGGACAAATCTTGGAGTCTTCATCATTGCGTTCCAAGCGGAATACACATCCTTCTTTTTCAGGGATCTTCCGGGCCGCTTCGTTTTCTCCGGTTTATTCGATAAGTCGGCCGTTTCCAGGGGTGAGATAGAATCATTCTGGTGGGCTCCTCGGTAAATAAAAGCGCTTTGACCATCCCATTCAACGCTTTCGCTGTAGCGGGCGACCCACCACGGAGTTCGCGATAGGAATTCATGAAGCGAGACATAGCATTCGTCTTCGACGTCAACTTCCATCTTCCCTTCCAGCTCATCCGAAACGACATCTTGTCGCTGGGATAAAGGTAACAGTGTTTCCGCCCAGTCAATGCCGACATCGATGAAGGGAACCAAGCAATTACTTAGCCGTTGGCAAAGAGGACACCGAAATTCATCTCGCTTCCCGACAGCTCGGTCTTCTCTGTGGGAAACTGACGAAAGGTACGATTCACAGCACTCACTGTGGACAGCATGGCCACATAAAGCTACATGCGTCCCCACGAAATTGCCAACTGTTGACATTGGCGAGCTAACGTGTTTCGGTGGACCTCCCCCACCTTTCAGCACAGTGCTTGGCTGGACGTAACCAACGAAACCGAGAGCATTTTCATTTCTTCGGCGGCTCCTCTTTCTCTGGCCTTCACCCCGTAATTCGTCCACTTCGCCGGAATCTGCGGTTTCTTCGCAGTTACAGATAATGCATCGAGGCCGGCCCTGCAATAAACGTTTCTGTAGAGGTGAGTCTTCCGAAAATTTGTTTTTGCTCGATGACAAAGGAAGCAACGGATACACCGAACTTGCAATTTCGCTGACACTCATGCTTGAGTAAACACTGGACGCCGAGCTAAGTGCCGATCCGATGCTATTCGACCGGATCGGCTCACGGGGAGTTGAAGGGGCAGAAGAACTACCGGCGTCGTGCGATTCGATTTCTTCTTGGTCACTGTCCTTGAGATCGACTTCCATCATCGAAGCGAACTTAGCTGCCTGTGCTTTCATTCTTGCCATAGCTTTCTCTTTGGCCAGACGCTTCCGACGATCGGTCTCGGACTCGGCTCCGGCTCCTTGATCTGACGACCCTATATCAGCGATTTTGTTCGGACTCAGAATGCTGGAAGCTTCGGGGCATACTTTGGCAGCAAATTCGCAGAGCCACGCGGCTCCGGATCGAACAGCAGGGTCTTGAGCGACGAATCCTCCGGTCTCACCGCCACTTTTTGCAAGCCGCTGAAGCATCAGCAAGGATGTCTCTTCACCTTCGAACCATTCACAGTCAGAAAGCTGAGATGGCTCTGCCAATAGAGCTTCGCTCACCCAGTCACTGGCTGTCGGGGCCTGGCTCCCTCGGTCAAAGAAAATACTACCAGCTGACCCCCCTCCGGCTACTCTCCATTCCAGGTCGGGTCTATTCTCCTCCATCCAAGCGTACGCTCCCAGGGTGAGGAGATGCACCGCACGGGCCAGCGCTGTCTCGCTCTTTTCTTTGCTCTCATAGACTGATTTCCCGCGAAGATTGCCCAACTCCCTATCATCATTCGGGCGACAGTGGAGGTGGAGCACCCGATACACAGAAGCCAGTACAGTAGAATCGGCAGTAACATCTCGCCTCAATCGGCGAAAAAAGACGTGTCCAGGGGAAGGCTTTGGCGTATATGGCCTGGCCTCCCACCCAAAGGATGAAGATTCATTTTGACGAGGTTTAGGGCGATTTTCAGCGGCGGTTTGGTGGCAGCGCTGGCTAATATGAAAAAATGCAGGGTCGTAAGAGTCCCAAGCCGTTCGCTTCATCTCCCACTTGTCTGGTTCAAGTTTCGTGCGACTAAACTTGCGCTCTGCGATCTCTGACAGAACACTTCCAAGCGCAGCGCCAGCAGCATCGTCTGGATTTATTAGCTTGCCTTCTTCGCTGAGTAGATTGTTGTCCCAGTGAGAAAGAACGTGTTGCACTTCCGACAACTCACTGTGCGTTTTAGGCCCTGAAGCTAGGCGGTGAACGACCTCTCGATACAACTTCCATCGTGATTGTTTCGTATGCTCAGCCCGATTTTCGGGCGCGGGAAGAGGTATCTCGGACGAAAAAACTATTAGGAAGTGGAGAAACTCTTCGAGTAGAACGAGAGACATAGCTGTTTCGCGTGAAGGGGAATACGTCCAGGGAAGCGACACGTCTCCTTTCGATGGAGAATCAATCGAAAGTTCCGACGGGAAGAGGTCTTGCTTCATTTCCTCTTGATACCGGTTGACATGGACTCTGGGCGCCTCTGCAAAGCCCAGAAAGTCAAAGATACCAAGCCGGTGCAGCAATGTGTTTACCAAGAAAGAGACGCCCACGTCGGAGTTCGGTCTATCCATTGGGCTTTGACCGTAAGTCCGTCCAAGGACAGAGAACTGAACCATCAGTAAATCAGCGTCCCTCATCGTCCTACAAAAAGGGGGCTCGGCGTAATTCATTACTTGGTCAATAAGCCCGGGCCCGTTTCGTTTCCATAGACCAGCCCGAATTTGACAGGCTCTGCAAAGAACAAGCAGTGGGAACTCCATCAGACCCCGAAACAAATAGTCTCGCTCTTTCGGAGATAGCCGCTCTTCTACCATTTCACGCAGAGCCCTCATTCCAGATCCAACCTCATCGATTCTGAGACATAGCTCGCGGAAGCAGCTGGACACGAACCGATGAAGAGGTAGATGGAAACTGAAAGGCGTTACTTGCGATATCGGAAGCTGCTTCATTGCAACACAGGTGCCCCTCTTAGCTGCGACAGTTGAGAAAGGTAGGCTACATGAAGCCCGTCGTTGTGGTGCGAGATCTGAAGTTTCGCCCGTCGGATCGTAACATACCATCTCAGACACTTGCCATCTCTTGACACCGGTGCTCAAGATGAAGAACGTCGTTTCCGCGCAGGACATAAGCTCTCTGGAGTACGGAGACGATGGGTCTTTGATTGGTGATATCTCGTCGTCGGACCATCCAAGTAGGCGCTCAAATAGGCTGCCCAGTGAGATACTTGCGTTGAACGCACCGACCCATCCCCGTGACTCATTTTCGACGTGGCCTTCGCTCCAGTGCCGCCACACATGAGGGTCCATCAACTGCGCCAGGCTCAGAGAAGAAACCCAATCGTCAAGAAAAGTAGCCTCCTTGCACGCAAAAATCCGCGGCATCCCTTTGACATTCAAGACGCACTTTAGATCAGATACGCAAGGGGCGTAGCGACGATTCGTCAGTACAGAGTGGTTTGGGTCAAGACGAGGATTAAGACCGCGATGAGGGAGGCATGCGACCCGAAGGGTGTCGAGCATAGCCTTTCCAAGCTTCCCCAACAAGTCTCTGCCTTGAACAAGGTCTACCACATACGTTACGCGATTCAAAAATTGCACAGATAGTGTATAGCCAGATCTCTCAAGCACGCCCATGCCACGAGCATACTTGGCCGTAACGTTTCGGTATGTGTCACAGTAGGCGGCGGCTAAATGTGACTTGAAGGTGGGCACAGCCAGTAGCGTTAGAAGGAGAGAATACCAGGCTTTAGTAACGCGAGCACTCATCTTGAAATCGGCTCGAAGAAGCGGAACCAAATGTCGATTTGGCAAAATACATTCCGCAACCGTTTGACATAAAGGATCACAGCTACGCGCAACCGCCGAGAGCCACTGGAGCACATATACCGCTCTTTGTTCTACCATGAGTTCCTCTCCAGTGACAATACTGCAAAAGAGTCCATGTTTGATGAGCCGACGGGCCCGTTCCAGTATCACGGCACCTATCCGCGTGCAAGCAACCTTGTCCCCGTCCATCCACAATCGAACTTGGGTCGTCCCACACTCCGCGATCATTTCTCGCGTGCCCCAGATAACCAAATGACCATATTGCTTTAATGCCATGACAAATTTTCCAACAAGCGGGTCCTGATAATAGCTGGTCCCCAGAAATTCTTTCAAGGCTTCTAGTCTTTGAGAATCCGAATGGATATCGCCGGCAAATAGAACGAGATACAAGCCTTGACCTTTCGCGCCAACTCTTCCAAGTTTCTCTGCCATTTCATCTTGTTTGCTTTGCTCCTCTCGCGTCGTCTTATCTCCTGCTGTCGACGCTGCGTTGGGAGAAAAGACATGCGCCCGAGTGAGAGTGGTTAGCTGTCCACTTAAATCGCCAGAGTCCGTCTGCATGTGATCATGGAAGAACCAGTCGTCGTCCTCATCACTGTCCGACAACCCGATATCATTGGCGTGCTGAGGGAGAGATAACGATCGTGAAGGGGAGGCATGATCGTCCCCCGTATTCTCGGCGGTGCCCGATCCATCGGTGACCCCTGACATTGTCTTGCGAAGTCGATCTTTTGATTTTTTCGGATGTGCTCTTCGGTACCCTTCTTCTGCATTGGCTGCCACTGTTTTTACTAACCAGTCAACACAGGCCGGTACTACTCCTCGGACACGGTGGACTAACTCTGGTGAAAAAACACTCGAGTCATCTCCATTGGCACTCGCTCCTTCCGGGGACTTCACCGCATCCGGTCCATGATAGGGACAAAATCCAGCTGGATCCCAAGCTAATCGGATAAAAAGTCGAGAACATGGCTGGTGAGAAAATAGAGGACAATCGAGCACCCCATTTCTGTATCATGCAGTGTACGTACCATCTGGATCACCGCAATCGCAACACCCGCCTGCTTGCGCATGATAAAAGGCAACATCGTGTCCTTCGTGATTGGATTTGGAGTAGCACGCATGGCACAAAACACACGTTTCATCGGCCTGACAGGTTCGACAGACCCATACAATGTCATTCTTTCGAAAGGGATGCTGACAAACACGCCGCGGCATGACTGCTTGTCCGAGAATTTTCAATCGCTGTAATGCCTTTCGAGCATCAGCGTACTCTTCGCCTGTAATAATTTCTGTCAAGATTCGTGTCAACGACGCATGTTCTAGCAATGACTGTTCCTCCTTTTCTAGTCCCTCCAGCCGTTCAAGGGCATAATTTAATTCGTGATGACCTCGAGAGGGTGAAATGATGGTGATGAAGGGCTGATGATCATCGTTATTTTGTCGCTCCATTAATCCAGTCACATCGAAGGACAAAATAGGTCCATCCGTACTGGCCCGTGCAATAGAAGGAACCAAGCCCGACGACAGGGCCGGAGCAGCATCACTGGTTTCTTGATTAGTTTTTGTAGCATCCAAGGTCGCATGGTTGCGAATGGTTTCGTTGTGATCCACCGAAACGACGCTGGGAATGGGAGCCAAAAAATTCGTAGATGGTTCCATCAGACCCGTCCATGCAGCATCGTAGACTCGTTGTTGTTCTTCATCTAGGGCCAACTCTTCAGGTTCAAAACCCGAGGCATCACTGACAGGGAATGTTGTCAATCCATCCGTCTTGGCACCCTCCGCTGGCCTGGAGGTAGACGACATATTTGAAAATTCTGTTCCAAAGAGACAATGCAAACCCAGAATCTAGGGCTAGGCAGTTTCGACTCTTTCAGTACAATACAACTCCACCTGAGAGTCTGACAAGGCACAAGTAACAAGTAACTCTAGCGACAGACACTCGATCCTCCAAGAGAGTGACCAAGGTCGTTTGTCGCAACAAAGACTGGCAAGATGGAGGGGGTATCACCGCAACTAGGAACGGAACGAGGACGCTCTTCGTGGACGTCTCCGTGTTCGACACGGTGACTCTTGAAACAGTCACGGATCAATAATCAATCACGTTTATTAGGTCATTTCGATGTGGTACGATAGGGCTAGAGATATAATATCGCTGATTTTCATTGGACGATCGCTGCCGCCGGCACTTGTCCCAGAAAAGAAACTCGGTCGGAGGAGGCGACAAGGTTTTCGAGAGAGTGTTTTTCGTGTATTGGAGGGTCACAGCGCCAACCTTTGACAGCCCGTGAGAATGAAATAGAGAGTTTAATCGATCAGGTAAGTGAGAAGTGCTATGAAGTGCTTTTTCCGGCATCACGTGTGTCC
>Ga0222719_10006233_pt1 | contig 10174 bp, 18 predicted proteins | sample C33_34DmetaG_FD_165039 | JGI IMG/M metagenome (GOLD analysis project Ga0222719, IMG submission 165039) | Estuarine water microbial communities from San Francisco Bay, California, United States - C33_34D | ecosystem: Environmental > Aquatic > Marine > Unclassified | place: USA: California...
ATGCAGTTTCTGTGACAAAGAGTTCGATTGGATGACCACACCCGCCATAGTTAATGGAGCAAAAAAGGAGTTTTGTGGATATGAATGTTTTAGTAAGAATTTTGAAAACGCTGTTCGGCACGACTACGGAACAGACTTCGACAGTCTCTGATATAGATAAAATTATCAATGCAACGACAGAGGTAACAGGCGTCACACGCTTGCAGATGCTGTCTAAGCGCAGAGTAAAGGAATACGTTCAAGCTAGGCATCTAGCTATGTATATGGCTCGTGAGATGACCACGATGAGCTTGCCGGAAATAGGAAAGGAAATGCAGCGTGACCATACGACTGTCTGGTACGCCGCTGAGAAGCTGTCAAAGCGCGGTAGAGGCGCAACAAAGCTAAACAGAGACATTGCTAAAATTAAGCAGCTTGTAGCCTGATGAGCGACCTAGTAAACCACCCGCCTCACTATAAGAATGGTGAGGTGGAGTGCATTGACGCAATCAAAGCTGCGCTAGGTGATGGCTACAAGTATTACCTACAAGGCTCAATAATCAAATACATCTGGCGTTATGAACATAAAGAAAATCCGCCGCAAGATTTGCGTAAGGCTAGTTGGTACTTGGAGCGTCTTATTGACGTTGTTGAGACTGATGAAAAATAAACATATAGCGGATTGCAGACTTAGCAACAGCACTGCCGGTCTGGTCGCAGAATACTTAGCTGCGGCCTCTATATTACAGCGTGGCTGGGGTGTCGCCTTAGCCAGCCAAGATTCAGTTGACTTAGTAGCTTGGAATAAGGAAACAGGACAAAGGTTTCTGATACAAGTGAAATCTTGTCAGTTCAGTCGTGGCAACAAATACAGACTAGAATTTAACGTGTCTATTGGTGGCGATAAACGCTTACCAAGACGGTCAGATTTTGACATAATGGCACTCGTGTCGGTTGAGCAAAGGACAGTGTTCTTTATGCCAGTCGCATCTATAAAAGTTAAACGTATGAACCGCACTCCTGCCTTTTTTGAGAATCCAGACCTTGAGGCAGATTCGTGGCGCAAAACCATTGAGGAATTACAAAATGAACTTACCTAACAGACGCCCTTGCGTAACAACAGATATCGGTGCAGGCCTAGCAGTTACAGTTAGCTTTCACCCGCAAACAGGCGAGGCTGTTGAGGTATTTATGACTGGTCGTGGTAAGGCTAGTGAGAACTCATTGACGGAAGCTCTGTACCAGCTTGGCGTTACTGCGTCTAAGCTAATGCAGGGAGAGTATGGGGATGAAAATGAAACTCGACAAACTGCGTGACGAAATAGTTGCTGATGAGGGGTGCGAGTTTAAGCTGTATCTCGACCATCTAGCACTTAAAACCTTTGGCATCGGTCACTTGGTTACTGAGAATGACCCTGAGCATAAGATGGCTATTGGCACACCTGTCAGCAAAGACAGGGTGCATCAGGCGTTCAATCTGGACATACTGGTGACGATAGAAGACTGTCGCCGGTTGTACGATGACTTTGATGAACTGCCGGAAGAGTGTCAGCATATCATAGCTAATATGATGTTCAATCTTGGCTACCCTCGCCTGTCACGCTTTGTCGGTATGAAGGCTGGTGTCGATGCTCGTAACTGGCATAAGGCAGCAGATGAAATGGTTGACAGCAAATGGTATACTCAGGTTCCGAATCGCGCAAAGCGGTTAGTTGAACGTATGAGAGACCTAGCCAATGAGCAAGACGCTACTTGAGTATAAGATAATTCCACGCGGTATGATGCTTGCATTTACTGTGATGGCTTGGAACGTATGCGATTGGTTTATGAGTTTAGGCACAACCGCCACTACACAACAGACAGCATTTGTAAGCACCATAGTCGGCGCGGCTACTGGTGCTTTTGCCGTCTGGATGTCACACGAGGGTAAGTAATGGAAAAGCAAGTCATCACTGGCTTAATGGCTGTTATAATCACCCTAGCTGGTTGGAATCTAAAAACGACATATGACCTGTCGATTACTGTATCAAATATGGAAGTCAGCCACGCTGACAAAAAAGCCATCCAGGATATGAAGATGGCTATCCAGCGTCTTGAACTCTTGTTACTTAACGATGCGAGTATAAAATGATTGAAGCACTCATAGCACCTGTCACCGGATTATTAGATAAGTTCGTTGAGGACAAAGACCAGAAGAATAGACTGGCTCACGAAGTAGCTACAATGGCTACACGCCATGCTCAGGAGCTTGCCAAAGGGCAGCTAGAGATAAATAAGGCAGAGGCATCCCACCGCAGCATCTTTGTGGCGGGATGGCGGCCTTTCGTGGGCTGGACGTGTGGAGTGGCATTGGCCTGGCACTTTGTCTTGGCACCGTTCATCATCTTCGGCAGTGCCTATGCCGGTGTACCGCTTCCAGAGCTACCACAGTTCGATATGAGCAGCCTGCTGACAGTGCTGATGGGTATGCTGGGTCTAGGCGGCCTAAGAAGCTTTGAGAAGGTCAAAGGACTAACCAAGTGATAGAAGACCACCAGAACGAACGCGGTCACTGTCCACGCTGCGGTAACAGGCTTAGAACGGTATATGTCCACGGACACACGCAATGCTTTGAGTGTGACCAGGTGATTGATGATTGCTGTCAGGGAGAGGTTTGCCAAGAAAAACCCCAGAGGCAAGGGAAAAACCTCTGGGGTGGAGTTAGGGAGGAAACCAAGAGCTAGGATTGCAAGTAGCTCTCTTCCCTCCTTTCTACAAAACTTAGTGCCGCACCGCAAGTATTAAAGAACGACACCTGTATTAATTTTGCACCTTCATATATCTTGACGATGTAATCATTCTCTGATGGTCTATGCTCTATATCGTGCTTATACTTAGGTAGCCACATATTTAGCCTCCTATCTGTTTACTCCTAACCAGATTAAGCCTAGTAGAATTGCCGATGCTGTCAAGCCTAATGCGCCTATAAGGACAAACTCCAGTATCTGCTGTCGCATTTCCTGCTGCTTGTAAATGGCTTCCTGGCGTTCTTTGCGGATACGGCCTTCTAGCTGTATCAGGTCAGCCCAAGCTTGCGGCCCATAGCTCATATTGAGGAATTGCTTTAGCTCGGCTCGTTGTGCTTCTAGCTTTTTCTTGGCAGCGTAAACTTGCAACGCTTCCTGCTGCACAGTGTCGAAGCCTTTTAGCTTTTGAAACACGGAAGGGTTCTTGACCCGCTTCTCAGCCTGGTCAACGTCAGATGCCATCTTCATCCAACGCGATACGTCACCGATGCAGGACTCTAGGTCTCGCCCGGCAGCTATCATCTGTTTTATGCCGTTAAACGCCGCTGTAGCCCCGCTGACGGCTGCTGTGATGGTAATAGGGTCTATGACAGCATTCCTTTCTTCAACAGGTCACAACGCCATTTAATCGGCATCAGGTTAGCTATCTCGCCTATGGCTCTGGACATCTCCATAGCGCGGCTGCGGCATTCTCTTTCGGTGTAATAGGGGCCACGGACATCGTGGAACTCAACGCAGTCGGTAGGTGCGCCTATAACGCAGGCTAACACCACCGCCTTAAACATCAGGGTGCGCGGCTGAGTACCTTGTCGAGCTTATCCTCGACCCGGTGCAAAGCGTCCATCACGTTACGCATATCGGAGCGCACATCGTCCTTTGTGGCGTATTCTTCCCGCGTCTTGTTCAGCAAGATGTTGATGCGCTTTTGCTCTTTGCTAGTCTCGCTCATCCACCAAGCACCAGCGGCCGCCACAAGGCCAAGCAACATATCGACAAGACTGGTCATCTGCATTATTCGCCGCCTTCAACCTCTGGGGTCATCTCCGCTGCTTGCGCTGCCAAGTGTGCAGCATAGGCATCCTTGATGTCTTGTGTATGCACAGCCGCACAGATGGCTTGAACCTCTGCGCTTTCGCCAGTGATGTCAGCGTCAGGTGCTACAACGTGCCTGTGAAAGCTACGGCTAATCTCAACGCCATCACGCTTGATGACTGTTGCGGTGCGTACTTGAACCTGCTTGTAGTCACCTACGATTTCAATTTTGTCTTGGATTGTTTCTTCTGTTAGTGCCATTTTTATCTCCTATGGATGGACTGTCCGACCTGATATCCAATCAGGTTATTAAGTCATATACGTTATAGAACCGCTGATGTCTGCGCTTCCGCTAGTTAGTTGGGAACTATTTAGAATATTCTTAACTCCACCATCATTCTCCATTGCGGCAGGACGCAAATAATATTCCCCCTGCAAAAGTTGAAACGCTATTCCACCAGTCTCGTCTGCTAATAAAGTAATGCCATTAAACATCATTAAGCCAGAAAATGAACCTAAAGAAGAACCACTTGTGAATGGTAAACCTTGAATGTAAAAGTTACTTGAACCCATTCCAGTTGTGTTGATGTCAGTAATATTTAGGCTGACTGTAACTAATCTTCCAATTTTAGTGTAACTTCCAGCAGACGTTGTTGTGCTTGCAGTATTTCCACCGTTTGTTGCATCAGAAACTACTGGCGTCCAAGTCCCCTCCTCATAATCCTCCAGATGGTTCGCTGAACCTGTGCCGCCCAAGTAGACACCGCCGGAGAGGAATAGGTCTTTGAAGCGGGAAGTGCTATTACCTAAGTCAGTCGTAGCGTCAGAACTAGCACCTGTTGAGGTGTTAAATGGACGAATATCAGTTGAAGCATCTACAAACTTTAATCCGTGGACGCCTGTGCCTATGTATAAATCACCAACAGAAGCACCAATACTCCCCACCGTGGTGCCGTCTTTCTGCACATCAATAATCGTACCGTCACTGGTAGCCCTGTCAAAAGTAGCTACTGTGGCTCCATCGGCGTCCACTGTTAGCGCAGTTGTCGGGGCTGCATTGCCTATGCCCAAGCGATTATTCGTCTGGTCTACATACAGCGGAGTGCCAGCACCAAATGCGTCAGCTTGGTGAGACATCAACTCACGCAGAGCGTTGTTAACGCCACTGGGCAGCATACCCTCGGCAACGGAGATACCGCCCACATCGAGGTTCCCAGATGCGGTGCTGTCGTAGTCGGTGAGTTTATCTTTAGCCATTAGTTAGCCTCCAGTGCCGCTAGGCGTGTTTCAATATTAGCCAGACGCTGTTCAGTTGCCGCACCCACAAACGCTAGTAACTCAGGGTAGCGAATACCCTTGCGGTTACGCTCTGTAGCCCCTGCTGGTGCTTCTGCTTGTGTGTCGTAGATGTCTGTGCGTGTGTAGGCTGCAACGGCTTCTACGGCCTCTGTTACTACGTTGCCATCATCATCTAAGACTTCAGCAACAGCCTCAACCGCAGGAACATCTGTCTGTGTTTCCCACCAAGTTGTGCTGATGAAGAACGCATAGTCGCCAGCGTCTAACCCAGCGGCAGTCATAGCCGCCTCAACGTCCTGTGCAATTACACCAGCGTGTGTTCTGGCTGCATCGCCTTTTGCTTCAACTGCGCTGTTCCATTTAAATGTCTTGAACAGTGCGCTGATAGCTTTAGCGGCTGTGATTTCAGCGTCAGTCAGTGCTGCGATTTGCTGCTTTTCGTTAGCGTCAGATGTTTGGATTGTGGCGTTGGTGGCGTAGATGTCATCCCAACGAGCAGTAACACCGCCTAAATCTTGGTCGTTATCGTTATCAACACCTGCACTGTTGCAGGGTTGAACCGCATTACCTATAAACTTAATACCTTTGCCATTTGAAGAACCACCTATAAAAAGATAATTACTAGCAGTACCAATACTCCCCACCGTGGTGCCGTCTTTGTTGATGACGAAAACGTCACCGTCACTCGTTTTACGGTTCAACTGAAGCGGTGGGCCGCCATCTCTGGTAATGCTTGTGAAACCGGATGACTGTAGTTCCGCACCAGTGTTTGCAACACCGCTTGATGTCTTACCCACCAGCAGATTGCCGCTGCCGTCGATGCGGAGGCGTTCTGTGCCATCAGAAGAAAATCTAAAGTCTTGACCACCAGCAGTGCGAACAGCTTTTATAACTGCGGAATCGGCTGTATCAGTAGTTGTATTTGTAAAAACAATTTGTGTTGCTGATTCGACTGTCGTTGAAGAATTGATAAGCCGCAGTTCTGCACCATCACCTCCGGCATTTGTTTCTTTAAGAGTAAGTAAGCTAGATGCAACAGGACTACTCGTCCCAATGCCCACGTTGCCGCTGCTGTCCAGCGTCATCGCAGTGCTTGTAGCGTTATCGTCAATGCCTTGTGAGGTAAATGCACCTGTAACAGTCAAGCTATCAGCGGAAGGACTTTCCAGCGCAACCGCGCCGGTAGACACATCCTTTAGGTCGGCCATAACCTCGCGGATGGCGTTGTTAATGCCAGCCGGTGAACAGCCCTCGGAGATGTCGATGGACTGGATATCGGTGTTGCTGCTGTTCGTAGCCGAATAATCGCGGATACTGTTCTTTGCCATTATTTTCTCCTAAAGGCGACTGCCTTATTTATAGCATAAATCTAGCGCACGCGCACCGCCCGACCGTCAGACATCTTGGCAAACGTGAACGGATCACCAGCCGCATCGACCCCACTCTCATAGCCGACGATGTTGCCGCCAGCCGCCATATCTTCGAGTGAACTGGCTTGGGCTTGCGGGATCATCGGGCCAACTTGCTGAGACAAAAGACCTGACGTTGCCGGCGCGCGAAGCCCTGCTGCTGCCGCCGGTATAGCGCCTACTGTTGGTTTTTGCATTGCGGGCGGAACTTTTACACCCCTAATGCTTTCAGGTAAACGCATGCCCCTCAAAAACGCCTGCCCGCCTCTTGTGGTTGCGCCTCTGCCGAGCATACCGCCAGCTAGACCAAGTATTGCGCCTTCTGGTGACATATCGCCGGGCGCACCCACAAGCGCGCCACCGCCGCCGTACAAAGCAGCACCTGTTAACAAGCGCCCTGCCGTGCCGCTGTCTGGCAAGGATGGGCCTATAATACGCTGCGCCATCTCAATCGGCTTTTGCATACGACCCTCGCCAGCCGCAAGTCTGCCAAGACCTGCCGCACCAGCCTTACGCTCCTCTGCCCTTACAGCAGCCATAGCCTGAGCTGGTGTGAACACACCCTCTGTGGCCTTTGCCTGAGCTGCCCTTAGCGGCACAAACTGCGAGTAGGCTCTGTTAGTCTTTTGAAGCAGCTCTTTGTTTGCCGGAGAATATTTAGCAATCAAATCCATCATGCTGACGTCTAACTCAGTCAGCGCGTCAGCTATTTTTCCGTCTATTGGGTCTGTGCTTTTGCCAAAGCGCGTAGCCTCTTCGCCTATTTTCTTCTGAATGTCTTGGATAGCTTCGCCTGTCAGCTTACCGTCTTTGACGCGACCCAAAACTTGCTGGATAACGGTGTTCTCAAAGTCAGCGGCTTTTTTCTCACCAGCCATTCCGGCGCTTTGCTTTGCAGACGCGACAATAGACGAAAGGTCGTCCAGAAGATTGTCAGACGCGTCTATCTCAACACCGCTTAATGCCTGCTTGTATTTCTGGTTAAAGATATCCCGCGCCTTGCTAAAGGCAAGACGTGGCGACGTGTTCTTTGGCAGCTCAACACCAAGGGGCTTTAAGGCGCGGTTATACATAAACACCGGAAATGCTTTCATTCCACGCTCTTGCTGGGCGCGTATGCCGCCACCGATAAATGGCATAGAAGTTAGTGCCTCTTCTGCGCGCTTCATGCCGGGGAAATATTGGCCGACTGTTAGCGGTATTTTCTTGCCTAGCGCCTGAGCCTGACGCGACACAACTGGAGCTAGAGCCTCGCCGCCCACACCTAATGCGCCGCCAAGAGTAGCGCTAACTGGCACGTCAGACATTTCCTCTGCGGCTCCAGCGCCGTAAGCTGCGCCTCCGACTCCGGCTTGCTTCATAGCACCCTTAACACCAAGCCTAGCAAGACCAGCCGCCGCGCCGCCCATTGTAGGGATACTTGCGGCTATCTCTGTGCCGTAAGCCTCAACAGGAAAATCAGACCGAAACTTCTCTAAGCCAGCGCGGATTTTGTCACGCTCTTGCTTGTAGGTTTTTTCGCCAAGCAAGCTACGGACAAAGCCTTCAATTTCATCAGCGGTGCCAAATGTAATGCCCTGAGCCGCAGACCGGCCAAGGCCAGCAAAGTATTCTGGCGTAAAGCGCTCGGGGGATGGGGGCGGTGGCGACTTCTGAGAAAATGCAGATGCGCCAGCTCCTGATATTTTAGTGCTTGCCATCTTTAATCCTTTCTATAGAAGCCGTCGCCAGATACAACAAAGTATTCGCCGGATTTTGCTTTAGCCTCTCCCTCTTCTACGCTATTTACAAGGTAAGGGCTTTTGATTGATCCGTTTTGCTGAATTTTTGGCCTAAAGTAGTTTTTGTTTAAGTCGGCTCTTTTCCCATAACCAGAATATTCGTTTTCTACTTCTAACTGACCTCCAAGCGAATCTGAATATTTTTCCATAGACGCTTCGCGAATACTATTTCGCACGGATTGCGGCAAAAGCATCTTGCCCTCTGGGCTATTCGGATCTTGAAAAAACCCATACCTTGACAACATAACCCTGAAGCTGTCTGGGATGCTGCCCAAATCTCTAACTTGATATTGCTCCCCTTCCCTAACAACCGAGCCGGGGTCAAGTAGCTTCATGTATGAGAACACAAGGGCAAGGTCTTGCGCTGATGTGTTGTCTTCACCAGAAAAGTTTATAACATCTTTGAAAAACCTTTGAGCTTCTGTAAATGGCTTTGAATAGGTCTCAAAATCTTTACGCAAATCCCTTTCAAGTTTAACTTGGTTGATTTCATTTGCTTTTGCTTCTTTACTCTTAACGCCGCTGATCTCGCGCTCTCTTTGATAAAACTGCGCCATTTGCAAACGGCGGTCAAACGCAGCTTTATCAGCCGCAGCTTTGCGGGCGGCCTCTTCTAACTCAGCCTTCTTTCCTGCCTCGTACCCCCGCATAGCACCAGCGCCCATACGCGCTAACACCTGACCTGTTGACACTGGCACCGGACTCCACCCAGACGCGTCGGCACCCTGAATAGCAGCGCCTAAAAGCGCTTGCGTTGTTGGCTGCGCGTACCGCTGACCGAATGTGGTAGCGGCTGGAGCGCCTGCACCTTGCAGCGCCGCTGATGTGTCAACGATAGGCTGTTCAGCCTCTTGCTTCATTAGGGCTTTTTGAAGCGGGGATATATATTTGCCCTGAGCCACATTCGCCAGCATAGGTAAGACACGAGGCGCTGGCCCGCCAGTGCCGCGAGCAAGCTGCGCCGCCTGTGCCTTTTGCAGCCCACTAAGCGCCATAGGCGGAGTGCGGCCACCGGGTAACTGGTATGGCCGTTGAATGTTAGCCATAGGCGTAGGCGCTGCCCCCTGCTGGCCTTCAAGCAACTTTAAAAATGTTTCTATGCCACTCATGCCTAAACCCCTAACCTATAAAATCCCAAACGACTTGCCGAGGCCAGCTAGACCGCTAAGGCCGCTCAGGAAGTCGCCTGTCGGGTTGCGGAAATACGGTGTGACCTTGTCGCTGCCAACCGTACCGCCCTGCACCGTCGCCATATAGTTTGCGAGAGATGAGAGCGGTTGACCCTGCTCAAAGTTGAAGCGGTCTATGTCAGCCTGAAGCTCGGCCTGTGATTGCGCCTCGCGCGCTGCACCGACACCCGCAAGCGTCTCAAGGTCAGCCATACCAAATGCGCGAGCTTGTGGAGCCTGCTGGATAGCCGCCTGCTGCGCTTGGTAAGCCATAGGCGCTAACGCCTGCCCAAGAGCTGCCTGCTGGTATCCTGAGCCGTAACGGCCAGCTTTTGAGGCTTGCGCCTGAACCTGCTCGACAACAGGGCGAAACGCCGCTGCCATTAGAGGGTTAGTCCCCATCAGGTTTTGCATCACGACGTCTTGGGTTGCGCCTATAAACGGCGATCCGGTTACGGCGGCTTGGCGGATACCTTGCAACGCCATTTCGCTTTCAGGCGCAAAACCAACGGTTGTCTGACCGGGGTAATATGTTGGCTGATCGCCGTAAAGCTCTTTCGCCTCAGACAAGCCAAACTCAAGAAATGGCTTCGCGTATGCTGGTGGGTTGACGCTCTGCGTAACCGTCCTTGTTGATCCGCCGCCTTTACTCATCGCTAATATCCTTCACTAAAACCACCGACGTGGCGGTGTAATCTTTGAGCTGACGCTGCCAGCCC
>Ga0222719_10006235_pt1 | contig 10174 bp, 7 predicted proteins | sample C33_34DmetaG_FD_165039 | JGI IMG/M metagenome (GOLD analysis project Ga0222719, IMG submission 165039) | Estuarine water microbial communities from San Francisco Bay, California, United States - C33_34D | ecosystem: Environmental > Aquatic > Marine > Unclassified | place: USA: California...
AATGGCCTGGGTTTGGAACAACTTCAAAAAACAGGCCTATTAATGCTTTATTTGATAATGACATGATATCCTTCAGATATTTGGTTTGCAAATTGCTCGGCGTTTCAATTTTCATATCTTGTATAGGTTAACTCACCAAACATAGCAGAATATGATGGACAAAAGCTTAGAATCAATTGAACATCATCAACAAATTAATTGACAAAAATTTGGAGGAAACAATGGATAGAAGATCTTTCGTGACCGGATTGGCGGTTGGTGGTGCTGTCGGCGCAGGAGCGGCATCACTTTTGGTTAAACCAAAAGAGGTTGAAGTGGTCAAAGAAGTTGCCGCTCCAGCTATTGCTGCAGAACGTATTGAAATTGCAATGGTGGCAACTTGGGGTAGGGATTTCCCGGGCTTAGGCACAGGAGCGCAGCGCTTCGCTCAGCGGTTATCTGATGTGAGTGACGGCCGTATTCAAGTAACTTACTATGCAGCTGGGGAGCGCGTTGGCGCGTTTGACTCATTTGATGAAGTCGCTTCAGGGAACGCGCAGGCTTATCATGCTGCTGACTACTACTGGAAAGGTAAGCATCCTGGATGGGCGTATTTTACCGCAGTTCCATTTGGTCTAACTTATCCAGAAATGAAATCTTGGCTTCATTGGATGGGTGGCCAAGAGCTTCATGACGAGCTTGCTGGAGAATTCGGGTTAAAGTGCGTTCCGATGGGCAACACTGGTGTTCAGTGGGGTGGCTGGTTTAATAAAGAAATTAACTCAGGTGATGACTTAAAAGGGCTGAAAATGCGTATCCCAGGTCTTGGTGGAGACGTCATGGCGAAGCTTGGTGCTTCACCCGTATCTTTGCCTGGAGGGCAGATTTATGAAAACCTCGTGTCTGGTGCCATTGATGCGACTGAATGGGTTGGCCCGTGGAATGATGAAGCAATGAAGTTCTATGAAGCGGCTAAATACTACTACTACCCTGGAATGCATGAACCGGCATCACAGCTCCATGCGGGATTTAACGCTTCATTCTGGAGTGGTCTTAGTGAGTCCGATAAGGCGCTAATCAGTGCAGTGGCCCAGGGAGAGGACAATAATTTTATGGCTGAATATAATGCCAAAAATGGTGCTGCCCTGGAACGTCTGGTTAAAGATCAAGGGGTCATTGTGAAAGAGTTTAATGATGATGTTTACGCAGCCTTCAAGCGTGGATCGGACGAGGTTTACGCCGAAGTTCGTGATCACTCTGCATTGGCAGCAAAGATCCACGACTCTGCAATGAACGCACGGAAAGTTGTTGGTGATTACATTCAGTTAAATGATGTTTCATACACCAACAAGCGTAACGCAGCACTCAGCTAATCGATATATCAAAGACCTGCTAATAATTGGCAGGTCTTTGATTTGTGCTCAATTTTCTAACCGCCTTAATGGGAAAAGCTATGGCTTCAGTTCAGAAAAATACATTTTTCTCACTAATCCAATTTTTTGGGCTAAGTAGCGCATTCCTAGCAATAGTTTATGTAATCAATAATTTTATTATATTTAATTTTGGAGCGGCTGGGTTTCTGCACACCATTAATCTAAGTGGTTTCTCTGGTGTGGAGATCCCAAAATCTGGCTTCAGTGACCAAGCTGTCATCTTTGGCGTTATCCAAACTTTAATTATTTTTGGCACAATTGGTTACTCAGCTTACCGGGCGTTCAGTGCTAGCAACCTCCGCAATGACGCGGGCATTTTAGAGTGGATATCTGCATATATTATCCGTGCAGCTTTTTGGGCGGTTTTGATTGTAGGCCTTACCGATGCGACACTATCATTCTTAAGGGTCGAAGGGTTCCATAAAATTTTGTTTGGTGACGGCGCTGGTGCAGCAATTGCTTTGCCAAGTGCGCGAGGATTATATATCCACGTGCCACTTATGATCGCTTCAGCACTCATTGCGTTGCGTGATAAATCTGTCTCACTCGTTTGGCTGACACTTTTAGTTGTCTCTGCAGAGTTTCTGATTGTGATTGCGCGCTTCATATACGGGTATGAACAAACCTTTATGGGAGACCTGGTGAGATTTTGGTATGCGGCACTCTTCTTGTTTGCCTCAGCCTATACCTTGAAAGAAGATGGTCATGTCCGCGTAGACGTGTTTTATGCGGGTTTACGTAGAAAGACTAAGTCAGTCCTAAATATAATTGGCATAGTCTTGTTCGGCTTACCATTGTGCTGGCTTGTCCTAGCGCGCGGAATGTGGGGGCAGGCGAGCCTTATCAACAGTCCGATGTTAAATTTTGAAACCTCAATGAGTGGTTTTGGCATGTACGTCAAATACTTAATGGCCGCCTTTTTAATAATTTTTGCTCTCAGTATGATTTTTCAGTTCACCGCCTATTTGATGAATTCAATGGCTGACATTGAAGAAAAAATTATTGATGAAGAGGTTAATGCCTAATGGAATTAGTTTTTCTAGCACTTCTCTTTGTTTTGATGATGTATGCGCTTGGTTCAGGCTTCCCAGTCGCCTTTGCCTTACCTGGTTCAGCTATTGTTGCCATCGTTCTTGCCGGAATGACTGGTCATCTAATTGAAGGAGATAGTGGAGCTTATTTTATCCAAGATGGGCCCATTGAATGGTTAACTGCGGGTGTCACAAATTTTCGTGGTATTTATTGGGAAGTTGAGAGAGATACACTAATCGCTATTCCCTTGTTTATTTTCATGGGAATTATGCTGCAGCGTTCAAAAATTGCTGAAGATCTTTTAGTAACAATGGCGCAACTTTTTGGTCCCGTTCCAGGTGGTTTGGGTATTTCCGTTGTGTTCGTTGGAGGATTGCTAGCGGCTACCACCGGCATAGTTGGCGCAACTGTAGTAGCAATGGGTTTGATTTCACTCCCTGCAATGCTGCGTAATAATTATTCCAAGCCACTTGCGACTGGCGCAATTTGCGCTTCAGGAACACTCGGACAAATTATTCCTCCATCTATTGTTTTAATAATTTTAGCAGACCAGCTTGCAAGTGCTGCAGATCAGGCAGCAACGGCGCGGAAAGCGCTATACAAACAGGCAACTGGACAATTCAGCATGCCATCTGATTTGAATATTATTTCTACAAGTGCTGGTGATATGTTCCTTGGCGCCTTTATACCAGGCCTTCTTCTTGTTGGTCTATACATGGCATACATTTTAATTGCGGCGCTAATTCGTCCATCTATTGCCCCAGTAGTTCCGTATGAAGGAAAATTACTTGAGCGTTCATTTATGTTCAAAGTCGCTTTGGCATTAGTCCCGCCACTGTTGCTTATTTTTCTCGTTCTCGGCTCAATCATAGCCGGTATTGCGACCGTCAATCAAGCCGGTGCTATTGGCGCTATTGGAGCCATGATGATGGCTGGTTATAAGTTACGAGAAGGCACAAAATCTGCTTTTTATCCGGCTATATTAACAATTGCATCACTCATACTGATTTGGGGAATATCATCCAATTACAACCTCAGCGTTAAGACAATAACTGAGACGTCGGACTGGGTCGCTCTATTTTTTGTTACAATTGCTGTTATTGGATTGCTTTCTGGAATCGCGTGGAGTGGTTGGCGAGCGTTTTTAGTGGAGAACACGCTCAGAGATGTTATGGCTGAGACAGCAAAAACAACATCGCTCGTGTTTATAATACTGCTCGGCGCAGCGATGCTAACGTCGGCCTTTCGAGGCTTCGGTGGCGAAGAGATTGTGAAGCATTTTTTATCTAGTTTACCCGGCGGTTTCTGGACTCAATTTGTTGTCGTGATGCTGGTTATTTTTGTGCTTGGGTTCTTTCTCGACTTTATTGAAATTGCGGTTGTGGTAGTTCCTATTGTAGCTCCAATTTTGTTGGCTGACCCATCTGCTAATGTGACTGCAGTTTGGCTCGGCGTCATGATTGGCCTTAACATTCAAACATCGTTCCTAACGCCGCCGTTTGGTTTTGCTCTATTCTACCTTCGAGGTGTCGCCAGCAGAGCTGTAAAAACAATTGATATGTACAAAGGTGTTTTACCTTTTATCGGTCTCCAACTGGTTGGGTTGGCGATTGTTGGTTTCAATCCAAGTCTGGTCAATTACCTGCCAACAAAAACTTTCTTGTCTAGTGAGACCGCACCGCCACCCAAAAACCCTCGCCTTCAAGCGTGCCTGGAAGATTATTTATTTGATTTTTATGATACTAACCAGGCTGAATTCAATAGTCAGTTGTCACTGATAAGCAATTTAGACTATTCAGCTATGCCCGCATCAATGCAGAAAAGCCTAGAAAAGAACCTTAGAACAGTTAGTAGTATTTTTGATCTGAAAGATGAGATTACATCGGCCAAAGAAGAAATGGCTGCTGCGTCGATAACGTATAAGCCAATACACACAAAAGTTCGTTCAATAGAGCGAATGATCCGGCGGGATGAAAAGCAGATCAAATCTTTAAAACTTGAAATGCGTGCCTTTGATGATCCAGCCAAAAAAGCTGCTATAAAAAAAGAGATTGTTGCATTCCAGGCGGAGATTGCGGAGCGGAAATTGTTGATTCCACAAACATGGAACCAGACAAATAAAGATTTTAAACTGATCACAACAAGGCTCACCAAAGCCAGGCTGCAGTTTAGACGCTTGTCTGATCAGGCTTATTCTGAAGTGCGAATGATCATCAATGCAGCTGAAGCGGCACCAAAATTGTCTCAAGTAAGTAATCAACTTCGTGCCGTTAAAAGCCAAATTCAGAACAACTCTCTGGATCTGGCTCTTCTCGAGACCAAGGCTATCTCCAGTGAATTAAGCAAAGTTCCTGGGGCAAATAAAGCAGCAAAATTATTATCAAATGCCCGCCGTTCAATTGATGGTAAACAGAGTAATTCAAAAAAAGCGTTATTATTTATTGATGACGCCCTCGATGCCTTAAGAAAAGAGGTCCAGTGGCGCAAAAAGGTATTAAGTGGCCCTTATAAAAAATTAGTGGCGTTTGAGGGCTATACCAAAAATAACCTAGGCTTACGAGAGCAAGAACGTTTGACAGAAGAGCAGGTAGATAAAATTGTTCCGTGTTTAGCCAGACATCGGAATATTGCACTGCATTTTTAAAGATTTGAGCAAAATTATAAGATAGCAAACCAACGGTGGATGGATGAAAAAAAATAGCATCAATACACAAGATGTTCTCTCAATGCGCGGGGCTGGCTATTATTCAGAACGGACAGCTGGAGCGCGTAATGTCATAAATGAAGCTGGTGATATGATTTTTGCAGCGTTAGTTGATCTGCCGAATTCAATTGCGTTAAAAATTGCAGATTATGGTGCAGCTGATGGTGGTACCAGCCAACAAATGTGGGACACGGTTATTCGAAAACTCCGTGATGTCGGCGACATGCGACAGATCGAAATGATATATACCGATCTTGCAAGCAATGATTTTTCGACGTTATTTCGGATGATGCAGGGAATGCAGGGGGATCCTACGCACGCTTATCAAAACCACTTTGAAGATGTTTTTGTACATGGGTGTGGGACTGGATTTCATAAACAACTCATGACTAACGAGTCCCTACATTTAGGCTTTAGCGCGACAGCAATGCATTATGTCTCAGCCAAGCCTATGGAAATTCCGAATCATGTTCATGCGGTATGTGCTGATGTTAGATCAAAGACCGCTTTTGGCGAACAGGCTGCAATAGATTGGCAAAACATATTGTTAGCAAGATCAAAAGAACTGGTTCCAGGTGGAAGGTTCATCTGTCTTAATTTTGGCATTGATGAAAAGGGGCGTTACCTTGGTAACACGGGCGGCAAGCATATGTTTGACCATTTTCATAAATTTTGGAAAGCGCTTCATGACGACGGTAGAATCACAAAGGACGAATATGAGAGAGCAACCTTCGTTCAGTATTATCGAACAATCGAAGAATTTTGTGCCCCGTTTAACGATCCCGATAGTCTTGTTAGCCGTGCCGGGTTAGTTCTTAAGTCCAGCTATACCAAACTAACGAAATGCCCTTACGAAGCAGCTTTTCAAAGTGCTGAGGGGAAAATGTCAAATAGAGAGTATGCTGAAAACCTTATTCCGACCATGCGTTCGTGGTCCGAAACTGTGTTTAAAACAGCCCTTAGGGGGCGTGAAAGTTCTGAAATCAGCAGAATTGTCGACAGCTTTTATCAGGCTTATGCGGACGAGGTAGCGGCAAATCCAGAGGGTCATGCAATGGATTATGTTCATATCATTCTCGATATAGAAAAGACCGTTAGTTAAGGAAAAGCAACTACCTCGCTTATATTAGGTTATTTTTATTTTGCACCTTAATAGCCAATTGCGCATCCATCTTTGCGCGGATCAGACCCGGCGTGAAGCAGGTTGGTTTCCCAATCAATAAAAATTGCCTGCGACCCACCAATTGGCTTTTCAGCTGGCTGGATATTATGGCCAAGCGCGCGAAGCCCTTCACGCAATTCATCAGTGATCGGCTCTTCAACCTCGACAACATCGCTAAAGGGATCGGGCATAAAGCGGGGCATATCCTGCGCTTCTTGAATATCCATCCCATAATCGAAAAGACGGGTCAAAAACTGCATATGGCCAAAGGCCTGATATTCGCCGCCCATCACGCCAAATGGCATGACCGTTTTCCCATCTTTGGTGGCCATGCCCGGAATGATCGTATGAAGCGGGCGTTTGCCAGGTTCGATACAGTTTGGATGGCCGGGTTTTACGACAAATCCCTGTCCGCGATTTTGCAGAATAATACCTGATTTTGGCGCAACATACCCGGCACCAAAATTATGAAACACTGTATTGATCAGGCTACAGGCATTGCGATCCTTATCGACCACTGAAATATAAACCGTGCTTTTATGGCGCGGCAGGGTGGTTTCCGGCAAATCTTCAAGCGCCTTTTGCGGATTGATCTGCGCCCGAATGGCCGCAGCATGGTCAGCACTTAAAAGATCATCAACCGGAACATCACAAAAAGCCGGATCAGCAAGATAGAGCGACCGATCTCGATAGGCGAGACGCCCAGCTTCGATTTCGTGATGCATGCGCTCAAGTGAAATCGGGTGATCACCAAATGTATCAACTCCCGACATGATGTTCAGCAATAAAAGCGCGATCACGCCCTGCCCATTAGGCGGGCATTCCCAGATATCATAGCCTCTGAAATTGGTTTTGATCGGCGTTACATATTCAGCAATCGCCGCATCGAAATCAGCCGCCGAATGCAACCCGCCCAGAGATTGCAATTTGCCAAGAATATCATCGGCAACCCAGCCTTTGTAAAATCCGTCACGGCCATGTTTGGCAATTTCTTCCATTGCCTTGGCCAGATTCGGATTGGCAAACCGGTCACCCATTTTGTAATTTTCGCCATCACGAAGATACAACGCACTGGTATCAGCATCACCTTTGATCAAATTGGCGCTGGCTTTAAAATCGGCGGCAACGCGCGGGCCAATGGCAAAGCCATCGCGCGCATATTTAATCGCTGGCTGCAATAGATCGCCAAGCGGGCGCGACCCGTAATCACGGTTCAATTGCACCCAAGCATCAACCGCGGTTGGCACAGTAACCGCATGCGGCGATTGCTGCGGAATTTCGTGAATGCCCTGTTCGATCAGCCATTCGGCGCTAAGCCCCATTGGCGCACGACCCGATCCGTTCAGCGCAATTACCTTGTCACTTCCACCTTCGGAATAAAGGCAAAAACAATCGCCGCCAATGCCGGTTGATTCAGGCTCGACAACCGCCTGAACCGCACAGGCCGCAAGCGCCGCATCCATCGCATTGCCGCCATTTTGCAGAATATTCACTGCGGCTTGTGTTGACAGGGGATGAGATGTGCTTGCCATGCCCTCAGGGGCAAGAACCGGTGACCGGCCCGGTCGTTGTAAACTACGCATAAAAAGACCTTTTTCTCTATGGGAAATGACTTGAGTTCTAGGTCATACATTACCTAGTCTTATTCAAGCAATGAAATATTGCCATCTTTAAAAGTATCAAAAGCTGATTGGATAGGGAAAGACATGAGAATTGGGTTTATTGGACTGGGTAATATGGGCGCTCCTATGGTGAGACGGCTTGTGGCAGCAGGTCATAACGTCACTGGTTATGATGTACTGGAAAGCGCTATGGCTGCATTATCAGATGTGAAAATGAACGTTTCTAGTGACATTTTAAAAGCGGCCAGTGGACAGGAAGTTGTCATAACGATGCTTCCAAATGGTGACGCGCTTAATAGGGTTGTAGAAGCAATTATTCCTGTCATGTTGAAAGGGACATGTTTTATTGATTGCTCAACAGTCGATATAAACACTACTAGGAGGGTGGCTAAATTGCTCAAAGACGTGGCCATTCATTCGCTTGACGCTCCAGTTTCAGGTGGTGTCAGTGGTGCTGTTGACGGGACACTTACTTTTATGGTTGGTGGCAGTGAAGATAGCTTTGCCATTGGAAATCCACTTTTTAAGGTAATGGGTCAACGTGCAATCCATTGTGGCACTGACGGGGCGGGACAGGCAGCCAAAATTTGTAATAATATGATCCTCGGTGTAACCATGATAGCAACTTGCGAAGCTTTTGCCCTTGCTGATGATTTAAAACTCGACCGACAAAAGCTTTTTGATGTTGTGAGCACTTCCTCAGGAAACAGCTGGTCGATGAGTAGCTATTGTCCAGCACCGGGCGTTGGACCAAAAAGTCCATCTGATAACAATTACCTGCCGGGTTTTTCAGCTTCTTTGATGTTGAAGGATTTAACACTTTCTCAAGAGGCAGCAGCAATCCATGGCACACCAACCAGAACCGGTCAGCTTGCTTTAGAAGTATATCAAGATTTTGTCCAATCAGTTAACGGCGGAACATTAGATTTTTCCGCAATACTTCAAGACCTGGCTTCCCGCACCAAGGATTAAAAGCGCTGAGGTGATTTTGAGAAAGTCTCTCAATCTTTGGTTTCTCAGTCACTCAATTAGCAGCGGTCTCTTCACTCATCAGGAGGCCACCCTTTAAACCTGCTTGGATTGACGTTGTTTTTCAGCCTTCAAATTTAATATGATCGCAATGAAAATGGTTACGGCACCTAAAAGGATTGGTAATTCAAAAGCCTCACCGTATGCCAAAAAACCAATTACACTGATCAATGGCAAACGCATGAAGTCCAAAGGAACGACAATAATTGCTGGAGCAAGTGCCAATGCATTAGTAATACAAAAATGAGCTGTGAGGCCACCAACTCCTACGATCACAATCCAAGTAATATTTATGCCTTCTGGAAAAGTGATCGTGCCAATAAAAGCCGTTGCCAAGAGTCCCATAGCAAGTTGCATTAATGTCAGCCAAAAAAGAATACAAGTAATGGATTGGTCGCTTGTTAATTTTTTAGTTGCCATCATTGAACCGGCAAAACAGATAGCACACGCAACAGCTGCGACAATTGCAAAATCAAATTGGTTAATATCTGGCCTAGCAACAATCAAAACGCCAGCAAAGCCCATGATAACAGCTAGCCCACGTTGCCTGGTTAAAGCTTCACCCAAAAACAGAGGAGCTAACAACGCAACCCAAACTGGAGTGGAAAACTCTAATGCAAAGAGTTGCGAGAATGGAATATAAGCAACGGCTAAAAACCATAAATTCTGCCCTGAAAAGTGGGCGAAATTTCGAAATAAATGCAAACCAAGGCGGTTCCCCTTTATTTCACCGAGTGTTTTGGCAAAATAACCAATAACTAAGACAATCAAAAAGCCAATTATGGATCGATAGAGCATTATCTCAAAAGTATTCAAGCTGGTTGCAAGTTCACGTCCTGAAACCGCCATAAGGCTGAATGATAACATCGCCCCAATCATCCAAACGGTTGCCTTTGCTGGTTCAGATTTTGTTGTCATGGTTTAATCTTCCTAATCCAGATATAGGTGGAAAAAAGGAATGAAAATTTAACTGTCAAATTAAGTATCACTGGCATACATATCTTAGCATATGGCTCATGCAAAGCTTTTATACTTAAAAAGTAAAGTTGTGACTCGGCAACATTTTAGTCCTATCAATCACCTCAGTGTTTGCTGAAAATGATGATCAAATCTTGTCTCATGGGTGAAGTGAAACTGCGTGACTACCAGGTGAAAGAACTGGTTTCATCCTCCACCAGTGCTGCCAAAGCAATTAGATATTTCTGTTTGTTGA
>Ga0222719_10006242_pt1 | contig 10170 bp, 4 predicted proteins | sample C33_34DmetaG_FD_165039 | JGI IMG/M metagenome (GOLD analysis project Ga0222719, IMG submission 165039) | Estuarine water microbial communities from San Francisco Bay, California, United States - C33_34D | ecosystem: Environmental > Aquatic > Marine > Unclassified | place: USA: California...
GAACTGCTCAATCGCCCCAACGAACTCGCATGTTGCCGTATTTCCAGCAGCGCCCCAAACGTAGGGCGTATCTTTCGGCATTGGCCACGTTGACGTGAATAATCCGACTGACATGAGTACGTCACTGCAGCTGAGACCAATCATGAGACGCTGGTAGATACCAAAGGTCTTTTCCTTTCGTTTCCTTCTGCGATTGTTTATTCCATCGACCCGATTTGAGCTCTGTTGTTGTCGCCCTCGTCTCCAGCTGCATCTGGGTTTGTCGCTCTGCTGTCGTTTTTCCAGAAATCGCTGTACGCGTTCGGTGCGTTTCAAGCAATCGACGATAATATACGAACTTCCCAGAATACTGAAGGCTCCAGCTATTTTAGGTGCCAGTGCCAGAGCGACCTGCTCCTCGTGAGTAGGGATGCCTGTGAAGGGTGCCATTGTATTCAACGAGTGGAGGACTAAGGCGTACTCTGTTGTGATTCCCTCGAAGGTAATGGAGGTATCGGTATTCTACGGATTACATGATAGAAAATACAAACTTCCACGTCAGTCATGTGGCATTATACGTTAAGGTCTAGGATAACATTTTAACTCTCCTTTAATTTCCACTACTCTACTCTAGAGAGACCATCAAGATACCTCTACTCTACTAGTAGCTCTCTCTCTCTAGAGCTACTCTAGCTCTAATATTAGAGCTAGCAGAGAGTCCAAAGCGTTCTAAAATGAACGAGCTTGAAAGGCCGCGTACTCGCGCACGAGCATACAAATAAGTGATGCAAAGAGAACTTCCTTATCTGTTATATCTATCTCGAGGAGTACGTAAAGTTGAGACGGCCATCTTCGATACTGAAAATTCCGGATCTACCATCTCTCACGCTAAATCGCGCTTCTTATCGTGGGTTTTCTTCTGTCGATGGCGGATCCAATTGATCCACATTCCGTGTTAAGTACAGAAGTGACGCCAGACTACAGAAATGACTCAACAGTGAATTCGTGTTGGCTTGAACGACAAGAATATCCAGCGGTTGCAGTCCTTCTAAACCAGCAAAGGCCCCTGCCGAAGCCAGCAAGAGTTGCTGCTGCGACGGTCGATTGGTCAGCACCTTGATTGCCAGGGCTCCCACGATTTCTTCCGCGGCAATCAGGTTCAACAACAATCCAAACATGTTCAGCGTCCCACCGACGCGAATGGCGCGTCGTAACAAGGTTGCAGCTTGAATCCGGCTTGTCGGTTTCCGAATCATTCGTCTACTCAGTCGCGCCCCATTGCCCCAAGTCCAGATGATGGAGATGGCGCTGACAATCAATCCTGTGGCGGATAGAAAAAAGTTGGGTCCCGCCTTTCGCGCGGCCGCCGCAGCAGCTCCTTGGGCTGATCCGACAACCACGTTCCGGGCAAAGGCCAGAATGACTGCCGAGATGGTGGTAAGGATCACTTGACTCCACCAAGAGACCCACGACAGACTCTTGAGTGACTGACTGGTTTGTGCCACCAAAGCGTCCACTGATACAGTGGGTTGAGGGTCTAGTTCGTAGCTTCTGCCGTACTCATCGTCCTTTTTAGTTAGTGACAAGGAAAGTTTCGACGAGACGGGGAGATTCGATTGAAAAAAGGGCCGAGGGATGTGACTTTGTCGGTGTGCTTCCTGTGACGGCAGAGATGAAGGCTTAAACCAAAGCGGACCGGAAGGCTTGGCCGTATGCTTGGATTTGTGAATCTGAAAGCCCATGGCTTTGCCCAGGAGCAAGAGAGACAGACCTAGAACAAGTATCGATGTTCTAGATGATCGTTTCATAGCGAAAGAGGTCGACGGTGAAGAAAGAAACAGAGAGACGTAAGATACGGTGCCGTTCTACGAGTACTCGTAGCTCGAAGTAGGATACTCGTATGTTGATAAATATCGAAAGATCAGGTATCCCTTTCCTTCCGTCCCAGTCTATCGGCTTGCTAGCTTGTTATAGAGTTCAGAGAGGCCCCTACTCTAGTAGAGTAGTCTCTTAGGGTCGGTTGGTATGGTGAATGGTGTTGACGGTGTGATGGTGTTGTCGCTGCAGATCGGCTCGAATACAAAGTGCCGCCAACTACATTAAGGTCTGAAATATGTTTTGCCCTAAACTCAGCAAGTACTTTCGGCACAACATGTGCATACACGCAATGGCCATGACAGCTGTTGGTTTTGCTTACTTGTATTACATGATTGGCCGCTCTATCCACTTGAAAACCCACTAGATGTCCTTGGAGTTGTCCTTGACGCTAGAGAGCTTGAATACGTCCGAGAGAAAGACCAAGAACACCGAAATCAAGCGAAGGAATTAACCCTTCGAAAGATCTTTTCGAATCTCTCAAAAATGAGTGCAGATGGATGGGAAGATGACGATGATCTGTTGGACTTGGGTGACGACGACGACGAAGATAATTTAAGTGGGGATCTGACATCGAATCAAGGAACGAGGACCGGCGGAGACGCTGCCCCTGTAAAGACCAGCATCGTTGCGCCCGATAATTCCGACGCTTTTCAGGATGGCTGGGGCGACGATGACGACATTGACATTGATCTTACGGACGATGTGGAAGCTGACCAGAGTGGTCCTAGTCAGAAAATACTTTCGCCCAGCCCCATTCTACCTCCAAAGGAACCCTCTGACGTTCAGGTTCAGGTGCGCGATACACCTACTTCCGCTGCCGCAACCACCACTGCCCACGAGATCTTACCGGAAGGTTGGGATGATGATGACCAGCTAGACTTGGATGACGAGGATGAGGATGACGATGAACAATGTATTACCGAGCCGTCATCCAATATCAATCGTGTTTCATTGGTTCAATCTACTGTCCCTGCGTCCGCTGTATCTCCGCCTGTTCAGGCTTCGGCTGATGGCTGGGGTGATGACGACCTACAATTCGATGATTCGGAACGAAATACTGCGCCCTCGACTTCGTCAGCAACCAACATTCAAACGACAGTTCTCGGTCATCAAGAAAAACAAGCAAGTCGTAATACAGAGTCGACTCCGCATCCCTCAAAAGAGACTGGACCAGAGTCTAAAGTTCCGAAGCAGCCCGCATCGTCTGCGCCCTGCAATGATTCAGGCTGGGGCGACGACAGCTTCCTAGACTTCGACGACATGGACAATGACGATGAAGATATTGAAGATACAGTCCCTCTGTCTGGATCCAAGAGTCTAGGAGCTACCGAAGTCAAGTCGATAACTAAGACACCAACGGCGCAAAAGTCCAACTCGCTATCGAGCGGTGGTTGGGGGGACGATGACTTCGCCTTTGATGAATCCGAGGACGGCACTGGAACATCAAGCCATCCAGTAGAGACCGTCGCGATGGAACCACCGAGCTCCCTCGATCCTCGATCGCTCAAACTTAGACAAGACTTGGAGGCGTACCTAATCCAACTTCCAATGTTACAGAGCTCCATGAATGCCTTGCTCCAAGCCGAGTACAATACACCGGAAAAGGCGTCTGAGCTTGTCGCGTACTATATGGATCGCCCGGCATTGACCGAGTACACGATTGAGAAAGAACTGGCTCGTTTGGAATATTCCATGCTTCTTCCTTGTCAGCAAGTCGGGTCGCAAACCCCGCAACTGGTTCAGGACAAGAATGAAATTGCAAAACACATCATCGCGTCGCAGCAGTTCTCGCTCCTAGGTCGATGTGCAAACCAGTCATTACTCGCCGATATTCTTCAGGTCATTACGGGTCCGGATAGATTAATACGGCCACAATTCATGGCCACCGCGGTCGCTGATGCCTGTCGCTTCCGACTGGACATGCAGCAAGACATTGTTTTGGCGCAGGCGCAGTTGGGGTTGACGATCCCGACCGAACAGGGTCGGTGGAAGGTAGGGGAGCTCATGGTACAGATTATCTTCCGTCCTAATCCGCAGCAGCCATTTGTGGAGTACCGTATACAAGATATTGACTCGTCGTTCCTTGGTGATCGGTCGTCTTATTCCTCGCAACTCGCGAGTGCGGTGGACTTGTTGTCTAGTCTTCACCCAGATGAAGATCAAGTTAATGATGGTCCTGTAGGGCAAGACTTTCGAGATGCATTTCTTCAACAGTCACAGAACATGTTGCTCAACTCAGCAGAGGGCATGCACTCTGCGTGGAAAGAGTTTGAAGCTGTTACAGGCTTGCGTAACAAGTTCAATCAGCTACCAGGATTTCTCCCAGCTGATGTAGTTCAGGCTGCCGAAGAGGCGAACCCCCTTTCTCCTCCACAACAACGTCCCACGTCCATTCTTGGTGGCCTCGTACGCACAGGATTTAGTCAGCTTGCAAAGAAAGTTGCCCTACCAGACGAAGACCCCACCGTGTACCAGGATTGGGAAGAGCAACAACGGCCATCCGCACAGGCCGCCCCGCGACTTTATCACACAACTACCCCACCAAATCTGAAGCCGAAAAAGGTGCCAGAAGGAGGACATCAACTTTTATCACATATTCGTCCTCCTACAATTCACGAAACTTCAGGGGATCCAGTTGCGCTAAGGCCGATACCTCCGACCTTGACAGACACGGGCATGATACCAACGCAGCATGTATCGACAGCGCCACCTGACACAAAGGTTTGTGACCGGCCCGCCGCTGCTCCACAAGCCCAGCCCCACAAACCACAGCCTTTTTCCGCTCTAGACCGTCTTAGTGATTTATCTGTCCCGCAAACTGAATCATCCTTGGATCCCGCGAAGAGTCGTCAACACACGACCCCTCAAACCCAGAAACCGCAACCTTTTTCGGCCTTGGACCGTCTTACAGATCTCCCTGCCTCTCAATCGCAAACTCACCAAAGCAGAAACCAGCGATTCCTCCCAGATAGAAGCTCACCTCGTATGCAGAGTGTCTCTAATGTCACGGATTGTGTCAGTCCCAACGTCGTCCAAGACGGGTGGGAGGAAGACATTGAGGATTTTGAATCAGATAACGACAAGGAAGAGGCGACAGACATTAACAGCAAGAAGGAAGTAAAAGATTTAAGTCCGTTATCAGCCAGAAAGCAAAGCGTGGGTGTATCCTCCCAATTGCTCATTGAGAGCCAACGGTTGCCATCTGACTTTTTGTATGATCCAAAGACCGGCATCGCTCCTACAAGAACAAGATGGGTGAATCCGATCCCCGGTAGTCGAGATCTACGGGCCCTTGCATCGCGATAGGATACGGTCAGCCAGCCATCCTACGGTCACATGGGCTAAAAGTAGATGCTTATTCTCTACTAGAGAGAGGAAGTTAAAGAAAGCTAGACAAGGCGCTAGTGAGTGTTGCTACATGTAGTATCACAGACAAAGAAATAATCTTTACAGTCGTTTACGGATGGAGTTCCCGTATTATCGGGTGGACGAATCCAAGCATGCTGAGCAGCAATCTTCGATTGAGCAAATGCCGCAGTCTGCGAGCAAATCGATGCCTCTATTGCATAGTCCCTCTGGAAGTGAACCAAGGAGTGGATTCGCAAGTAGCGAGACATACTCCAGGCTATTTAGTCCTCCGAGCTCGGTCGGTACTGTACCACTGAACTGATTAAAATCTAGCTGAAGATAGTAGAGATCGGACAGTGCTCCGATGTTGGTCGCGATTGTACCACTCAAAAGGTTAGTATCGAGGTCCAGAGCGCGCAGAGACGTTGCGTCATATATTTCAGGTGGTATTGAGCCGGACAGTCTGTTCTTGTCCAAGTCGACATACTGCAGGTTTGTCATTAAACCGATGGAGCTTGGAAGAGGCCCCCGTAGCAGATTGTTGTCGAGATCGAGCTCTTCAAGGGAAGAGAGACCTCCAATTTCGTCTGGTAGTGGGCCGTCAAGATTGTTAGAATCCATATGGATCTCTCTTACGCGTCCCATATCATCACAAACAATTCCACCCCAAAGACACTCCGATGTTGCGGAGAGGAACGGCTCGCCTTCGCACAAAGATGTACCACTACTTGTACAATTTATCCAGGAATTACCGGTGGTTCCGAAGTAAAGAACAGCAAGAGCGTATCTTTGGACGAGACTTTCATCTTCCGGACACAAATGAAGATTGTCTTGTGAATCAATCCAATTCCATGCTTGGTATTGAGGAGTCTCGACATCGTCAAAAACTTCTGTATCACCTCCAGGAGTTTCTAGGAAAACACCATAAAGTGAATATCGTCTTTGACTTGGTGAGAGGTTGCAGGTCTGTGTCGGTGACATTGAGCCAGTGGGGCTAGCTGTGGGTGATTTTGTTTGCGATTCGAAAAGAATGGTGGGAGTTGAAGTCGGTGCACTCGGTTGGTCGATAGTTGGGGCTGCTGTTGGCGCATCTGTGGGAGCGGCGTTTGGCACTTCACTTGGGGTATCCGTCGGGGTACCGGTGGGAACTCGAGTCGGTGCAACCGTTGGAGTACCGCTAGGAGCATCGCTGGGAATATCACTGGGAGCTTCTGTCGGGACATTCGTCGGGGAAACGGTGGGAACTCCAGTCGGTGCAACCGTTGGAGTACCGCTAGGAGCATCGCTGGGAATATCACTGGGAGCTTCTGTCGGGACATTCGTTGGGGAAACGGTGGGAATTTTCGTTGGGGGACTGGTTGGGAGAGAAGTGGGTGCAGCTGTGGGCTTTGCTGTGGGACTTGACGTCGGAGCGTCGGTTTCGACTGGATATTCCGATGGCAGCATGGAAGGAGCGTCGGATGGCGGTGCCGAACCTGCTGAAAAGGCGAAAGGTGCTTCTGTCTCGGTTGCCCATCCGGATGGGACTAGAGATGGATAATCTGATGGTGCACCGGACGGGGCAGTGGAAGGTATCATTGAAGGTGTATCGGAAGGCACGCTAGACTCGATTGCCGTCGGAACTAGAGAAGGAGTACCTGACGGAGTAGCCGAGGGTTCTGGCTTTATTGATTCTGATGGGGGCATTGACGGTATATCAGAAGGTACAGTAGACGGAATATCTGTCGGTTCTTGAGTGGGCGTCAGCGTCGGATAGTGAGTCGGAGGTGCGCTTGGTTTTTCTGTTGGAGTCTCTGTTTCAGCTACAGAGGGAGTCAATGATGGTGCGTCCGAGGGTGACCAAGAAGGAGCGTATGTAGGCTCCGGATCGCCGGGAAGAAAACCTTCTCCTGTTGGTTCTGGAGTCGGTTCGGGATCGCCGGGAAGAAAGCCTTCTCCCGTCGGCCCCGGTGTGGGAGCACCCACCGGTTCAAAGCAATAATTTGTGTCTCTTCCACCGATACCGCTACATCCTGGAATTGGTTGGTAGCCATGTCGAAACCAACATTGTAGTCCGTCCGCGCAATCGTCGTCTGACAAACAGTGACCTTCGCACCTATTGTACGGGTAAGAGAGAAAGTTCCCTCCGTTCCCCACGATGACAAGATCACCTGGTGGAGGAACGTAGCAATAGTCAACCATGAATACCCCATCACCAGAACAACCTGGTACTTGTTCGTGTCCCGATCGTTTGTAGCAATTCAATCCGAAATCACAGTGCCAATCATTGTCACAATCTCCTTCACATTCACCAAGTACATTGCCGAAGGGTGGTTCCCCAACATAAACCAAAGACGGACTTCCTCCTCCGTCTCCTATGTCAACACCGTCTCCTCCAGAGCTATTTCTATCCTCGTCACTGTCATCGGATTTATCTTCGTCGACCCCTTCAATTGTGCAAACGTATCTCCAATCTCCGTTCACTTTGACCAAGTTGCACTTCTTCGTTGGCACAGCTTCGACAGGAGACATTTGAGTCGATGATATCACGACCAAGAAAATCAAGTGAAACATGAGGGCCCTGTTATTCGTTCTCATCGTCGTTGTCGTCGCTGTGGCGTCTGCGGGTTTCCCCTTCTCCATCGTCAAATTCTCGTTTGATGGGTATTGTTGCTGTTGGTGTCTCCGTCTGTTATTCATTGTGTCTGGTGAGTGACGAGCGAACGTCTCACTAGAAATTTGATACGATTGAGATGTGTGTCGTTCGTTGAAAGGATGGATGGATAAGCTGAATGCCGTCGAGCTGCGAGAGCACAATGAAAGAGATGAGGTGAATGAATGACTCTATCGCCAACAAAAAAGTGAGAGGGGTCGGTGGGTATTGACTGGGCTGGCGCGATATTTACTTAAAGACAACGGCCCGCAAAATATTTTTGGTATACATTTGTATAGTAAAGAAAAGCCGGCATGTCAAGTATTTCCTCATATATAACCTTAACGCTAATATTAAGAAGAAGATCGGACTGCATACGAAGTATGGTACTATGCAGTATGCATTTGTCGTCCAATTAGGAGACTTCTACTAATAGTTCTCTATTACACCTACTCCATGGTAGACACCGGTGTCTTTTCTTTGGCCGATTACCCTATTCACAAGTCAGTACTCGCCTGAAGATGGACCTTTGGTAATAAGACGATGCACAATCTCTCCCTTTTCAAGGCAGTCAGAGACATCAACTCTCCAATCTCGCGCCAAGGCACGAAGCTGTGAAACGGACAGGCCAGCCAAAGGGGCAAGGGCGCGGAGGTATTCGCCGGCATGAGGACGCTGCACTACTGACTCTCGTACAATCTGGGCCATCTCATCTCTTCCTCCGTTGGAACAAGTTGACAAGTCAATATCAACAACGGATGCAAAGGTTCTTAGTTCCGAAACGCCCCACTCATCAATTAGCGGCCAACAATCTGATACCGTTGACATCGATGATTCGGCCCCGCTCTGTTGCGAAGGCAAACTATCGGCCCGTGCGAGACGATCGACCATGTCTTGTCGCTCAATACAATCAGACAAGTCTACAGACATTTCGCGGGCGACCGACTTCAATTGTGATATCCCCATCCCGGAGAGCCGGTCGGCCACCTTTTCCAGAGCTGACGAGGGCTGCGGCGGCGCCGCACAGTCACCATTCCCCACGACTGGCTCCGACGCCGTATCGCTCGTATGCGTGTGAGCAACAGATTCGGTACGAGCGACAGTGGTCGAATCGGTTTCTAGCGGTTGGCCAGAGTCACCTTGTGCTGTCTCGGAGTAGCGTAACCGCTTAAAATCGCGACTGCTCGTCGGTGAATCTTCGTCGCAACCAGAGTCGCTTCTGGTTACCTCCTCCTCCGCATCCGCAACCTGGCTGGTCTCGGTATCTAAGCCTGTATCATTGACTTCCGTCGACGTCCCTTCGGTTTCCATCCCAGACGGTTCATGGCTGCCCGCACTTTCGCTCGGTTCTTCTTCTGGGCTACTGGAAGTTCTTCGACTTACCGAGGGTTTTCCATTCGCATCCATACTGCTTTCCTTTTTCATTTGTAGACGATTTTTATCATTGGCCATTTCCGTCTCTTCCATAAGGATGGACGGATCCAATCGCTCTTCCTCTGGGACAAGTTGCCGAATGGAATTATCATCAATCCCCAAATCAGAATCGGTTTCATGAACCGTTTCGACCATCGGGCGCGCGGCTGGTTTGCGGTCATCGTCTTCGTCTTCTTCGTAATCGAGTGGATTGTAGGACGATTGATGTGTGTGATCTTGCTCTTTTTCTTCTTCTTCTTCGATAAGGTCGAGTCTTCCGCTGTTGACAAAGAGCTGTATCAGATCTTGTTTTTCCACGACATGCTCTTTGTAAAAGAAAACACCTGCGTCCTCTTCCATAGTCTTGACGAGCTTTGAAATGGACATGTCCTGTAATTGTGAGAGTCTATATCGAACTGGTTCGGGTGCGGGTACCAAATCAATGATATTTTGTTGAATAAGATAGTCAATGATCTCCAACTTTTCCAAGAAGGTTGGTCGTTTCTCTTCCCGTGGCAATAAATGTTTTAATTGCCGAACAGATAAGCGATCCAGTTCGTGTCTAGCAAAGCGTGGCTTACGAGATTGCATCCTTTGTCGCCGTCCAATCTCATACAAGTCATTATCAGTTTGCAATTCGTATCGACAAATCGGACAGGTGCAATTACTGCGAAGCCAGGGCAAGACACAATCAGGGTGAAAGATATGTGCACAGGGCAACCGAATGACTCTGGATCCCAGTGGGTGTATTTTATCATCCAAGCACACGACACAGGTCCTATTAGAAGGATCTTGCAGGTCTTGTGGAGTTACAGCAATAGTTGGCAACTGATTGATGGCGCGTTGTGATGCCGGCGGAGGACCTCTTTTCGGTTCAGTTTGTTGCTCCATCGACGCTCGCATGGCAGCAGCCATGTCTG
>Ga0222719_10006243_pt1 | contig 10170 bp, 6 predicted proteins | sample C33_34DmetaG_FD_165039 | JGI IMG/M metagenome (GOLD analysis project Ga0222719, IMG submission 165039) | Estuarine water microbial communities from San Francisco Bay, California, United States - C33_34D | ecosystem: Environmental > Aquatic > Marine > Unclassified | place: USA: California...
AAAGATCTCAGATATCGGGTATATAAGAAATGCAAACACATTCCGGGAAGCTCTTATTGCTTTAGATATTCACGGCATGGGTGGCTCTTATCAGGATATTGCAAAATCTCTTTACGGAAGAGACCGTGTTGAAAAAGACTGGGAAAATGGATGTTCCAGTTTGAAACAAAAAGCCCGTCGCGCACTTATGCGCGGGCGAAGTTATCGCGATGGAAAATACCTCGAATTATTAAGCTAACACGGGGATTTATATAGTTAAGCAAGTGTGTCGGTTTTCTGAAACAAAAATACGACACTCCTCAAATTGAATTATTTTTGCTTGATTTTCTTTCATGTACAGGAGGAAGGTCAATGACAATCACGCGCGATTATCCGTTTAGAACCGAAAAGGAAGCGGCCAGATTTTTACAGGTTACGCCCAAAACTTTACGGAATTACCGCTGGCGCGGCGATGGCCCAAGATACCGAAAACATGGCGGACGTGTCGTTTATCACATTGATGATCTGAATGCCTATTCCGGTTATGGGGCGGAATATTGCGACCGGCTGACACAGGCCCGGCGCGGTGAGTAAATATACGCTTGTACAGCATGTGAATACGGCCAGCCATCATTACCGGCTACGGTTTGGAAGGACGCATGAGATGATCCAGCGCGCGAATAATCAGTGGTATTATGCGTTCAAGTCGAATCTGACATTCTGCTATGTACGTTGGTGCCGCAACGCGTACGGCACGGTAAGTTGGCAGCTTTATATCTGCAAAACGGTGCGTTCCGGCCGCGTAAGCTGCGTGCCTGGCGTGCGCCCCGGCGCGGAAATACTTTTGAGGGCGCGGGGCAAACATGCCGTCAGGCGCACCTTGTCTTGTCTGGCTGCCATAGAGAAATCCCATGCCGTAACCCTTGAAAACATCCCGGCCAGCTTCTGGCGCAAGAGCCAGAATGCCCGTGAAGTTCGCCAGACTTTTCCCGTTTACGCCCCAATCATTTGAGGTTCTTATGCTAAAGAAATCGATCATCGCAGGCGGAATAACGCTATTGATACTGGCAAATATTGCGGAAATTTCAACTCCGCCTTTGCCAAGACTTCTGTACAATCCCACCGAAAGCGCGCCTGTTGGCTGGTATAAAATACAGGCAGCCCGGCCTATAATTGTCGGTGATAAAGTCGCTGCTTACCCGCCGGGTTGGGCGCGAAAGCTCGGCGATGAACGCCGTTACTTGCCCAAGCGCTACCCCCTTATCAAATCGGTTTGGGCTTTGGAAGGCGCGGAAATCTGTTATGAAAACGGGTTTGTCAGCGTCCCGGACTATCCTGATATTGCCGTGCTCATGCAGGATAGTCTGGGACGCGATATGCCGGTAAATGAGGGCTGTTATACCCTCCAAAAAAACGAAATATTCCTGGCCTCAAACAATATGGATACCAGTTGGGATAGCCGATATTTTGGAGCCGTAGATACCGATAATGTGCTGGGTCATGTGAACTATATCGGAAAAGGCATTTTTAAGAGATGACGACATTCGTGGAAATTGGAGAAATTTGGAAATGTGGGAGAGGAATGCAAGATAAAGACCCGCGCCCACTTTGGGCTAAGTTGTTGTCTGCACATCGTTTTTTATGGCCCACCACCAATTGGAGTGGGCCAATGTTTTTAGGGGTTTTGCAATTATTTCAAGGGGTTAACTGTGGCCCACGTCCCAGAATGTCCCGTAGCGTCCTCAAATGAGCGGCTCTGAAGACACGGCATTTCGCATTCGGCTTGGGCGCATTTATGCGCCTGACGGGTCAAAAAAATTCACCAGCTTGGCCGGACAGATCAGGCGCAGGGCAAACCGCATAGGCCGTGGCCGTGTTCGGTCTACAGGGCATAGTAAAACAGCTACGTCCTATTTTTCACGGCGGGTTATTGTGAAAGTTAATCTGGTTAAGGTGCAAGGACGGGATGCAAGGCTCATTCGCCATCATCTGGATTATATCCAGCGCGACAGTGCAGCTCCGGACAAGGATTTAAAAGAGGATGCACCGGAGCATGGTCAGGGTGGATTGTTCGATGCGGAAATGGACAGAGCGGACGGCGAAGCTTTTGAACAGCGGGCGCAGGAAGACAGGCACCAGTTTCGCATTATCGTCTCTCCGGAAGATAGCCGGCAGCTTACCGACATGCGGGCGTTCACCCGCGACGTCATGCGGCAGATGGAAAACGATCTCGGCACGAAACTCGATTGGGTCGCCGTCAATCATTATGATACTGCAACGCCCCACACCCATATTGTTTTGAGGGGCGTTAAGGACAATGGCCACAACCTGATCATCCCGCGAGAATATATTTCTTACGGCATGCGCGAGCTGGCGGAGCGGCTTGTGACAATTGAACTCGGCCCCATGAATGTCAGAGAGGCCGGGATTAAATTGGCGAGACAAGTCACGCAGGAGCGCTTTACCGGTCTGGATCGCGGTCTTTATAAAATGGCGTCGGATAATGTTGTTGATCTAACCAAGAGACCATCACGCGGGACAGAGTGGACACGCAGGCTCGACATTGCCCGGCTCAAACATCTTAGCCGCTTAAGCCTTGCCGAAAAGCTGTCCGGGTCAAAATGGAAGCTGTCCAATAATTGGGACAGAACCTTGCGCGATCTTGGCGAGCGCGGCGACATTATCAAAGCCAGACACAAAGCGCTCAAGCAGGCCGGACTGGATAATGATGGAGCGAGCTGGGGTAATATCAAATACCAAGACGAAATGGGCAGCGTTACAGGCCGGGTTTTGTCTGCCGGCGTTATCGATGATGTAAATGACAGAGCCTATGTCGTGATAGATACGATGGGGGGTGACCAGCTTTATGTCGATGTTGGCAAGAGCCGGAATATTGACGGTATTACCAATGACAATATTATCGAGGTTGCGCCACCCACGCCGCAGCCCAAACAAGCTGATAAAGTGATAGCTGCCATAGCAGCCAAGAACGGCGGACTATTTAGCGCGGATATTCACGCCAAAGCCGATCCCGCAGCCCGCCAGAGTTATATTGAGGCACATATACGCAGGCTTGAAGCGATGCGCAGGGCCGGGCTTGCCGCGCGAAATAAAAACGGAAGCTGGCAAATTCCCGCCGGCCATATGGACAAGGCCGTTCAGTATGAGGCCAAACGCTTGCATCACAATCGTGTCCGCTTGCAGATATTATCCCGTTTGGGGCTACAGGATATGACGACCGCGATGGGCAAAACATGGCTGGATACGAAGCTTCAATCGGGCGAAAACTATCCAGATGCAAAAGGTTTTGGCCAATCCGTGATTGATGCCCAAATGACGCGCCGACAATACCTGGTCAAGCAAGGTATTCTTACCAAAGAGGATGGGGAAATAACGGGGCAGCATTTGGACGATTTGGAGCGGCGAGACTTGGAACGTTTTTCAAAGAAACTCTCTAGCGAAATCGGCAATCCTTATGAGCCGCGCCCAGAATTTGGCCGCGTCTCCGGCACCTACACCAAGTCCATTGAAACCATCAGCGGCAAATATGCTGTCCTAGAACGCTCCCATGAATTTACATTGGTACCGTGGCGGGAAACCCTTGAACAGCAAAGAGGAAAATCGATCAGCGCTAACATACGCAGCCAGTCAATAAACTGGCAGTTTGGAAAACAGAGAGGATTGGATGTTTCCTGAAAACCCGTGGACTGGATGGGGGGCAGAGCGGCCATCACGCAAAAATAGAATCTGACACTCGAGGAGGAAGATTGCGATTACCGATTCGTTTTGGGAAATTCTCTAGATACTTTCCAAAGTTTATGGTGCTAAGAGCTCGAGATATGCTTCGAATAAGTCCAAATTTCCAAATGTAGATTAGTTATGCACTGGAAAAGCAAAAGGTATACTCGTCACATACCACTTATAAGTTGAGCTTCATAGTTGCCACGGCTATCTTTACTGTAGGTGAATTGACATAAGAACAAAATAAGAACATACGTTTTACTTTGTCAATGGAGGTGGATATGTCGGAAGGTTTCGATTTTGATAGAGAACTCGCTTCATTAAGCCGTGAGGACTTAGAAAAGCTTGCGCGTGGACTGATGTCCAACGGCGTGTCAGTGAATTTTCACGGCAAGAGTACCGCCATGGAAATCTCCAAAAGAGTTAGACCGAGAGTGACCAGGCGCGAGCCTCGATTACATGTTGGCAGTTTTGATCATCAATCCAACAATTTGTTGATTGAAGGCGAAAATCTGCAAGCGATGGTTACTTTGTATAAATATAAGGGACAGGTGGATTTAATATTAACTGACCCTCCCTACAATACGGGGCAACATTTTCGTTACAATGACAAATGGGATACCGACCCTAACGATCCTGACTTAGGTGATATTGTTCCTGAGGAAGATGGTTCAAGAAAAACCAAATGGATGCGATTCATGTGGCCGCGACTTCAAATCATGAAGTCAATGTTGCGTCCAAGTGGCGTGTTAGCAATTTGTATTGACCACAGAGAGCTATTTAGACTTGGTCAAATGATGGACGAATTATTCGGAGAGCAAAATCGAATTGGAATAATCAATTGGCAAAAATCAGCAGCATCCAGATCGGATGCAGGGCATGTTTCTACATCGACTGAGTATGTTTTGATTTATGCAAAAAATTTAGATCTTGCATCAACACAAACTTTGGATCGGACGGAAGCCGATAACATTAGATATGGCAATCCCGATAAAGACCCCGAAGGGCAGTGGCGCGAGGGAAATCTCACAGCGCGTTCGTATTCTGCTAAAGATGATTATGGGATTCAATCTCCTTTCACAGGTAAAATTCACTATCCTGCTGGAAGTGGTGCTTGGAGACATCCGAAAAGGAATATAAAAAAATGGCTCTCTCAATGGGGAGTAAAATACAAAGAAAGCGATATTAAGGATGGTAAAGGTAAAGCCCTTTTAGTTGATAAAGAAACAGAGTTTCCTGTTTTTGCTGCAAATAGAATTTTAGAAGGAGATGTATGGCCTTTTATTTGGTTTGGTAAAACTGGGAAAGGAAGACCAAGAACTAAAACTTATCTTGACAAAATCAAGAAAGGGAAGGTTCCGACATCCTATTGGGCAGATGAAGATTTTTATATTCCCACTCAGATTGATGCCGGGTCATGGGGTTTCAAAGAGTCGGGACGATCAAGCGACGGCGTAACTGAACTTAATGAATTGGTCGGTTCGGGGCATGGTTTTATTACTGTAAAGCCGATGAAACTTATGCGTAAAATTATTCAAATTTGGTCTCCCAAGAATGGGCTAATTATGGACCCGTTCGCAGGTTCAGGAACCACTGCACACGCTGTTTTGGAGCTGAATGCAAATGAGGCATCCAATCGAAAGTTTATTCTGATAGAACAAGGTGCTCCTGAAAAAGGTGACAAATACGCTCGAACATTAACTTGGAAAAGACTTTCCAATGCTGTTACCGGCGAAAGACCGTCTGGTAGCAGCGTTAAGCCGTTAGGGGGTGGATTTGAGTACCGACTTCTAACCAAGGCTATCGATGCAAAAACAGTCCTTACAATGCAACGTGACGAGTTGATTGATGTTGTTCTAACTTCCCACTGGGAGACACAAAGGCGAAGCGCACCTAACCTGACAACGATTTCCAGTGGAGAATATCAGTACCTTATCGGTACGGATGCATCAGGTGAAGGTTATTTTTTGATCTGGGACGATGGCGGTCCAGTTGGTTCTCTTACAGCGGCTACATATCAAAAAGTGGTCACTGAGGCCAAAAGGGCAGGCCTATCTGCACCTTATCACGTTTACGCTCGATATGAGATGTTCCAGTCGCAAAATGTCCGTTTCTGGAAAATACCCGATAAAATTCTTGCGCATTTGGGTCTTGATGAGAACGGTGAATTCAACAACCAAGAAGATGACTATTAATGGAATTGTTTGGCTTTCAAGAAAAAGCGGCCTCTCAAATCGCATCAAGATTTGTGGAGTATGGTCGCGATCCCCTAATGGTAAGTCGAACGCTTACCGTTCCGTTTTTTCAAACTTTGATTGCCATAACAGGAAGCGGCAAAACGCTTATTCTTGCAGACGTTATCAAGCAGATAAATGATGAACTGCCTATATCTCCAATTTTCTTATGGGTATCTAAGGGTAAGGTTGTCGTTTCACAGACATTAGAAAATTTATCGAATGGCAAGTATGCTCAGAATTTACCAGGGTTTGACGTTCTCCCACTTTTAGAAGTGCAAACTGATCATTTAAATGATTCTTCGAATCCGCTTTTGCTTGTTGCCACAGTTGGAAAATTTTCTCGCGAAGACACCCAAAGTGGAGATCGGAAAATATTCCAAGCCCAATTTGACGCTGCATCAGAGTCATTATGGGAGCTTCTAAAGAAACGAGAGGATCAGCAAAAGTATAAGCGCCCTCTAATTGTTATTTATGATGAGGGGCATAATTTATCTGACCTGCAAAGTGAGAGGATTCTCGAGTTAGCCCCTGATGGAATTATCGCTGCCAGTGCAACGATGAGTATTCCTAAGAAACTAAATAACACAATTGGGCGCCTACAATCTGACAAAGGTTGGACAGATAAAGACTTAACCACTTCAGTATCGAGTAAATTGGTAGTCGAGTCAGGTTTAGTGAAGGAAACAATATCAATTGATGGTTATGTTACGCCGATGGAACAAGCTGTTGACAATATGTTGTCTGACATGGCTGTCGCGCGTAAAGCATCTAGGTATCTGGCTGATCCATTTGAACCAAAAGCCATTTATGTTTGCTCTACTAATGCTGTAGATGGCGTTCCAATTGTGGAAGATGTAAAGAGGCCTTTCGCAGACAGACAAGCTCGTCCAATCCTGATTTGGAGGCATCTTGTTGAAGTCGCAAAAATAGATCCCTCAAAAATCGCCGTTTACTCCCAATTGAAGTTTTCCAAAGACTTCCCGGCTCCTGCTAACATGCACCTGTTTTCTGGTGGAGAGAAAGACTACGACAAGTTTATTCAGGGTGGTTATGAACACATAATTTTTAACTTAGGACTGCAAGAGGGGTGGGACGACCCAGCATGTGCTTTTGCATATATTGACAAAGAAATGGCATCCACCAGACAAATAACGCAAATTATTGGTCGGGTGTTAAGGCAACCACAAGCTAAGCATCACGTTGACCCAATCCTAAATACTGCCCACTTCCATATTCGTACTGATGACAAAGGCGTATTTAGTGAGATTTTAGAAGACATCCGAAAACAGCTTATTTCAGAGCATCCGGCAGTAAAACTCATTGTCAAAAACGATAATGGAAAAAAAGCGCAAGACCGAATTGAACCTGATCCGCCTAGGTCCGTTCCGCTCGTGGCTATTGAAAGCACAAAGGCGCTAACTCCGATTCAAACAATTATTGACTCTATGATGAATTTTAAGCCTGACGACGAGAATGCAATCGGTGAAGGTAGTCGAATGCAAATACTACAACGGATTGGTTCAGGAGAGACGGCTGATTATGATTGGAAGACCGTAGAACACAGTAATCGTGTAACTGTGCGCTCGATCTTTAAAAGAGAAGTTCAAAGACTTTATCCGGGAAGTTTACGGCGGTCATCCGGTGGACCTGTTAATTTGGTAGATATAGAATTACCAAAGTTTGATGCGATGGTCGAATTAAGTAGTCCGGCGGCTGAACATGTAAGACAAAAAGCACATGAAGTTGTGCAGGCCTTTGTCCAACATTCTTATATCACACAAAACAATATCGACTTACCGTTTCAAGTTGGCCCTGTTGCAGTCGACCCCTCAAATGCCGAGGCATTCAACCGCGCTGTCCATGAGAAATATTCAGGAATGAATTCCCTCGAACTGAAGTTTGCGCGAGCCTTGGACAGAACAAAGCGGATATGGTCACGCAATCCTAGCAATGTCGGCTATTTTCTTCCGTTGTTGGGCGAAGGAAAAGCTTACTTTCCAGATTTTCTAGTCTGGGTAGATAAAGCAGTAATTGCGCTGGACACCAAGGGAGATCACCTCTTGCTTGAGGCTTCTGCATCTAAAATTTTTGAAATTGAAGCGAACGGTTCTGCATCAAAAATTATCTTACGGCTAGTGTCGGAAGGTGAGTCGACGATGACAGGTGGAGTATTAAAAAAATTGAGCAGCAAAGGTTATACAGTTTGGTCATGGCGGAACGGGAAGCCGCATGCAATATATTGCGCTGACGAAAAAACATTGATGAAGGCCGCATTGGAATTGACCTAAATTTTTGCCAGAATAACCTTCATTACGTTTTCAGGGATGTCCGGGCTGGGAATGGGAATTCCGTTTTCTAAGAGATGCTCAATTAGAGAGTTGGAAGACGCTTAGTCACCATGTCGAATTTTAGGTAATTGCTGCCCAGCTGTAGATGGACTATCGTTTCATCTCACTTGATCTTAAGGGGCAGCGTGAATGTCTGAAATTGTCTATATTCTTACTAATGATGCCATGCAGGGTTTTGTTAAAATCGGTATGACCACCTCGTCGATTGAAGATAGAATGAGGAGTTTGGATACAACTGGAGTACCGTTACCCTTTACATGTTTCCATGCAGCGGAAGTATCCAATGCTCAACGCGTGGAAAGGTTATTACATGATGCTTTTAAAGATAATCGTGTGCGACAGCGAAGAGAGTTCTTCCAAATTGATCCAGAACGTGTCCTGAGCGCTTTGCAGTTAGCAGAGCTTAAAGATGTGACACCTCGCGATGACGTTGAAACTGAAGAAGGAGACATTGAAGCCTTATCAAAAGTTAGAAAACGCCGTGGCAGATTTATTATGTCGCATTTTGGTATACCAGTAGATGCTAAATTGACATTTGCCAAAGATGAAACGATTACAGCGACTGTACTCGAAGGAAATATGGTTGAATATCAAGGCGAGGCCATGACTCTTTCCGGCTCCGCTCTCAAAGCCATTCATTCATTAGGTTATACATGGAAGGCAGTTGCGGGTCCTGATTTTTGGCAATATCAAGGAGAAACCTTGGCAAATATCAGAAGCGAATATGAAAACAAATCAGGTGATACTGACGAGGCAACGTTTGATAGCAAGTATCGCATAGTTCGTGATGAAGCTGGCTCGATAAATATCTGGAAGATTGATGATCAACCGGAACGACTTGTTGAACCTGCCAAGCCAATATTACGAGAAATAGCCCATAAAATCGGTGTAGAGTTAGTTGGCTCAACCGGTAACGACAAAAATACTCGTCAGCTTGGCGCGCACATCATTGACCAGCTGAATATCAAACCAACGTCACAAGAGTAATGTCCAGTATGGGGGATGAAGTAGCATTATGACAATGTTTTGCGCGTTCAGACGTGAAATATTAATTTCCCGTTGGTGATCCATAAACATTAGACATTTTGAGGCCCAAAAGTCCTGAAATGTCCCGGCCTGTCCTTTTGCGTCCCAATTTTCCTACTTACGAGGATGTGATTGTTTCCGCAGCCTAAGTCCATCGAACTAAACGAAGGACTTGGACGTAGATGTCACCGCAAAACATATTAGTTGGACAAATTATCGTAGTGTTTGCCGTGATTGTTTTTACGACTTGGTATGCAACCCATTATGTGGCCGGGGCGTTGAACCATGATCCTTATCTGGGCGGGCCTTGGTTCACTTTACATAAACACAATATCTACAAGCCTTGGCAGCTTTTCATCTGGTGGTATGCGTTTGAGCCATATGCTCCGGAGGTTTTTGCCAAGGGCGGGAAGATCGCTGCAGGCGGCGGGTTTATAGGCGCACTATTTGCCATGATCGGCTCGGTCTTTCGCGGCCGTCAGATGGGTAATCTCTCTACTTTTGGCTCTTCACGCTGGGCCACAACCAAACAGATGAAGCGGGCGGGCTTGCATGACCCGGATGGCGTATTCCTGGGCCGTACGGATAAGGACTATATCCGCCACGCGGGGGCTGAGCATGTGATTGCCATTGCGCCGACACGGAGCGGTAAAGGTGTCGGGCTGGTTGTTCCAACCCTGCTGTCATGGACGGATAGCGCCATCATTCACGATATTAAAGGCGAGAACTGGCATCTCACCTCTGGCTGGAGAAGTACATTTTCTCATTGCCTGTTGTTTGACCCGACCAACCCAGCCAGTGCCAAATATAATCCCTTGTTGGAAGTGCGGCGCGGTGAA
>Ga0222719_10006244_pt1 | contig 10169 bp, 6 predicted proteins | sample C33_34DmetaG_FD_165039 | JGI IMG/M metagenome (GOLD analysis project Ga0222719, IMG submission 165039) | Estuarine water microbial communities from San Francisco Bay, California, United States - C33_34D | ecosystem: Environmental > Aquatic > Marine > Unclassified | place: USA: California...
CCAAATCTTTTCATCTAAAGTGTCTGGAACTTTATTAATATGTTTATCTTTACAGTATCGTAGATTTTCACCTGGGTCTGCTTGAACTAATAAAGGATTTAAGTCTAAATCATCTAAATTTGATGCACCCTTGTTTACTTGAGTTAATAAATCTGTTCTTCCGATAATTTCATTAATTGACTTAAAACCTAGAGAGGCAAGAATTTCTCTAACTTCAGTTGCGGCAAATTTAAATAGATTTACAACTTTCTCCGGTGTACCTGTAAATTTTTCTCGTAAAGCTTCGTCCTGGCTACAAACTCCAACTGGACATGTATTTGAATGACATTGCCTTACCATGATGCATCCCATCGCAACTAAAGAAGATGTTCCCATACCATATTCTTCAGCTCCCATCATTGCAGCCATCACAATATCTCGACCAGTTTTAAGTCCGCCATCGGTTCTTAAAGTAACGTTATGTCTTAAATTATTTAAGGTAAGAATTTGGTTTGCTTCTGTTAAACCCATCTCCCAAGGTATACCTGCATATTTAATACTAGTTTGAGGACTAGCGCCAGTTCCGCCTGAATGACCCGAAATTAAAATAATATCTGCTTTTGCCTTAGCAACTCCTGCTGCTATTGTTCCTATTCCAGTTGATGCAACTAATTTAACTCCCACTCTTGCACCAGGATTAATTTGTTTTAAATCGTAGATAAGTTGTGCCAGATCTTCTATCGAGTAAATATCATGGTGTGGAGGTGGAGATATTAAAGTGACTCCTGGCGTCGAATGTCTCAGTCTTGCTATTTCCTCGGTAACTTTAAAACCTGGAAGTTGTCCCCCTTCACCAGGCTTTGCTCCTTGAGCAATCTTGATTTCTATTTCGTTGGCATTGTTTAAATAATCAACGGTCACGCCAAATCTAGCAGATGCTATTTGCTTCACTCTTGAGTTTGCACTATCTCCATTAGGTAAAGTTTTAAATCTTTTAGCATCTTCTCCACCTTCACCACTACAAGATGCTCCTTTAATTCTATTCATTCCCATCGCTAGAGTTTCATGAGCCTCTGCTGATAATGCACCATGGGACATGCTTCCGCTTCCAAATCTTTTCAAAATCTCTTCGATTGGTTCTACTTCGTCAATACTAATTGGTTTTTTCTTTTTTTTAAATTCAAGTAAGTCTCTTATATTAATAGGAGGCAGGTTATGAATTCCAGCTGAATACTTTTTATATAATTCATAAGATCCGCTGCCAACAGCGCTTTGCAACAAATGGATCAATTTACCTTGATACTGGTGATCTTCGCCACTTTTTCTAAATCTATATAGGCCGCCGATAGGTAAGGTAAATACGTTTTTAGTATTAAATTTTTCATGAAGTTCTTTAATCTTTTTCTCAATTCCAATTATCCCTATTCCTGAAATTCTTGAGGACATGCCAGGAAAATAGTCTGATACTATTGCTCTACTTAAACCCACTGCTTCGAAATTACATCCCCCTCTATAAGAGCTAATTACTGATATTCCCATCTTTGACATTATTTTTAGGAGGCCGGCATCAATTGATTTCTTAAATTTATTTACACAAGTTTTAAAATCTGATTGACCAAATAATTTTTTTTCAAATCTTTGGTAAATACTGTCTATTGCTAAATATGGGTTAACAGTTGTAGCGCCAACTCCAATTAAAATGGCGAACGAATGCGTATCCATTGCGTCAGAACATTCAACGTTTAAAGAACAGTAACCCCTTAAACCATGCTTTACTAGATGGGAATGAACTGCTCCTACAGTTAATATGCTAGGTATGCTCGCTTTTTTGTTTGATATATTTTTATCAGATAAAACTAAGCAGGTGCTTCCTTGTCTAACAGCCGTTTCTGCTTCTTCTTTAATCGACTCAATACTATCTTTAAGAGATTTTTCAATATCAAAAGTACAGTCGATAAATTTCATTTTCTTTGCAAAAAATTTTTTAAATTTTGTGAATTGTGAATTAGTAAGCACTGGGCTATCTAAAACGTAAATATTTTCTTCTGTAAGATTATCAAAATCTAAAATATTACCTAGGTTTCCAAATCTTGTTTTTAAACTCATTACTTTATTTTCTCTCAATGAGTCGATTGGCGGGTTGGTAACTTGGCTAAAGTTTTGTCTAAAATAATGTGACACAGGTCTGAAATGACTCGATAAAACTGCAACAGGTGTATCATCGCCCATTGAACCCGATGCTTCTTTACCTTCCTCCGCCATTGGATGAAGTATCAACTCTAAATCCTCAATGCTTAATCCAGACAAGTACTGACGTTTTCTTAATTCTTCATTTAAAAAATTTGGTTTTTCATTATCAGATGAAATTTTTTTGTCTAAATCTATTATTTGCTTATTATATTTTTTATAATCTTTAGCTAAAAGATCTTTTATTTCTTTATCCTTGAATAATTTTCCTTTTTTTAAATCAATAGCTATTATTTGACCAGGACCGAGTTTTCCTTTCTCAATAATTTTATCCTCTGGAATTTTAATCATTCCAGTTTCTGATCCTGCAAAAAATAAATCATCAGAGGTTATGGAATACCTAAGTGGCCTTAACCCATTTCTATCTGAAGAAGCCAAAACCCACTTGGCATCAGTCGCACAAATAGCGGCTGGACCATCCCAGGGTTCTATCGTACTATTAAGAAAATTAAATAAATCTTGATGGTTTTTTGGAACTGTTTTACTTCTTTTTGACCATGAGTCTGGAATCATCATTAATTTAATTAATGGTGCTAATTTTCCTGAATGAGTTAAAAGTTCAAAGACATTATCGAGAGCACCTGAGTCAGAAGAGCTTCGGATAACTGGTTTTAAATTTTTAACATCTTTAAAAAGTGGACTAGACATATCCTGCTCATGAATTTTCATCCAGTTTATATTTCCTTTAACTGTATTTATTTCTCCATTGTGCGCTAAAGTTCTAAAAGGTTGAGCTAGATCCCAACTAGGGAAAGTATTGGTGGAGTATCTTTGATGAAAAATTGCAAATCTTGAAGTTAGTTTTTCATCATTAAGATCAGGGTAAAACTCAGATAGCATTTCAGCTAAAAACATACCTTTATAAACAATGGACCTTGAGCTAAATGAACAGATGTAAAAGTCCCTTATTTGTTTGTCCCTTGCAACTTTTTCAATTTTTTTTCTTGTCTCAAACAAATCTCTTTCGAGATCGTTGGTATGCAATGTTTCATTTTTTTTAAACATTACTTGAGCAATTTCTGGACGATTTTGATCAGCTGTTTTACCTAATACACTAGAGTTAATTGGCACTTGTCTCCACCCATATATATAATAGTTTTCATCTAATAGAGCTGACTCGATAATTTCTCTGCATTTTTCTTGTTCGGAGTAATCTGTTCTTGGAAGAAAAACCATTCCCACACAAATTCTTTTACTTTCATCAAGAGTGTGTCCGGTTGCTGATATTTTTTCTTTAAAAAAATCAGGCGCTATTTCTATTTGAATCCCTGCTCCATCACCAGATTTTCCATCTGCGTCTACAGCTCCTCTGTGCCAAATAGCTTTTAGTGCCTCAATGCCATATTCAACAATTTTTCTAGATTTTTTTCCATTGGTAGATGCAATCAAACCCACTCCACATGCGTCATGTTCCATCTCAGGAGAATAATTAAAACTTTTTTCTAAAATTTTTTTATTTTTTTTATAATTTTTCATAAAAATTATGCTGCTACTACTGATTTGTTTTTATCTTCTTTTAATTGTAAATATTTTTCAATTTGAGCAGCGGCATCTCTACCATCTCTGATCGCCCAAACCACGAGTGATGCCCCTCTTACAATATCTCCTGCTGCAAATATTCCGTCTAAATTAGTTTGCATTGATTTTAAATCAATTTTTAAAGTTCCCCATTGTGAAACCACTAGTTCTTTAGCGTTAAACAAATTTGGTAAATTTTCGGGATCAAATCCTAAAGATTTAATTACAAGATCTGCTTGTATCTTATATTCAGATCCTTTATCAATTTCTGGTCTTCTTCTACCTGATGAATCGGGTTCGCCTAGTTTCATTTTATTCACTTCCACTGCTTCAATTTTGTTTGTTCCAATAAAAGTTTTTGGGCTTGATAACCAAACAAATTCTACTCCTTCTTCAATTGCATTTCCTACTTCTCTTGCAGATCCTGGCATATTTTCCCGATCACGCCTGTATAAGCATTTTACTGATTTAGCTTTTTGTCTCACTGATGTTCTCACACAGTCCATAGCAGTATCTCCACCACCAATTACAACAACATTTTTCCCTTCTGCGTTTAAAGTGCCATCATCAAACAATTTAACTTTGTCTCCCAAACCTTTTCTGTTAGATGCAGTTAAAAAATCCATCGCAGGAAAAATATTTTGAAGATTGTGGCCGGGTATATCTATTTCTCTAGCTTTATAGACTCCTGTTGCAATTAGTATTGCATCGTGAGCCTCTTTAAGTTCATATAAAGTTTTATCTTTTCCAACTTCAAAGTTTTGAACAAATTTAATACCGGAGTCTTTAAGTAACTTTGTTCTTCTTTCTACAACAAATTTTTCTAATTTAAAATTTGGAATACCGTAAATTAAAAGACCACCTGGCCTATCGTATCTATCATAAATTGTTACTTGATACCCTGATTTTCGAAGTTCTTCAGCACAAGCCATTCCTGCCGGACCTGCACCTATGATTCCAACTGATTGTTTTAGTTCTCTTTTAATTTTAAAAGGTTTTACCCATCCTTTATCCCAAGCTGTGTCTGTTATGTATTTTTCTATAGAACCTATTGTTACTGTTCCATGTCCTGATTGTTCTATTACACAATTTCCTTCACAGAGCCTATCTTGAGGACAAATTCTACCACACACCTCGGGCATATTATTTGTACTCTGTGATACTTCATAAGCTTCTTTTAGACGGCCTTCAGCAGTTAATTTTAGCCAATCAGGAATATTATTACTTAGTGGACAATGAATTTGGCAAAAAGGAACTCCACATTGAGAACACCTGCTAGATTGTTCAGTTGCTTTATTAGTTATGAAATCTTTATAGATCTCGTTAAAATCACCTTTTCTTTTATCAGTACCTCTTTTCTCAGGTGTCTCTTGTTTAAGGTCTACAAACTGAAGCATTTTCTTGTTCATAATAGTGTAAATAAGTTATGTTTTTAAATAATGATAGTATTTAAAGGTCAGTAATAATTACCTATATTATAAAAAACACAAAAAATTAATGTCTTTTTCTGCATACCTGCTATGCATTTTAGATTGCCAACAAAAAAACAACCTTTAATTTTATTTTTTAAAAGTGATTGAAATTTTTATCTTATCTTTAATTCAAGGAATAGCTGAATTTTTACCAGTAAGCTCTTCCTCACATTTAATTATTGCTTCTGAATATCTAAAACTTGAAAAAAGCCTAGCAATTGATGTTAGTTTACACTTAGGGTCTTTTCTAGCTGTCATAGTTTATTTTTATAAAGACGTTCTTAATTTCTACAAAGATAAAATTATTTTTTTTAAAATTATAATATCTTCTATTCCAGTAATGTTGGTTGGTTTTATTTTAGTTGAAACAAATCTTATTGAAAAAATAAGAAATATTGAAACAATTGCTTGGACAACTTTAATCTTTGGGGTCTTGTTATTTGTAAGTGACAAATTCACAATAGAAAAAACTATTGAAAAAAATTTTAGTTTTAAATCAGCAATTTTTATCGGATCCTTACAAATTCTAGCATTAATACCTGGAGTAAGCAGGTCGGGAATAGCTATCACAGCTGCAAGGTTTTTAGGATTTGAAAGAGTTGATTCTGCAAAAATATCTTTTTTAATATCCATTCCTATCTTAGGTGCTGTTTCCATTTTCGGATTTAATAATATTATTTTTTCTGAGAGTCAAGAATTTGCTAAGTTAAATCTTTTTGCGATAATCTTTGCCTTTTTTTTCTCTCTAATATCTATTAAATATTTTTTAAGGTACCTAAATAAGTTCAGTTTAAATATTTTTGTTTATTACAGAGTTTTATTAGGAATTATTCTTCTGGCTTTGGCTTATTTATAATATTAATGATAAACCAATTAAAATAATCACTACCAATATAAAGAAAACTATGACTGATTTTTGCAGAGATAAATTTATAAAAAGTTTCATTTTTTTATATTTAATAAATTTTTTTCTATAAAACAATAAATTAATGTAAACAAATACTTTGCCCCAAGCTCTTTTATCTTAAACTTAGACTTTCCTTTTTTTCGTCCCACCCAATTAATACTAATAACCTTATATTTATAACCTCTTGAAATAATTTTTAAAGGAATTTCTAAAAATATATTAAAGCTCTCAGAAATTAATGGCATAGTTTCTATCAAGGTTTTTTTTTTGTAAATTTTAAAGGCGTTTGTAAAATCATTATACTTATTTAAAAAAATTAAACTTACGAATAAATTAAATATTCTATTTAAAATTAATTTTTGAACAGGATACTCTTTTACTTTAGAGTCTTTCATAAATCTTGAGCCTAAAATTGCGTCGAAATTATTTTGGGTCATTAGCTCATTATATTTAATTAGATCATTAATATCATCTGATAGATCTGCCATCATAATAGAAATGTTGTCACCTGATGCTTCTCTTATTCCTAGGTTAATTGCTCCTCCCAAACCCTTTTTTTTATTATTTAAAACTTTAAAATTAGCATATTTAGTAGCTAAACTTTTAGATTTTTCTAAAGTGTCATCATCACTAAAATCATTAATTATTAACACTTCGTAATTAATATTTTTAAGATTGGTGGAAAAATAGTCGAAAACCTCGTGAATTATATTTGTTTCGTTTCTTACTGGTACTATTATCGAAAGCATAAGTTAGTTTATTTTTATCCATTAGTAAGATATTTAATTTACAATGAAAATACTTATTACAGGCGGATGTGGTTTTGTAGGCTCAAATATAGCGATTTATTTAAAAAAAAAAATTAAAATTGCTCAAATATCCAGCGTGGATAATTTAACTCGTAAGGGTTCCAAATTAAATGAAGAAAGACTCAAAAATTATAAAATTAAGAATTTCAACTTTGATATTGAAAAATATAATAAGTTGAAAAGTTTGCCAAAATTTAATCTTATAATTGATTGCTGTGCCGAACCAGCGATTGAAGCTTCTAGGAAAGAACCAAACAGAGTTTTTAATACCAATCTTATAGGTACTTTTAATATTCTTAAAAAATGTATTAAAGATAAATCAAATATAATTTTTTTATCTTCAAGCAGAGTCTATTCTATAGATAAACTAAAAAATTTGGTTAAATTAAACAAGATATCAAAACCTCTAAAAATAAAAAAAAAAATTGATGAAACTTTTGAAACTGAGTTAGCTAGTTCTCTTTATGGTTTTACTAAATATGCATCAGAAAAACTTATAAAAGAAATATTTTATAAGACAAATTTAAAATATATTATTAATAGATTTGGTGTGATTGCTGGTCCATGGCAATTTGGAAAGCAAGATCAAGGATTTGTATCTTTATGGATTTCAAGACACTTACTTAAAAAAAATCTTTCATATATAGGTTTTGGCGGAAATGGTCATCAAGTAAGAGACTTATTACACATTGATGACGTTTGTAAGATAATTCATCTTCAAATAAAGAAGTTAAAAAAAATTAATAATGAGACATTTAATATTGGTGGTGGTCCCAAAAATTCTATCTCTCTAAGAAATTTGACCCAAAAATGTCAAATACTGACAAAAAACAAAATTATGATTAAGAAGATTTCTAAGACATCTGACTTTGATGTACCGTATTTTGTAACTGATAATAAAAAAATTAAAAAATTCTATAATTGGTTGCCTGCAAAAAATATAAACAATATTTTAGACGATATTTATTTTTGGTTAATCAGTGATCAAAAAATTAGGAATTATTTCAAATGAAAATAGTTATTATAACTGGGTCATGTGGTTTAGTTGGATCTGAGTCTGTGTCCTTTTTTTTAAAAAAGGGTTTTCAAGTAATTGGTATAGATAATAATTTTAGAAAATTATTTTTTGGTAAAGATGGTGATATCTCTTGGATAAAAAATAAACTTCTTAAAGAAAAGAATTATACTCATTATTTCACGGATATTAAAAAGTATAATTCTATAAAAAAGATTTTTGAAAAATATAAAAAAAATATTAAATTAATAATTCATTGTGCTGCTCAACCCTCTCATGACTGGGCTAAAGATAAACCATTTATAGATTTTAAAATTAATGCTGAGGGAACATTAAATCTTTTAGAATTAACAAGAAAATTTTGCAATCAAACTCCTTTTATTTTTATGTCTACCAACAAAGTTTATGGAGACAGTCCAAACTTTCTACCTCTTAAAGAAAAAAAGACTCGATGGGAAATTAGTAAAAAACACAAATATTTTGCTGGCATAGATGAAACCATGTCTATAGATAATTGTATTCATAGTTTTTTTGGAGTTTCTAAATCTTATGCCGATTTAATTGTCCAAGAATATGGAAAAAATGCAGGACTTAAAACTGTTTGCTTCAGAGCAGGTTGCATCACAGGACCTAATCACTCTGGTGCAAAGCTCCATGGTTTTCTTGCATATCTTGTTAAAATTTCTCTTTTAAAAAAAGAATATAATTTAATTGGTTATAAAGGAAAACAAGTAAGAGATAATATTCATAGCTATGATCTCGTAAGATGCTTTTGGGAATTTTATAAAAACCCCCGAAAAGGTGAGGTATATAATATAGGTGGTTGTAGATTCTCAAATTGTTCAATAATTGAAGCGTTAAATTATTTGGAAAAGAAAACTAAAATTAAAATTAAAAAAATATTTAGTAAAAAAAATAGAATTGGTGATCACATTTGGTATGTAACTAGTATGAAAAAATTTAAAAAACACTATCCAAATTGGAAGCAAAAGTATAATACAAGAAAAATTATTGATGAACTAATTAATAAGTTTAATGCTTAATTTTTAACTTTTTTGTAAATACAATCCTTAAAAAACATTAATGGAAAATTAAAGCTTTTAATTAATATAAAATTATTTTTTTTTAGAAAATTTTCAATATTTTCTTTTGAATAATCTTGATACATATCATTTTTTTGAACTTCCAACATAACGTATTTGACATTTTTAATAATATCTCTTGCGCCTAATAATACCTTATATTCATATCCCTCAACATCAATTTTTAAAAAATCAATTTTTTTTATTTCATTTATTTTACAAAAATTGTCTAGAGATATTACTTTTACTTTTTTTAAATTATTTGTATTATTTAATTTTCCTGAAATAAAATTTTTAATTTTTAAGTAGAGAGAATTTTTATTAGTTTGAGAAAGAGTATTAGTTAAATCAATTTTATTAATGAATATTTCTTTTTCTTCATTTTTTTCCCCAATAGCATAATTATAAACATTTATATTTTCTCCAATTTTTTTGAGATTTGTATTTAGTAATTCATTAGGCTCGAAACAGTAAAATAAAGCATTTTTGTAAATATTATTTAACAAACTAACTACCTTGCCTTTGTGTGAACCTATGTCAAAGATTATTGGGTCTTTTAAAAAAACATTTTTAGTTAAAAAAACTTTAATTTTGTGTAGGTGAATATAATTTTCAAAAAAATTGTAAAAAAATAAAAAAATTTTATTCATTATTTGATCTTCTTTTTTTAAAGTTTTTAATTAAATATTCAAAGAAAAAAAGAGAAAATAAAATTTGTGAACTAATTATTGAAATTTTATATCTAGGTAAAATAAAGAATATCGAAATAAACCCAATTAAAATAAAAGTCATTGATAATAAATAGATAATTTTTGGGTTTTTACTTCTTTTTAAACCAATAAATGCTCCAGGAATACTGCAAATCGAGAACAAAAGTATAGGAATTATATGAGCGGGATTATAATAATTTTTTATACTCGAATTTAGATCAATAAAAAAATAGCTAAAAATTTTTTTTATATATAACAAGAAGTATTTTTTTTTATCAGAAAAAATATTATTTATTGCTTCTTTTTTAAATGTTTGATCGCGACTTATTTCGTATTTTTTATCTTGTTTAATTTTATCTAACTTTTCATATAAACTTTCAAACTCTGGTATTTGTGGCCAAGCTTTGCGATTTTTGGGGTGAAGAGAATT